>Ga0187893_10005509_pt1 | contig 22651 bp, 26 predicted proteins | sample MA1701074metaG_FD_139574 | JGI IMG/M metagenome (GOLD analysis project Ga0187893, IMG submission 139574) | White microbial mat communities from a basaltic lava cave in the Kipuka Kanohina Cave System on the Island of Hawaii, USA - MA170107-4 metaG ...
ATGGACGAAACAAAACCCGTCCCCGCGACCATCAGGGCGAGTGCTGCGGCAAACACCCCGCTCCTCAGAAGCACGCTCTTGTAGCTGCTTCCCGTTTTATGTCCCTCGCGGAGCGACGCGGGCTCCCTGATGAAAAGCGCCGCGAGAACCCCGAAAGAACCGAAAACGAAATCGAAGACGAATAAATCCCCGAACCCGTACGCCTCCACTATCTTTTTCCCGACATAGGGCGCGAGCGCGAAATTTATCACGCTGAAGAGCCCGAAAATCCCGATGGCCTGGCTCCTTTTCCGAGGGGAAGAGACGTCCGCGATGAGCGTCCCCGCCGACACGAAGCAGAGGGAGAGCGCGGCCCCGTGCAGGACCCTCAGAGCGGGAAACGCGAAGCCGAGCGAATCCAGGAACGCGAAAGGGAGGGAGGTGACCGACATGAGTAGTCCGCCCGCAAGGAGGAACCACTTCTTCCCCCACTTGTCGATTAATATACCGACCGAAGGGGTCGTAAGAATGGTCGCCATTGAAGCCGCCCCCATTATAAACCCGATCGCGGACTCTTTACCCCCGAGCTCCTCTATACGGAGCGGCAATAAGATGAATGAGTGGTAGTTGAAGAAAAAAATGAAGGAAGTGAGGGTAACCAGTATGAAGTCCCGGTTGAGGAGCGGCGTATCGCCGGAAGTCCCTCGATGCTTCATGTCTTGAAAAGATGTTTTCATAAGCTATTACGGCCGTGATTATCTTATACCACAAAATTAACAAGCAAAATCGGGGAACGTCAGGTTATACTTCTACCGAGGGGACGGAGAAGACGATTTACTCACGGAATCGGGGGAAAGATCATGGTGAGAATATTCGTTATTATAATCCTTACGGCGCTCCTCTGCGTCTCTTCATACCTCCTCTATACGAATAAGAACATAACAGTCAGTATCGGCGGTACCGGGGCCGACTGCGAAGCGCAGACACCCGGCGGTGGAAAAGAAGACGACGCGTTATCCGAGCTCCGGGACAAAGAGACATCCCCGCCGGTGAATCCGGCGAGCCCGCCCGCGGAAGCCGGTCGCGAAGACGTGGAGGTCGTGGAAGCGGACGAGCCCGAGATACACCTCGACCCGACCGTCGGGATGAGCATCAACCTCGATCAGAAGATAGAAACGAGCTACAAGGTCATAGGGCCGAGAAAGTTCTCACTCCTTACGGAGAAGGACGAAACTATTGTCGAGATCGATCTCGACACGGGGAACATCAAACTAAACCCCAGGTATAACGCAGACGACGCTGCGAGGGAGTTCTGGGAGTCGGTAGGCAGGAAATATCCCGAAGTTTGTTTTGTGGAATAGCGGGGCGTACTGTTTGAATTAAACCGAATAAACTATATTGCCGTTTACGATAGTGTACAGAACGACGCCTTTCAGGTCCCAGCCGTTGAAGGGCGTATTCCTGCTTTTCGAGCGGAACCTCTCCCTGTCGATTTTCACCTTCCGCCCGGTGTCGAATATCACGACGTCGGCCTGGTCTCCGGGGTTAAGAGCCCCCTTGCGTACATTGATAACAGCCGAAGGCAGGTGCGTGAGCTTGGCGATCATCTCGTTAAGCGTGAGCACGCCGTCCTCGACCAGCTTTAACGAAAGCGGAAGCGCCGTCTCGAGCCCCACTATGCCGAAAGGAGCCTGATCGAACTCCACCATTTTTTCATCCTCGCTGTGAGGGGCGTGGTCCGTGGCTATTACGTCTATCGTCCCGTCCCTGAGCCCTTCCCTGACCGCCTCCCTGTCGGTTTCGCTTCTCAAAGGCGGCTTCATTTTCGCGTTCGTATCGTACTCCGCGACGGCCTTGTCGGTAAGGGTGAAATGATGGGGCGCCGCCTCGGCAGTCACTCTCACACCCCTCATTTTTGCGGCCCTTATGAGTCTCACGGACCCCTCGGTCGATACGTGGCATATGTGGAGATGGGTCCCCGTGAGCTCGGCGAGCGTTATATCGCGTGACACCATCACGTCCTCGGACGCCGAGGGGATGCCGCTCAGCCCCAGGAGTGTGGACGTATCGCCTTCGTTCATAACCCCGTTGCCCGAGAGGTTAAGGTCCTCGCAGTGCGATATCACGGGAATATCGAATGCCTTTACATATTCCATCGCATGGCGCATGACCTTCGAATTCATCACGGGCATGCCGTCGTCCGTCACCCCCACGCAGCCGGCCTCGTACATCTCGCCGATCTGGGCGAGCGTCTCTCCGTTCTCTCCCTTGGTTATGGCTCCCAAAGGGAATACGTTCACAACGCCCTCCGTCCGCGCCTTGAGCATTATATACTCGGTCACGGACGCGTTGTCGTTTATCGGGTTCGTGTTGGGCATGCAGACGATGGATGTGAAGCCTCCGGCCGCCGCCGATTCGCACCCGGTGCGTATGGTCTCCTTATGCTCGTATCCGGGCTCTCTCAGATGGACGTGCAGATCGACGAGCCCGGGGGCGACTATCTTGCCGCCGGCGTCGATAACCTTTACTGCGCGGTCCTTTTCGAGCTTTTTTATATCCTCCGGGTAGGACTTGATAGTCCCTTTTTCTATGAGAATATTTCCGACCTTGTCGAAGCTCCTGGAAGGGTCTATTATCCTTCCCCCCTTGATCAATATGCTCATCCACTGCTCCTCGCGGAGGCGACCAGATAAAACATCGCCATCCTCACCGCTATGCCGTTTGACACCTGCTCGAGAATGACCGAGCCGGGCCCGTCCGCTATATCGGAAGACAGCTCGACGCCCCTGTTGATCGGTCCGGGATGCATCACGGTCACGTCCCCGGCGGCGTTTCTTAACTTTTCCCTGTTGAGCCCGTAAAACCTGGAATACTCCCTGAGCGAGGGAAAGAACTCGGAGTCCTGCCTTTCCTTCTGAATCCGGAGCATGATCACGACGTCGGCGCCGTCTACGGCCTTATCCAGGCTGTAGAACGATTTCACGTCGATATGTTCTATATATTTCGGCACGAGCGTCGGAGGCCCGACCACCCTCACCTCGGCCCCGAGCTTCAAAAACCCCCAGATATTCGACCTCGCCACACGGCTGTGGAGTATATCGCCCACTATCACTACCTTGAGCCCTTCTATCTTCCCCTTGAGCTGCCTTATCGTGAACAGGTCGAGGAGACCCTGGCTCGGATGCTCGTGAGAGCCGTCCCCGGCGTTTATTATTGAGGAGTCGAGCTTTTTCGCCAGAAGCCACGGCGCGCCCGACATAGGGTGCCTTATGACTATCATGCTCGCGCCCATAGCTTCGAGGTTCCTGGCCGTATCGAGCAGGCTCTCGCCCTTGACGACGCTGCTCTGGGACGTGGTGAAGTTAAGGACGTCGGCGCTCAGCCTCTTCTCGGCTATCTCGAAGGACGACCTCGTCCGCGTGCTAGGCTCGAAGAAGAGGTTGCACACGGTGACGCCCCTCAATGCAGGGACCTTCTTCACGTCCCTCTCGGAGACCTCTTTCATAGACTCGGCCGTATCGAGGATGAGTGTAATTTCCTCGGCTGTCAATTCCTCGAGCCCCAGTATGTGTTGCCGCTGAAAAGCCATATTTTACCCCGTGACTAAAATCACTTCGTCAGTGCCGTCTGCTTCTTTTAACCGGACCTTGACCTCTTCAGAGCTTAGCGTATCGAGCTTGCTGCCGACGTAGTCGGGCTGTATCGGGAGCTCCCGGAGCCCCCTGTCCACGAGCGCCACGAGCTGAATGGAGGAAGGCCTGCCGTAATCCATAATTTCGTCTATGGCCGCCCTTATGGTACGCCCCGTGTAGATGACGTCGTCGACGAGGATGACCTTTTTGTCCTCGACAGGGAACGGGATTTCGGTTTTCTTGACGTTAGGCCATTCAGTTTTTCTCATGAGGTCGTCCCTGTAGAACGATATATCGAGAATTCCCATCGGAGGCCTTATTCCTTCAAGCTTCTCGATCTCCCCCGCTATCCTCTCGGCGATATAGACGCCCCTGGTCCTGATGCCGATAATGGCCAGCTCCCCCGCCCCGTTGTTCCTCTCGAGTATCTGGTTGACTATCCTAGATATGGTCCTGTTGACCGAATCCGAATCCATTACTGTTTTAGTAGGCATATGGGTCTCTTTTAATACACGCTCTTAAGCACGCCTTCGCACTCGTACTCGAACTCGAATTCTTTCGTGTACCTGTCGAAGAAGCTCGCCCGGTCTTCGTACCTGATACGGATGACAATCATATCGCCTTCGGGCGTAATGCTGAATTCGCTCTTCTCTTTGGGGATCCCTATGTTCCGGAGCGTCTCGGTTATGCCGGACTGCACGTAGCCGCGGCCGTACTTGTGATAAACGTCGGCGTTCTCCTGACATACGCCCCTTATTCCGAATATGCCGCGATAATAGATAGGAACCACTTTGAACCCGGCATAGAAAATCAGGGCCAGCAGCAAAATCCAGAAAACCGAAGAAATGCTCTTCATCTTGCCCTGCCTACGACGACCCCATGAACGATCCGGGCGCGATTCAATCTATTCCGGAAAGTATCCTGTTCCATCTCACCTTGTTAGCAACCTCGGGGCTCTCGAAGTCCCACGACCAGTGAATAAGGAATGCCTTGCCGGCTATATCGCCGAACGGGACGAAACCCCAGAACCTCGAGTCCTGGCTGTTGTCCCTGTTATCGCCCATAACGAATACGTGCCCTTCGGGCACTACGCTTACCGGAATGAAACTCCCCTTGTTTGTAGAGTCCCTGCCCTTTCTGTAAATCGCCGTGTGCTCGTCGCCGTAAAGGTCCTCTCTATACTCGTCGAACTGCTCCCCGTTTCTCTCGTCCGTATAAGTGCCTGTAAATTCGATGGGCACCTTCTGTCCGTTTATTACGAGCTGCCTTCCGTCGAGCTCTATCCTGTCCCCGGGCAGACCCACGACCCGCTTGATGTAATAGATATTATTTTTCGAGGGGTCGTGCTCCGTGTTGGGGTAAGTGAAGACTATGACGTCTCCCCTCTTGATCCCTTCTACAGGCAGGACGGTCTTGCCGGCAAACGGGATCTTGGTGCCGTATATGAATTTACTTACGAGCAGGTGGTCCCCGACGAGGAGAGTAGGTATCATCGACCCCGAAGGGATCTTGAAGGGCTGGAACACGAACGTCCTGATGAGAAGCGCTAGGGCCACCGCAAAAACGAGCGCTTCTACGTTCTGTCTCAGCTTCGATTTCGCAAACCTGGAGAGGTAGTCCCTCGACGCCCCTTCGAGGTCACTCGTCCTCCTCAGTATTTCTTCCGTATCACCCCCGGCGAGAGCCATCTCCGCCCCCGCTATCTTTTTATTGACCACGTCAGCGGATTCCGGATTGATCTTCGCGCTATTCTTGCTTAATAGGACCTGTGTCTGGGAAATTAACTGCTTGGCCCTGTTCCTGGCTTTTGCCTCTTTCGACCATAAACCTAACATAATTGAGTTTTGAGTATATATGGGGAACGTGTCCCTTTCAATATTCTGAGCAGCATAGAGCTTAAACAGGCCCAAAGCCGGGATTCGGTCATGATACTAGACCCTCTCCCATTCGAGCATCCTTTCGACCGACCTTACTCCGTCCACCTGTTTTATGGACTTCATGACGTTCTCGAGCTGCTCCAGGTCGCTGACCACGACATCGAAGGTCCCGATCGCGGTGTCCAAATCGGTCGAGTGAATCTCGGCCTTCGAAATGTTTATGTCGGACGACGAGAAAGAGCTCGTGATATTCGAGAGCATGCCCGGCCGGTCTGCGCACAGGACCACAATTCTCGCGGGCCTCTGAGGCTTGAAATTCCTGTCCCACTCGACGTCTATGCGTCTCGCGTCGTCCACGTCGAGAAGCCGCGGGCAGTCGCTCTTGTGTATCGTGATGCCCTTGCCCCTCGTTATGTAGCCCGTGATCTGCTCGCCGGGGAGAGGTGAGCAGCAGTTGGCGAACCTTATCATGACGTCGTTGTACCCGCTTATGAGCACGCCGCCTTCGCTCGAGCCCGTAATGGTCTGGATGATTTTCTCGATCCTGGACTCTTTTTCCGGCCCCTGGCGCATCTTGTCCGTCGGCAGCACCCGTTTAAGGAGGTCGGTCGCCGAGGTCTTGCCGAACCCGACCGCGAGATAGAGCTCTTTTTCGTCCCTGAATTTCAAATCCGAGAGCGCGCTCTCGAGCTCTCCCCCCTTGAGCATCGCCTGGAAGTCGAGCCCGTGCTGTTTGAATTTCCGCTCGCAAATAGATTTCCCGACTATTTCGGACTGGGTCCGTTCCTCGTTCCTCAGCCACGAGCGTATCTTCGTCTTCGCGCGGGAGGTGACGACGAACTTGAGCCAGTCCCGGTTGGGGTGTTTGTCGCCCGAAGTGACTATCTCCACGGTATCGCCCGTTCTCAGCTGGTGGCTGAGCGGGACGAGTTTGCCGTTGATGTTCGCCCTCGTGCACTTGTTGCCGACTTCGGTGTGCACGGCGTAGGCGAAATCGACGGGCGTCGCTCCGCTCGGGAGCTCCACGAGGTCCCCCCGGGGCGTGAAGACGTACACGACGTCCGATATGAGCTCGCCCTTTATCGCTTCCATGTACTCGGTCGGGTCTTTGATATCCTTCCATTCGAGGAGCTGCCTCAGAGTGGAGTAGATCTCGTACGTGCCGTGGCTATCGAGCTTGCCTTCCTTGTATTTCCAATGCGAGGCGACGCCGTACTCGGCAATTTCGTGCATCGCGCGGGTCCTTATCTGTATCTCCATCCTTTCGCCGAAAGGCCCTATCACCGTCGTGTGCAGGGACTGATAGCCGTTCCCCTTGGGGAGCGCTATATAGTCCTTAAAGCGTCCCGGCACGGGCTTCCATGCCGAATGCACGGCGCCCAGGACTTCGTAACATTCCCTGAGCGAGTTCGTAATGACCCTGAACGCGATGACGTCGTACACGCTCTCGAACTCCAGGTTCTGGGACTGCATTTTTCTATAAATGCCGTAAACGTGCTTGAACCTTCCCGTAACCTCGGCGTTAATGTCGAACTCCTCCAGCTTGCCGGTGATTATATTCTTTATCTCGTCCACGTGGGCTCCCCATTCCTTCTTCTTCTCCTCGATCAGGTTCGCGAGTCTCTCGTATTCCTCCGGATTGAGAAACCGGAACGACAGGTCCTCGAGCTCGTTCGCCACCCAGTTAATGCCGAGCCTGTGGGCGAGCGGGGCGTAGATATCGAACGTTTCCTTGGCGATGCTCTTCCGCCTGCTTTCGGGGAGGTACTCGAGGGTGCGCATGTTATGAAGCCTGTCGGCGAGCTTTATAAGGACCACCCTGATGTCCTTCGCCGTCGCGAGAATGAGTTTTCTGAATCCCTCCGCCTGCCGCTCGATCTTCGTCGTATAGGGGAGCTGGCTGATCTTGGTGACGCCCTCCACGAGGAACGCTATCTCGCTTCCGAAAAGGGTGTCGATCTCCTCGGTCGTGGCGAGCGTATCCTCGACGGTATCGTGGAGGAGCCCCGTGACAATAGATGACATATCGAGCTTCATCTCGGCTAAGATCCCGCTTACCTCGAGCGGGTGGCTCAGATAAGACTCCCCCGAGCTCCGGGTCTGCCCGGCGTGCACCTTCGCCGAATAGACGTACGCCTTCTTCAGAAGCTCGACGTCCGCGTCGGTCAGATAAAGATAGGAGTTAACACGCTCCGTTATGTCGTTAAGCCTTATCATATTGTTATTTCGACGAATATCCTTTTTTTATAACCCCGATCGACTTTTCCTTCCTGCACCTGGCCGCAATTATTACCGATAGAAGGGATTCCAGGGCGTTTTCAAGCTCGTCGTTAATAATAATATAATCATAGTTGTCTATGTCTTCTATCTCCTTCCCGGCATCCGAGAGACGCTTTTCGATCTCTCCCCTGTTTTCACTACCCCTCTCCAACAGCCTGGCCCTCAACAGCTCATAAGACGAAGGCAGGACAAAGCAATAAACCCCGCTGTCAAACCTTTGCCTTATCTGCCTCGCCCCCTGGACGTCTATGTCGAGCAGGAGGTCGACCCCCGATTTTGCCGCGCTTTCCAGCTCGGCCAGCGGCGTCCCGTACATGTGTCCGTGTACATTCGCGTATTCGGCGAATTTACCCTCTTCGATCATCTTCCGGAACTCGTTATCGGTTACAAAAATATAATCTTTTCCGTTCACTTCGCCGGCTCTCGGCTTGCGTGTCGTACAGGAAACCGAAAACCTGAGATCATCCAGACCCTGGAGCACCTTTTCCACAAGCGTGGTCTTCCCGCCCCCGGAAGGACCCGATACTATGAAGATATTCCCTTCTCGCATGATTTTAAGTCCCTTTTATTCGATGACTTCCGACCTTCTATTTAATTTTAGGACAGTAATCAATAAATATCAATTGATTATGGCGGGTTGGTAACTAATCCTTAATCTTTTTAGCAAGTTCCCCGGCTACCCTCTTTACATCCTGGGATTTTCCCTTGTCGAGTATCAATATGCCGTCCCCGGAGTCGACCACGACTAAATCCCTGACCCCCACGAGCGCTATCACCCTCCGGTCACCAAATACCAGACACCCGGATGAATCGACCGATACCACATCTCCGCGGAATATATTCTCATCCTCGCCCGTACGCAGAAACTCGTCGAGCGTCTTCCAGCTCCCCACGTCGCTCCAGGAATAACCAACCGGTATGACGACTGTATTATCCGAATGCTCGAGTATGAGTTTATCAATAGAGCCCGGCTCTATCGCTTTATAAAAGGAAGAAACCGCCCTCTCTTCCGATGCCTTTCCGATGCTCTCCGATATCTTTTCGAAGTGCCTGTACCAGCCCGGAATAATCCCCGAGAAATCGGAGATTATCGATGAGGCTCTCCACACGAACACCCCGCTGTTCCAGTAATAGCCGCCTTCTTTAAGGAAACCGAGCGCTGTATTCAAATCGGGCTTTTCAGTAAACCTGTCCACCATATACGCGCTGTACCCGCCCGAGGAGGACACGACTTTTTGAGCAGACTTTATATACCCGTAACCCGTCTCGGGCGCGCTCGGGGTTACGCCGAGTGTGATGAGCGGGCAATGGCCGTTCTCAAGCAGGACGCTTGAGGTCTCGCCGGCGAATCGCAGCACGCTCCTGAACTCCTCGTCGTCCCCCACCGCGTGGTCAGCAGGGAGGACGACTATGACCGGGTCTTTTGCGGAGCCCTTAATCCTGAGCGTGCCGTATGCGATACAGGGGGCCGTGTTTTTCCCTTCGGGCTCGAGGACGAGGTTTCCCCGAGGGAGCTCAGGTATGTGCTTCAGGGTCTCTTCCGCATACCGGGCGACGGTGACCACGAAAACTTTCTCAATCGGGATGATCGGCAGCACCCTGTCCACAGTCTGACGTATCAGGGATTTCTCCCCTGTGAGACACAAGAACTGCTTGGGATTATTCCTGCTGCTGAGGGGCCAGAACCTTTTCCCCTCGCCCCCCGCCATTACGAGAGCGTACATTTCCATAGCGTAATAGTAATTGGAGTTAGGGCATTTCTCAATTTCTACGGATGAATAGGCGTAGACCGCGCGCCTGGTTAAGTTTAAGGAGAAGAAGCGGTCGGGGCCTTCTGCGCTAGGAGAACAATCCGTTCAGGTCCTTCCGCTCCACGCCGCTCAGGCTCTCCCTTACCATATGGGCGGCTGACAGCTCTTCCGCGGGATAAGAGTTCGTTACGGCAAGACACTTCATTCCCGCGGCCAGGGCGGCTTTGATACCGGAAAGGGAATCCTCTATTACGAGGCATTCATCCGCCGATATCTTATCAGAGCCGGAAGCCGGGGCGTTCAATCTGCTTAAGACCTCCAGGTACACGTCAGGGGCGGGCTTGCAGTTCTCAATATCCTCGGCGCTGACGATTATCTCGAAATATCTTCTGATCCCGGCGAATTCGAGTATATCCAGAATCTCTCCCTTCATCGCTCCCGAGCCTATAGCGATCCGGTAATTACCCGCAATTCTGTCGATGAAGTCCTTCACCCCCGGAAGTATCTCGATATTACCCTTTATCAATTTATCGTAGTGACCGCTTTTCCTCTCGATCAGCTCCGCAATCAAGGACTCATCGTGCTCGTAATCCCGGTCATCGAGAAATCGTTTGAAGAACGTCTTGTCGTCGTAGGCGAGGTATCCGGCGTAATAATCCTCTTCCGAAAGACCGATCCCGATGCCTTCGAGGGTCCTCTGGAAGGCGCCCAGGTGTATAGGCTCCGTATCGGCAATAACACCGTCGAAATCAAAAATCACCGCTTTTAACATGATCTGCCGCCTGTTCCGAGGAATAAAGATACACCAGACACAGAAGTTAAGAAATCTAAACAATGCGATAAAGAGCCGTATCGCCATGCCGCTTCATTATAATATCTCCTTCTCGGAATAAGCCCGTGCCGACGAATAGGCGGACACACAGTATGGCACGAGAAAAGTAAGGAGTGCTTTAAAAAAAAGAAGGGTTGTAAATTTATGACCTAAGATCGTATCGTGATGGTTAATGATAATAAGTATCGGAGCTACTATTATTGCCACTTTAAATGCTCTTATGGTGGTCTCGGGTCTAAAGAAATTACTGAAAAAAACGCGGAATTTTTCCTCCATGAGCCTTCACCTCATGCTGATATGACAATCAGGAAACAACATACAATTAGAATAAATCAGCTTTTATAATAAACCACCTATTAAATAAATCATTTCCGTGTATAGATTGATGAAATCATGAAACCTAAATCAAAACACCGTATCTAACGGATATTAGATCATGCAAAATGGAGGATCGATGATTAAAGGATTAATGCTAATAATAGCCATAGCATTAGTAAATTCCCCGGCATTCGCGGATTCACCGAACCCCATATGTGAGGATACCCCAAACGGGATAGTCAAAGATTATTACCCTGATGGCAGTTTAAAAACTGAATGGAATTGCAAAGAAGGCCATTTAAACGGTCTAGCCAAACTCTACTATGAAAACGGGAATCTGGAAAAGGAATCGAGCTATGAAAACGACGTGCGCCAGGGTGTCACGACGGGCTATTATGAGACCGGCGAGCTAAAAAGTGTTTGCAATTATAAGGACGGTGAGCTCGACGGAGTCCACAAGATTCTATACCCGGACGGCTTGATCAAAGAGCTGACGTTATATAAAAATGGAATCGATATAGGAATTCCTAAGTAGTACGAGTCGAAAGAACGATTTGATCAAATTATTTCCGCTTCAAACTCGATTTCAGACATTCTTTCAGCCTGCTCCTTATTTCAGGTGTTACAAACTTCTTTTCTTTTAACTTTCCAGTGAGATCGAGCATAATTTTATACGTAAGAACGAATTCCTTACACTCGGGACAAGCATCAATATGTCTCTCCAGCTCTTCGATAGTTTTGTCATCCAGCTCGGCCTCTATGTATCCGATTATCTTCTCAACAACATCCTTGCACATTACGGTTGGCATTATTTTCTCCATTCTTGAAAATAGTCAGAAATCTTGTCCCTAACGAAAAGCCGTGCTCTGTGCAGTCTCGTCTTCACGGCACCGACAGAAATGCCCAGGATGCTTGAGATTTCGTCTTGGGGAAGCTGTTCTATGTCTCTTAAATGTAATACAATTCTATACTTTTCCGGCAGATCGGCGATAGCTTTCTCTATCATTTCGAGGGCTTCCTTTCTATAAAGAATCAAATAGGGATTGTTGCTCCATTCCTTTGATTTAACTTTGCCGCCGAGCGAGCCATAGCTGTCATATGGAGCGTAATCTTCCAGGCTAATATCTTTAAAGCGCTTACTTTCACTGCGAAGACGCCCGTAACATGTATTCAAAGTCACACGGTAAAGCCATGTCGAGAATTTAGCATCTGATCTGAACGTATCTATCTTCTTGACTAACAGGAGCAATACTTCCTGAAGGATCTCCTCCGAATCATGGTGATTACGGGTAATTCTAAATGCTGTCGCATATATACAGTTGGAATACCTGTTTACTATCTCTTCGAATAAAAGCTCATCAGTTGTAGATATATAAAGTTCTACGAGTTCTTCATCAGCCAAGCTCGCAGCTCTATACTTATATTCAAAATTCAACGAACCCATTTATCCTCGAGGACAATAAACATTGGAATTTGTCCACAAAATCCACTAATTAGATGCAATAATCGCCTTTAAGTTCCAAATTCAAGACACGCAAAGGCAACAACTCCGAAAATAAAATTAACTCATACAATCAAGCTGCATATATGCCTTCTGAATCATTACATTATTTCTTAAAGATTGCGTTACGAACTAATAGCCCGGCGGAGGATCGCGCCGGGCTACGGACTGTAGAAGAGGGTATGAGGATTGGATTCGGTATTTATAAATCACATGAACTATGAACCCTTCCTATTTGGAGCAGATTCGCCGGTGTTTCTTAGCTGTTGAACAACATAAGCATCAGCCCATGAGGTCGCCACGTAGCCGCCGTTATAATTACATTCATTCTGCAATTTTTGCGGCACGTAAGCACCCGCCCATGTCAAGGCAACAAAAGACCCCGTATGGACGTTATCGTTTTGTAGCTGAGCGGGGACATAAGCACCGGTCCAGTCCTGAGCTACATGAACATCTCCCGCCCGGGACTGAATGCCGGACATTATGGTGAATGCCAAACCTAATAAACTCACGAGAACCAGCTTCTTCATTTTATTCACCTCCCTGAACTTTATTTTTCTAACTGTCCGGACAATAAATAAGACGGCCAAAAAATAAAAACGTTTCATGAAATTGCTTGCATTAGCAATCAAGATAAGAAGCTCATGTAGCTAACGCTGCGGATAAATTGTAATCACCGGGGATCTCAAATATTTGTGGGTAACTGAAGACGGGAGAAGCGTATATTCCGGTCTCCCGGATAGCGCTTTAACCGCTACAGGAGGGAACAGTCCGGTCAGGATCGTTTGAGGGCACGATTTATTCAGAATATCATAAAAATCTCAGAGGATCACAAAAATCAATGTGAAGGATTATTTTGTCGGGATGGGCACATTATAGTTCCATAAGAACAAAACACACAGCAATCACCCGGTTTCGGTTTTAACAACACCTTGCAATTAGTGCACTCATAGTAGTATTGGCACGAATCCGTGGGCATCGTCTCTTCTTTCTCGAACCCGCATTCGGGGCATTTGATTATTGATTCCAGTATCATCTGAACTCGCTACTGAGATATTTACATCTGCCAAATGATAAAAGCACAATAATTACCGCCTTCCTCCAGTAGTATTACGGACACAGAATCCCGGCCCGAAGCTCGTATTCAAATCCGTCCGGAAATCTGTGCTTAATATCAATGCTAACCTCAGATTCATATACACACGATAACCCCCATCAAAAAAGAAAGGCTCTCTCAGAAGTAGAGTTATTTATTAAACGGGGTCATGATATTGTGAACCCCGCTTACAGATGCCGCATGGCACATCGCACACATGGTTTCCTTTCCGCCTGCAACCGGCATATCCATTTTCATTCCGTCCTTCTCCATTTCCATGGTGGCTATAGTCCCGTCAGGATTGTACTTGACCCAGAACCAGTCGCCCTTCCCGTCCCCTGTCTTGTCCATTACCGTGACTGCTGCGAGCGTTTTGTCAGGCATGTAGTTTTCTTTTATCAAGATTGACCCCTTCGGGAGCTCTTTCGCGCCGGATGTTAAAGCCTGTTCGGCCGTTTTGTTAACATAAGTAGTCAGGAGCATTCCGTGGGGCTCGGTCCCCTTGTACAACTTCCCTTTTCCGGGGAAAAGCGACCAATTATCCTGATACTTCTCGCCTTGGATCTGTTGCCACAATTGACCCGCCTGCTGGCTGCTATCCTGCGCACCTACAATAGCGGTATTAAAATAAGTGAGTACCCCGATTAAAAATAGAACCGGTATAACAAATAACGGGAAGATCAAGAACTTCTTTGTAAAACAACTCCCTCGATTATCGAGTCCACAGCACTTCATGATGCACCTCCTTTGATTGTGATATTTGTTAACTTAGACGGTGCAATCTCGAGCAGGTTTCAAAAATCCGATCTGATGTGCCTCAACCGGAAATAACACGAAACTTTTCATGCAAATAAGCATCTAAACGTTAGATTTCAACGTAATAATCCTTGCCGGAGACCGAAAGTCCTATTTACATCGGGTTACGGAAATGCAAGAATAGATATCGAATTCCCGATAACCGCAGATACAACCAAGAAGGGAGATTAGCAGCATATGGAGACAAATGATCAAACGAGAGAGAGCGTTAAAGAATTCTACAGCAGAGCGGCCAGGGAGCCGCAGGCGAGCCTCTGCTGCCCGGGCGGATATCCGGCCGAAGAGACGAGCCACATACCCCGGGAGGTAACAGACAGGTTCTACGGCTGCGGAAGCCCGGTGAGCCTCGCCGGTATAATGCCCGGAGAAACAGTTCTCGACCTCGGCTCAGGGGCCGGTATCGACTGCTTCATCGCGGCTAAAAAGACCGGGCGGACAGGAAAAGTCATCGGCGTCGACATGACCGACGAAATGCTCAAAGTGGCCGATGAGAACAAGAAAGCGGTATCCGAGAACCTCGGATACAAAAATGTCGAGTTCCGCAAGGGCTTTCTCGAAGAGATACCGGTAGACTCCAAATCGGTAGACCTTATTACATCCAATTGCGTAATCAACCTCTCCCCCGATAAGAAAAAAGTATTCTCCGGGATGTGGAGAGCGCTCAAAGACCACGGGAGAATAGTCGTATCCGATATAGTTTCAGACCGCGAGATACCGGAACATCTAAAAAAAGACGAGCAGCTTCTGGGCGAGTGCATATCGGGGTCGCTTACTGAAACCCGGTTCCTCTCCTGCCTGGAGCAGGCCGGTTTCTACGGGATAGAGGTGCTCGACAGGAAATACTGGAAGAGCGTCGAGAATATCGCATTCTATTCGGTCACGGTCAGGGGCTACAAATTCGAGAAGTCTGCGGGCTGCGTCTACGCAGGTCAGTACGCCGCGTACAAAGGGCCGTTCAAGTTTATTATAGACGATGAGGGCCATGTTTTTCCCCGAAATCAGGCAGTCGAGGTTTGCACCGACACGGCCCTCAAGCTTTCCGCGGCCCCATACTCCGGCATGTTTATAATAACGGAATCAGAGGGGAAGCCGGGTGATAACACCTGCTGCACGCCTAACGGCGGAACCGGTTGTTGCTGACACACAACACATAAGAACCATGGGAGGAACGTGATGGATTACTATGACCCGAAGGATTTGAAAAGGTTTTCCGAGATAGGGAAATTCGGTCAGGAGCTGATGACGAAGTTTTTCGATTATTACAATGCGGCGACAGGAGAGGACGGCGCGCTGACGAAGAGAGAAAAGGCGCTGATCGCGCTCGCCGTCGCGCACGTTAAGCAGTGTCCCTACTGCATCGACGCCTACACGACGCAGTGTCTCGAGACGGGCGCCGACCCCGAGCAGATGACAGAGGCGATACACGTGGCGGCCTCGATGGAAGCGGGCATTACATTGATACACGGGATTCAGATGCATAACGCGCTCGAAAAACAGGGCGCGTTGTGATTCCCGGGATTATCCGGTTCGGAATTCAAGACGCAGGATCAGCGGAAAAGCAGAGGAGCACCGTATGTCCCAGGCTCAAGCGCTCAAGCCTAAAATAGAGGCGATAGACCCCGGCGACGAGGGCAAATACGATTTTTATAAAACTCTCGGAGATAACGGGCAAGAGCTCCCCCCTCTCGGCATCGATACGCTGCAGGTGAACGTTACGAGGCTCTGCAACCAGTCCTGCGTACACTGCCACGTCGACGCCTCGCCCAGGAGGACCGAGCAGATGGACCTCCGTACGGCGGACCGGTGTCTTGAAATCCTCGGCGGGCATATACGGATAAAGAACCTCGACATCACAGGCGGGGCCCCTGAGCTGAACCCGCACTTCGACCGCCTCGTGCGTGAAGCCGTAAAACTCGGCAAGCGCGTCATGGTCAGGCACAACCTCACAGTTACGATAGACGGTAACCCCGTCACCGGGGAGAGTAAGTCCTACCTGCCCCGGTTCTACGCCGAGAACGGGGTGGAAGTAATATCGTCCCTGCCCTATTACCAGGAATATTTTACGGACAAGCAGAGGGGCAAAGGTGTCTTCGAGAAAAGCATACGAGCGATACTACTTCTGAATGCCGAGGGATACGGCAGGGACGGCTCGGGGCTCGTCCTGAATTTCGTATACAACCCCGTGGGAGCGTTCCTCCCCGCGCCCGAAAAGAGCCTCGAAACGGACTTCAAGAGAGAGCTTCATCGAAAATACGGCATCGTCTTTAATAATTTGTACACGATAACGAACATGCCGATCAACCGGTTCAAGCAGCAGCTGAAAAAACTGGGCGCATACGATGAATACATGACCAGGCTCGTAAACGCATACAACCCGGCGGCCGCGGAGGGGGTGATGTGCAGGTCGCTCGTGAGCGTAGGCTATGACGGCAGGATATTTGACTGTGATTTTAACCAGATGCTCGATCTGGGGGTCAGAGTCAACGGCAAGCCCATGACGGTATTTAATTTCGGTTACGAGGAACTCATCAAGAGGAGGATTATCTTCGCCTCGCACTGTTTCGGGTGCACGGCGGGCGCGGGGAGCAGCTGCGGCGGGGCTACCGCATAAAACTCCCGCTATGGGTACAACGCCTCCATCAATTCCAATGCCGGATAGAGAACGAGAGAATATCCTTATCGTATTCGTTAAGTACCCCGAGCCCGGGAAGGTCAAAACGAGGATCGCACGGGAGCTGGGGGCGGAACGCGCGGCCCATATATATTCGCAAATGGCGAAGAGGATAATCGGGAAAGTTTGGAGACCGGATGCATATCGGGCTGTAATTTTTTTCGATCCGCAGTATAGAGAAATGGACGTCAGGTCGTGGCTGGGAATAGACAATGTTTCCTACGCACCCCAGTCCACGGGTACGATCGGAGACAAGATGTCGAATGCATTCGAGAGGGTGTTCTCCGAAGGGGCCGGAAAAGCGGTGCTGATCGGGACGGACGTCCCGGAAATCACAGCCGACATCGTAATCACCGCCTGCGGCATGCTTAATGACACGGATGTGGTGCTCGGTCCGTCCTATGACGGAGGGTATTACCTTATTGGGCTGAGAAGGTTCGAACCCGCCCTTTTCAGAGATATCGACTGGGGCACCGCTACAGTGTTCGACCGGACGCTAAACCGAATTATAGAAAAAAATCTTAGCCATAAGTCGCTCGATACATTGAAAGATGTCGATACGGCAGGGGACATCGATCCCGGGATGCTTACACGGCTCAGTGCGGAAGACTAAAATTCGGTCCCCGGGCTTGTAAGGCGTCAGACCCGTTCATACGGGTTCGCCTGAACCTGAATCCGGGTTGCCCGGCGCTTCGTATCCCATTATATCGGCATAAAAATAATATGAATGGTATATTATTGAGGGTTCTTAACAGCGCACGTCACATCACACGAGGAGATCTATGAAAAGAAAGTTCCTGCTTGCCGCGCCCGCCATATTTCTGATTCTGGCCCTTTTATCATGTGAACAGGGGAACGGGGAGCCAGGAAGCGGTACGGATCAAAACTCGGCAGCGGACTTTTCTCTCGAAACGGTGGACGGCGGGAAAAAAATCAGCCTCCGGGACTTTAAAGGAAAACCGGTAGTGCTGAATTTCTGGGCTACCTGGTGCGGGCCGTGTAAAGAGGAATTGCCCCTTTTTGAAAAGATGTGGAACAAGTTCAAGGATAAAGACGTCGTGTTCCTGGGCGTCGACGTAATGGACGACAGAACGAACGCACTGGAATTCATCAAAAATACCGGAATTACATATACCAACCTTTACGACCAGCCGGGCGAGGTGTCCTCGAAGTACAAAGTGGTGGCGCTGCCGGCTACATTTTTCATCGACAAGGAAGGCGGGATAGCGATTAAAAATTACGGGCCGTTCATCGGAAAAGATGGAGAAAAGAAATTTAAGATGTATATGAAGGAGATCGCAGAGTGAATCCCGCTGAAGTCCAGGTAAGCTGGGTCATCGCGTTTTTGGCAGGGATTATATCGTTCCTCTCGCCGTGCGTGCTCCCGCTGATACCGGGTTACGTATCCATGGTCTCCAAAATGTCCTTCGAAGAGCTCACCGGGGACGCGACCGAGGGAAAGACAGGGAGGATACTTATACCGAGCCTCCTCTTCGTGCTCGGATTCTCGACCGTGTTCGTCACGCTGGGCGCTTCCGCTTCCTACATAGGCACGTTCCTCCATGAAAACAAAGTGCTGCTGCTGAGGATCTCGGGTGTGATAATCATATTGTTCGGGCTTTTTTCGATGGACATACTCAAGATACCCCAGCTCTATAAAGAGAGAAGACTATACTTTACGGACGGCAACCTCGGCCTCATAGGCATATTCTTCCTGGGCATCGCGTTCGGTTTCGGATGGACTCCGTGCGTCGGGCCAATACTGGCGTCCATACTCCTCTATGCGAGCACGGCTGAGGGGGCGGGAAAGGGCGCAGCGCTCCTGTTCGTCTATTCTATAGGGCTCGGCCTGCCGTTCATCCTCACGGGGCTTGCCCTCTCAAAAGCCCTCACCGCGTTCGGATGGATAAAGCGTCACTACAGCCTCTATAAAATCATAGTAGGCGGGACGCTGATAATCGTGGGGGTCCTGATGGCCACCAACAACCTCTATTATCTCAACATATACGGTCAGAAGGCTCTCGACTGGGCGGGCATCGATTTCTGGAAATCGTTCTGAAAAGTTGAGAAACCTCTCCGAACCCCTGTATGATTTACCTGTGAATCCGTTTAGCGGGAATCGTGAAAACCCTCGTTTTTCTCAGGACATATGCGAAGGAAAAATCCATATATGGGAAATAGACCTCGACAGGCCTGCGGTCGGACCGCAGGAGATGTTTCAACACGTCCTGTCGGATGACGAGAAAGAAAGGGCGATGAGGCCAGGCCTTCGGGAAAACAGGGACAGGTTCGTCACCGCCCGCGGATACCTGAGAACAATTCTCGGCCGTTATTTGAATACAGAGCCCGCAAGCATAGAATTTGAATACTACGAGAGCGGGAAGCCGGGGTTACCGGCCCGATCCAATCCGGGAGGAATAAGTTTCAATATATCCCATTCCCGCAGCCTCGCGCTATGCGCAGTCGGAGTAAAGGGAGAGGTCGGCGTCGACGTCGAATATGTGAGGCGCGTCATCGGAGCGGAAAAGATACTCGAGCGGTTTTTCTCCCCTGGCGAGAGGGAGTATTATCATTTAAGTCCCGGCATTGCGAAAGACAGGTCATTTATGAGCTTATGGACGATAAAAGAGGCATATTCGAAAGCGGTCGGGACGGGCATCCGGTCCGGCATGAAAGATCTGGATTTTTCTCACGTTATTACGTCTTCAGACGCCTCTCCGCACATCGAAGTATCGAACGAGGGATGGACGATACTTCGGCTCGACCCGGGGAACGGTTATATCGGGGCCCTGGCTCATAGAGGCGACGTGTCCGAAATAATCCGCTTCATTGCGGACGGCGCGGAGTAAAGTAGGCCAAATCGTTCCTTAACATCAATTATTATCCCGGTTATACTACAAATCTTCCGATGACCTGGGATTATTTCCAGAAAATAACCGGAAAATTGCCACGTTGACTACAGTTGATATAAATTTATAATACTTTCCAATAATTAGGGCGGCGGAGGTCCCGAGAGAGTGCCGATATTTGAATATAGGTGTCTCGACTGTGAAGAGTTATTCGAAATTTTAGTCCTCGACAGCGATGAAGCGGTTACGTGCGCGGTATGCCGCAGCAGGAACTTGGAAAAGCAATTCTCCCCTTTCGGAATCAAATCCGAAGGCGAGCTATCCCCCTCGGGCCGGACAGGCGGCGGATGCGGATGCAGTCCGGCGGGCTGCGGATGCGGAGTGAAGGGCTGACTCAAAGACTCGTCATGAACATCCGAACATACACAAAAGGAAATATAAACGGAGGATTATTGTTACATGTCTAATTCGGCTGATGATAAAGAAAAAGAGATGAAGCAAGCCGCTCTGGATTACCACAGTGTCGGCCGAAAAGGGAAGATAGAGGTCGTTCCGACGAAGCCCTGCCTGACTCAATGGGACCTGTCGCTCGCATACTCGCCGGGCGTGGCGGAGCCTTGTATGGAGATTTACAGAGACCCCCATCTCGCATATGAATACACGAATAAGGGAAACCTGGTAGGCGTCATATCGAACGGTACGGCGGTCCTGGGTCTGGGGAAAATAGGAGCTCTCGCCGGCAAGCCGGTCATGGAAGGTAAGAGCGTCTTATTCAAGAGGTTCGCGGGGATAGACGCCTTCGATATAGAATTAAACACGGACGATCCCGATGAGATTATCAAGACGGTCAAGTATCTGGAGCCGACGTTCGGGGGCATTAACCTCGAAGACATCAAGGCTCCCGAGTGCTTTTACATCGAGGACGAATTAAGGAAGCAAATGGACATCCCGGTGTTCCACGACGACCAGCACGGAACGGCGATAATATCCGGAGCGGGGCTCTTGAACGCCTGCGAATTGGTAAAGAAGGAGATAAGCGAGCTCAGGATGACCTTCAACGGCGCGGGGGCTTCCGCAATAGCCTGCGCCGAGTTCTTCATCCACCTAGGAGCAAGAAGGGAGAACATGATAATGTGCGACAGCCGCGGGGTTATATACAAGGGGAGAGAGGCGAACATGAACCCCCAGAAAGAAAAATTCGCGGTGGATACCAGTGCGAGGACTCTCGAAGACTCGATGAAAGGGGCCGATGTTTTTGTGGGTCTGTCGACGGGGGGCGCGGTCAATAAAGCTATGGTCAAGTCCATGGCGGACAAGCCGATCATCTTTGCAATGGCGAACCCCGACCCGGAGATATCATACCCTGACGCCAAGTCCGCCAGAAAGGACGTAATAATGGCTACCGGAAGGTCCGACTACCCGAACCAGGTTAACAACGTTCTGGGGTTCCCCTTTATATTCAGGGGAGCGCTCGACGTAAGGGCCAGGGCGATAAACGAAGAAATGAAGGTCGCTGCGGCGTATTCTTTGGCAAAACTCGCCAAAATGGGCGCGGACGAGGGAGTAGCAAAGGCTTACGGCAAGAAACATTTCGACTTCGGACCCGAGTATATCGTCCCGAGCCCGTTTGACCCCAGGGTCCTCGTTTGGGAATCCGTGGCCGTGGCCGAAGCCGCGATGCACACAGGCGCATCGAGAATTAAAATCGATATCGAAGAATACAGGGAGCAGCTAGACCGCAAAGTTGAAGAGAAGCTGAAGAGGTGGAGCGTCTGAGAATACCGCCGCTCTGGACGGCGTGATCCTGTAGAGAAAATATTCGCTCTTCTCAGCCTTAACGGGTCTCCCTTCGGCGTAAATAAACTCGTACCGGCAAGTAAAAAGCAAGTTGTCATTAAGCAGCAGAGAAATAAGCAAGAATAAAAAGTTCCAAACTGCTCTCCTCTCTATAAGTGTATCCCTCGTATTAATCGTTATAAAAGTCATTTTCGGATTTCTGACCAATTCGATAAGCATTCTCGCTTCAGCGGTGGATTCATTCCTGGACGTCACGGCGTCGTCCGTTAACCTCTATTCGATACGGAAATCCGAAAAGCCGGCCGACCACGACCACAAGTTCGGACACGGGAAAGCTGAAGGGCTGGCAGGACTTTTTCAGACATTCGTCATCGGGTCCTCCGCCGTTTATCTCATATACCTTTCGGTCCTGAGGCTTCTTGACGGAGAGCACCTGGTATCGGTCGGCTGGGGAATCGCGGTCATAGCGCTGTCCATGGTCGTCAGTTTTTTCCTCACGAGACACATCAAAAGGGTAGCGGAGGAAACAGGAAGCTTGATACTAAGCGCCGACAGCCTGCATTACAAATTCGACTTATATACGAACGGGGGGATACTGGCCGGGCTTCTGGTTATAAAAATCACAGGTCTCAACATAATCGACCCTATAATCTCCATACTCGTCGCGGCATTAATCATCTGGTCGACGAAGGATATATTGATCGAGTCCATCGACATATTGATGGATAAAGAGCTCCCGCCCGATACGGTCAGGAAGATCGAAGATGTGATCATGGGGTTCAATCCGGACGTCAAGAGTTATCACAAGCTCAAGACCAGGAACTCAGGGTCGGTAAACTTCGTCGAATTCCATGTCGTTATGGACCACAGGCTGACTTTCGTAGAGTCCCACGAAATAGCGGAGGAAATCGTGAGAGCGATCAAAGAAAGGATTGGAAACTCCGAGGTAACCGTTCACGTCGACCCCGATGTGCTTTAAAACACACAGTATTTTCCTGTAACCCGTAAATTTTCGCCGCAGCTGAAATAATTGTGGAAGTCCCCCTGACCGTCAGGAATAATTGGATTATATGCCCAAGAATAAAAAGTCTGAAACATTCCTGGGACGAGTAAGGTTTATATGTTTATAAGGCTGGATTCACGGGAGATAATAATGAAAAGATTAATACTTCCAATTTTGATAATTATTGCTTTCGTAATAGCAGTCCCCGATTCGAGTCTGGCGCGTAAGGGACGCGGGCACTATAAACAC
>Ga0187893_10005512_pt1 | contig 22619 bp, 18 predicted proteins | sample MA1701074metaG_FD_139574 | JGI IMG/M metagenome (GOLD analysis project Ga0187893, IMG submission 139574) | White microbial mat communities from a basaltic lava cave in the Kipuka Kanohina Cave System on the Island of Hawaii, USA - MA170107-4 metaG ...
CCCAGCTTCTTCTATCCGCCGTTACCGTCCGCACCATCCCCGTTCTCGCCCTCGGGGGAGCTTTCAGCGAGCCGCGCCACGCCCACGACGCGGTCCTCCGGACTGTCCAACTCGAGGACGCGAACGCCCTGCGTGTTCCGGCCGATCTCGCGCATATCATCCACCCGACAGCGGAGGATCTTGCCCTGCGCCGCGATGATTATGATCTGATCGTCGTCGCGCACCTGCAGGAACCCGACCGCCAGGCCATTGCGCTCCGTGGTCTTGATGCTGATGATGCCCTTGCCGGCGCGACCCTGGATTCGGTACTCGTTCACGGGTGTCCGTTTCCCGTAGCCGCCCTCGGTGACCGTCAGGATCGCGGTGGTGGAGTCCGGCGTGATGGTCTCCATCCCGATGACCTCGTTGCCTTCCTCCAGCGTGATGCCGCGGACCCCGTGGGCGGTGCGGCCAATAGGCCGGACCTCTTCCTCCTTGAAGCGGATCACGATGCCCTGCCGCGTGCCGAGCAGGATCTCCCGCTGGCCGTCCGTGATGTCCACCGCGATCAGCTTGTCACCTTCGTCCAGGGTAAGCGCAATGATCCCGCCCTGGCGAGGGTTCCCGTAAGCCGATAGCTCGGTCTTCTTGATGACGCCTTGCTTCGTGGCCATGACCACGTACCGGTCCTCGCGGAACTCCTTGACGGGCAAGGTGGCGGTGACTTTCTCGTCTCCCGCGAGGGCCAGCAGATTCACCATGGCCTTGCCCTTCGCGGCCCGGCCCGCTTCAGGAATCTCGTGCACCTTGAGCCAGTAGACCTTCCCCGCGTCCGTGAAGAACAGGAGATAGTCGTGCGTCGAGGCGGTGAAGAGGGTCTCGACGAAGTCCTCCTCCCTGATGCCCATGCCGATCTTGCCCTTCCCGCCGCGCCGCTGGGCCCGGTACAGGGAGACGGGGTTCCGTTTGATATAGCCGGCGTGGGAGACCGTGACGACGACCTCCTCCTGGGCGATCAGGTCCTCGATGCTGATCTCAGCTTCCTCCTTGACGATCTGGGTCCGCCGCTCGTCCTTGTAGGCCTCCTTGATGGCCAACAGCTCGTCCTTGATGATCTTACGGACCAGCGCCTCGCTCGCCAGGATGGACCGGAGGTATTCCATTTTCTTGAGCGTCTCTTGGTATTCCTCGATCAGCTTGTTGCGCTCGAGCTGAGTCAGGCGCTGCAGCTTCATGTCCAGGATGGCGTTGGCCTGGATCTCCGTCAGCCGGAACTGCCGCATCAGGCCGCCCCGTGCCTCATCCGGAGACTGGGACCGCCGGATCAGCGTGATCACCGCGTCCAGGTTGTCGAGCGCGATCTTAAGTCCTTCCAGGATGTGGGCCCGTTCCTCGGCTTTGCGCAACTCGTAGGCCGTGCGGCGGATGACCACCTCCCGCCGGTGCTCGATGAAGGCCTCCAGGATCTGCTTGAGGGTCAGCACCTCCGGCCGGTTGTGGACCAGGGCCAGCATGATGACGCCGAAGGTGGTCTGGAGTTGCGTGTGCTTGTAGAGATTGTTGAGCACGACCAGCGGAATGTCGCCCCTCTTGATCTCGATGACGATGCGCACCCCGTCCCGATCCGACTCGTCGCGCAGATCCGAGATGCCCTCGACCTTCTTGTCCTGGATCAGCTCCGCGATCTTTTCGATCAGCCGGGCCTTGTTGACCTGGTAAGGGATCTCGGTGACGATGACACGGTCCCGCTCGGTTCGCTCGTCGGTTTCGATGTTGACCTTGGCGCGGAGCGTGAGGAGACCGCGGCCCGTCGTGTAGGCGTCCTTGATCCCCTGGGTGCCGTAAATGAAGGCGGCGGTCGGGAAGTCCGGTCCGGGGATCGCCTTCATGAGCTGGGGAATCGTGACTTCCGGGTTGTCCAACAGCAGGACCAGGCCGCTCACCACTTCGCCGATGTTGTGCGTGGGGATGTTGGTCGCATAGCCGACGGCGATCCCGCCGGCGCCGTTCACGAGGAGGTTGGGGACCCTGGCCGGCAGCACCAATGGCTCGGTACGCGACTCGTCGTAGTTCGGGCGGAAGTCAACGGTCTCCTTGTCGATGTCGGCCAGCATCTCCTCGGCCAGCCTGGTCAGCCTGGCCTCGGTATAGCGCATGGCGGCCGGCGGGTCCCCGTCCACCGAGCCGTAGTTGCCCTGGCCGTCCACCAGCGGATAGCGCATGTTAAAGTCCTGCGCCATCCGGACCAGCGTGTCGTAGATCGCCGAGTCGCCGTGGGGGTGATAGTTCCCCATGATCTCGCCGACGATCTTGGCCGACTTGCGGTAGGCCCGGTTGTGGACCAGGCCCATCTCGTTCATGCCGTAGAGGATCCGCCGGTGGACCGGCTTCAAGCCGTCCCGCACGTCCGGCAGCGCGCGTCCCACGATCACGCTCATCGCGTAATCCAGGTAAGACGAGCGCATCTCGTCCTCGATGGCAATCTGGGTCAATCGTTCGTCAACGGGCATTCAGAACTCCCCACAGAAGCAATCAGCTTTCAGCTCTCAGGGGTCGGCTCCGACTGGATTCGTTCCTACCTGAAGGCTGATAGCTGACCGCTTCCTTGCTATACGTCGAGGTTTCTCACTTCCAGCGCGTGCTCCTGGATGAAGTTGCGGCGCGGCTCGACTTCGTCGCCCATCAGGATGGAAAAGATGTCATCCACCCCGGCCATGTCCTCGAGCTTGACCTGCATCAGCGAGCGCGTCTCCGGGTTCATGGTGGTCTCCCAGAGCTGGCTGGGATTCATCTCGCCCAGGCCCTTGTAACGCTGCAGCCCCAGCCCCTGTTTCCCGATCTCCAGAATCTCGCGGACCAGCTCGGCGGTACCCGGCAGTTCCTTCTGCACGTCCTTGGCCTTGAGCTTGTAGGGAGGACGCCCCAGCCCGATCGCGGAAGGGGCCAGCTTCTGGAGCTCCCGGAAGTCGGCCGATCCCAGCAGCACGTGGGTGATCTCCAGGCTGTGAGCCATCCCGTTCGTCTGGACCTTACAGACGACCTTGTTGGACTGATGCTCCTCGTCCTCGACAATGTCGAGCGTGACCGTGGCTTTGGGATAAGCGGTGCTCAGGGTCTTCTTGGCGCTGGCCACGACCTTCTTGAGCGCCGCGGCGTTCTTCAACAGGTCCCGATCCAATCCGGGTTCGTCCACGAAGGCGCGCAGGATGCCCCCCTCGCGCTGCTTCTTGCTGAAGCGGGCGATGAACCCTTCGAGCATGATCAGCTTCTTCAGGATCGGCAGGAGGCGCCGGCCGCTCACGAAGGCCTGGGCGCTCTCGATGTAGACCTCGACCTCCTCGACGGCCAGGTCTGAGAGATATTCGTTCAGGGCCGTCTCGTCCTTCAGGTACCGTTCGGTCTTGCCCTTCTTGACCCTGAAGAGGGGCGGCTGCGCGATGTAGATGTAGCCGCGCTCGATGAGCTCCACCATCTGGCGGAAGAAGAAGGTCAGCAGGAGCGTCCGGATGTGGCTGCCGTCCACGTCCGCGTCGGTCATCAGGATGATCTTGTGGTAGCGGGCTCGGGCGATGTCGAAGGCTTCCTTATCCTCTTTCCCCTTCTCGCCCTCGATCTCCTCACGCTTGCGGCCGATGCCGGTGCCGAGGGCCATGATCAGGGTCCGGATCTCGTCGCTGGAGAGCATCTTGTCGAACCGGGCCTTCTCCACGTTGAGGATCTTCCCCTTGAGCGGGAGGATCGCCTGGAACTTCCGGTCGCGTCCCTGTTTTGCCGAGCCGCCGGCCGAATCGCCCTCCACGATGAAGAGCTCGCTGTGCGCCGGGTCCTTCTCGGAACAGTCGGCCAGTTTGCCGGGCAGCGAACCTCCGTCCAGTGCGCTTTTGCGCCGGATCAGCTCCTTGGCCTTGCGTGCCGCCTCGCGGGCCCGCGCCGCGTCAACGGCCTTCCCGATGATCTTGCGGGCGATCGGAGGATTCTCCTCGAAGTAGTTACCAAGCGCCTCGTTGACCGCCGCCTCCACGATGCCCTTGACCTCGCTGTTGCCCAGCTTGGCCTTGGTCTGTCCTTCGAACTGCGGGTTTCGCAGCTTGACGCTGACGACCGCCGTCAGCCCCTCGCGGACATCGTCGCCGGTCAGGGACTCCGTTTCCTTCTTGAGCAGGTCGTTGGCGTTCGCATAGTTGTTGATGGTCCTGGTCAGCGCCGCCTTGAAGCCGACCAGGTGGGTGCCGCCCTCCTTCGTGTTGATGTTGTTGGCGAAGGAGAAGAGGTTCTCTGCGTAGCCGTCGTTGTACTGGAGGGCCACCTCCAAGACCATCTCGCTCTTCTCGACCTCCACGAAGATGGGCTTGTGCACCGGGGTCTTGGCCTCGTTCAGGTGTTCTACGAATGAGACGATCCCGCCCTTGTAGCGGAAGACCTGCTCCTTCTCCTTGCGCTCGTCCTTGAGCGCGATGGCCAGGCCCTTGTTCAGGAAGGCCAGTTCGCGCAGGCGCTGGGCCAGCACGTCGAAGCTGAAATCCAGGGTCTCGAAGACTTCCCCGTCCGGCTTGAAGGTGACCATCGTGCCGCGGCGCTTGGTCTTGCCGGTGACCTTCAGGGGCGCCGTCGACTTGCCCCGTTCGTAGCGCTGCTCGAAGGTTTGGCCGTCCTGCCAGATTTCCAGCTCGAGCCATTCGGAGAGCGCGTTCACCACGGAGATCCCGACACCGTGGAGCCCGCCCGACACCGTGTAGGCCCCCTGTTCGAACTTGCCGCCGGCGTGGAGCATGGTCAGGGCCACTTCAGCGGCGGACTTCTTCTGGGTGGAGTGCATGCCGGTCGGAATGCCTCGGCCGTTATCCACCACGGTGACGCTGCCGTCGATGTGGATCGTGACCTCGATCGTCTCCCCGTACCCGGCCATGTGCTCGTCGACGCTGTTGTCCACCACCTCGTACACCAGATGGTGCAACCCGTCCGGGCCGGTACTTCCGATGTACATGGCCGGCCGCTTGCGGACCGCGTCGAGGCCTTCCAGGACCTTGATCTGGTCCGCGGTATAGCTGTCGCCACCCGTTTTGGGCGGAATCTCGGTCGTTTGGTCCTTGGCGCTTTCTTCTTTGGTTGCCATCCGGCTCCTAGTTGAAAGTGACGAGTGATCAGTGACGGGTGCCGCGTGACGAACGGAAACGACCTACTTCCCGGCGTCCCTTACTGATCACTTGTCACCTGTCACTCGTCACGTGTCACACTTTGATCGGCATCACGACACAGGTGAACCCTGCGTTGCCCGGCTCGCGAATCAGGCAGGGACTCAGCGGCGCGTCCATTTGGAGCGAAATCGACTCCCCATCCATCACGTTGAGGACATCCAGCAGGTAGCGCGCGTTGAAGCCGGTCGTCACGGGCTCCCCCGAGTACTTCACCGGCAATTCCTCGGTCGCCTCGCCGAAGTCAGGGTGATTCGAGAAGAGGACCATCTTGCCGCTGGAGAAGGTCACTTTCACCGCGTTCGTCTTGTCCCGGGAGAGCACCCCCACGCGCCGGAGCGCCCCCTCGAGTTCGGCCCGGTCCGCGGTCACACGCCCGGCCGGATCCTTCTCCTTGGGGACGACCTGCTGGTAGTTGGGATAGTTGCCTTCCATCAACCGGGACGTCAGCAGGAGGCCGCTCTTCCGGAAAATCATCAGGTTCTTCGTGAACCCGATCAGCGGCTCGCTCTCGCCCTCCTCCAAAAGGCGCCGGATCTCATGCGCGGCCTTCTTGGGGATGATCGCCTTGATCTCCTTTGGGGGATCCTTGGTCGCCGGTGCGGTCAATTCCTGCTCCGCCACGGCGAGGCGGTGTCCATCCGTCCCGACGAGACGCAGTGTCGTCTTCTTCTCGCTGGAGATCAGCGTCACCAGCAGACCGTTCAGGATATAACGGGCGTCGTTGTCCCCCACGGCAAAGAGTGTTTTGCGGATCAATTCCAGCAGGCCCGCACCCGTCAAGGGCGTGAGGCCCTCTCGCTCGATCGCAGGCAGCGCCGGATAGTCGCTGCTCGGAAGGCCCACGATCTTGAACTGGCTCTTCCCGGCCTGGATCGTTGCCCAGTTGTTGTCCCCGACCGTGAGGTCTATGTCGCCCTCTTTAAGTTCCTTCAGGATCTCGTAGAGCTTCCGGGCCGCCAGCGTGGCCGAGCCTCGTTCTTCCACCTTGGCCTTGTACATGCCGCGCATGCCGATCTCCAGATCGGTGGCCACGATATCCACCGCGTCGTCCGCTTTTGCCTCGAACAGAATGTTCGACAGGATGGGCATGGTGTTCCGTTTCTCCACCACGCCCTGCACCCTCTGCAGACCCATCAAGAGTTCATCCCGCGCGATTCGCAGCTTCATTGGGTTATCTCCCCGTTCCGGCCCTCTAGGCCTTCCCGATCTGCTCTCTCAAGCTTTGTAAGGTGGCCTGTAACTGAGTGTCTGTCTCCTTCGCCTTCACGATCTGCTTGCACGCATGAATGATCGTCGTGTGGTCCTTGCCGCCGAAATGGCGGCCGATCTCGGGGAACGAGGCATCTGTGAGCTCCCGGCAGAGGTACATGGCGATTTGCCGCGGATACACGAGCGTCTTGCTACGCCGCTTCGACTTCATGTCCGACATCTTGACGTGGAACTTGGCGGCCACGATTGTTTCGATTTCATCGAGAGAGATGATCTTCTTTTTCGGACCGATAAGGTCACGAAGGACGGTCGTCGCCATGTCCAAAGTGATGCTCTGTCCGGTCAGGGATGAGTAGGCGCCGAGGCGAACGAGGGCACCCTCGAGATCACGAACGTTGCTCTTGAGGCTTTCAGCAAGGAACTCGATGACGTCCTCGGGCAGGCGGATCCCTTCGTCCTCGGACTTTTTCCTGAGGATGGCGATACGCGTCTCCACGTCCGGCGGTTGCAAGTCCGCGATCAGACCCCAGCCCATACGTGACCGGAGACGTTCCTCAATATCCGGCATGTCTTTCGGCGTCCGATCGCTCGACAGTACGATCTGCTTCCTCGCTTCGTAGAGCGTATTGAACGTATGGAAGAACTCTTCCTGGGTCCGTTCCTTGCCGGCGAGAAACTGCACGTCGTCGATGAGCAACATGTCGATCGTTCGGTAGCGTTTCCGCAGGTCGGCCATTCTGTCGTAGCGGATCGAGTTGATGACCTCGTTGGTAAACTGCTCGGTGGTGACGTATGCGATCCGCAGGTCGCTGTGCTCGGCCACATGATTGCCGATTGCGTTCATAAGGTGAGTCTTCCCGAGCCCTACTCCCCCATAGATGAACAAGGGGTTGTATGCCTCGCCGGGGTGTTCCGCTACGGCCAGGCTGGCTGCACGGGCAAATTGGTTACTGGCCCCCACAACGAAGCTGCGGAAGCTATATTTTCGGTTTACGTGGATGAACCGCCGCTGGCGGGCACCGCCCGACACTCTTCCGTCCGCAAGAGTATCCCGAGTTACCGAAGTCCCCTCCTTCTCGGAGATCACAAACGACACTTCGATCTTCTCCACACCGAGGGCGGAGGCAAGGGCTTGGGACACGATCTGCCGATACCGCTTTTCGACCCAGTCGCCTACGAAGCGGTCGGGTACCTCAAGACTCGCTACGGAATCCTCAACTCCCCGCATTCGAATCGGAGCAAACCACTCGCGAAAGACATGTGGCGGCACCTGCGCCTGAATATTTGTAAGTGCCTTTTCCCAGGCAGCCTGTATGGGCACGCTCTTAAAACCTCCCGTTATTCACATCTTTATTAACAGGTGTGAATAAGTTTCCATTTACCGACCTTCCAGGGGATTGAGGTCTAGTGCATTGACTATGAGTATCTTAAAATACCTTTTCCATCAACACCTTATGTTATTGACTTCCACAGGAGATGCCCATCGTTCCACTTCTCGTATGCACAGTCTTTGACGCCTCTCAACCGCTAAAAAGCGTTCAATATTCGTGTCTTTTGAAGCCTCCACTCCGTCCACAGTCCCTACTCCTATCACTACGCCTCCTATGAATCTTCTCTTTACTACGCTCTACCGGAGCAGAGGAAGCTGCCTTCCTACAAAACAACAACTCGATCTACCTGAAAGATCATTTCCACCATTTCCTGGGAGGAGACAGTCCGACAAGCTGCCGGAAGCTCAGAGGAGGCCATGTGATCGGCCAGAACGTAGACATGATCTGCAGGCACACCGGCAATACACGCGGCATCCTCTAAAAGAATGACGGACAGAGTTTCTCCTGGCTCTTTCTTTGGAATGAGAGAAAGGGCCTCCGGTCCGGCAGTCTGGCCGAGGATATAGAGAATGTGCCTGCTCGATGTTACGTGTGTCATTAGAATGCGAGCACGCGGTCGGCGTTCTTAATAAGTGCAGCAATTTCCTCTCGCGAGGCTTCACGAACGGCGAACTCCGGATCTACCGCGAACGCGGCCTTGGCACCGGATGGAACGACGAATGGAATTTTGAGTTCCTTCAGGACAGGGAGATGTTTGGAGAGAATATCCGCATCCACGAGATCCTGAGGTTCCTCGGCCAGGAGGACCGGAGCCTCGTTGAGGAGAATCACAGTGAGCGGATTATCCCCGGTACTGAGTCCGAGAGCGATACGGAGAGCCTCGGCTGCGCGATGTGTCTTGAATGGGTTTTCGCGAACGACGACCGCTATGCTCAGAGACATGAGCCTCCGTGATACATGCTAATTGAAGGCCAGAAAGCGATCGCAGCCGTTGATCATGTTCGAGAGGACGACGAGACCACAGAGTGTAACGGTAGGACCAAGGTTCGAGGTTTCGACATGATGCTGTTGACACCCGTATGCACAGACGAAGAACTTGACGCCCCGCGCCGAGAGCCGAAGAAAGCGCTCATCACGAACGTTCGCGACGCCTTCGTCGATCAGATACAGATAGACATCGACATCAGCAGCAAGCGCACTTCCACAGAGCCTGGCCACCGTTCCTACGTTAGGGTGTGACGGGGCTGTGGATAACAGCAGGCCGAGCTTCTTTTTCTTCATGGAGCGCGAGGGGGAGAGGAAGAGCAAAAATCATTGATAAGCTTTAAGAAAGTACCTGTTTTACGGCGTGGTTGTCAACAGGAAAATAGGGGCGAAATCACCTGATCTGAAGCCGGGTTGCGAGCGTCCCGGAAACGGCCGAAACTCTGAGGGCTTCCTGTTCTTTCGTTTGCATATTCCGGAGGAGAACCTCACCCTTTCCGGCTTCGTCATCGCCGATGATCACCACGTACGCGGCACCCAGGCGGTCGGCTTGCCGGAGCAGTGCTTTGAGGCTTGTTGCGCGATAATCGGTCTCGCTACAAATGCCCCGCATACGCAGTTCCTCCAGCAGTATGCGGCCGACCGGAGCTCCCTCCAGACCAAACCCTGCTACGAAGACCAACGGGGCACGCGGTGGGAGCGCCGCCTCGGGGAGCATGAGCGACACGCGCTCCAGGCCCACTGCGAATCCGACGGCCGGTGTGGGAGGCCCCCCGAGCGCCTCAACCAACCCGTCATAGCGTCCACCCGCGCCGACCGCGTTCTGGGCGCCCAACCGGCCACTCGTCACCTCGAACGTCGTGAGCGTGTAGTAGTCGAGGCCGCGCACCAGACGGGAATTCAGGACGTAGGCGACACCCAGGGAGCGCAATCCGTCGAGAACATCCTCGAAGTGGCGGCGGGAGACGGGCGAGAGATGGTCCGTCAGCGCCGGAGCATCCTTGGTGGCGGCCCTACACTCAGGAACCTTACAATCGAGGATCCGGAGCGGGTTCGTGGTCATGCGGCGCCGGCAGTTTCCGCACAATTGCGTTTCACGCGGTGTGAGGAAGGAGAGGAGCACGGCCTTGTATGCCGACCGGTCGGCCGCATCCCCGAGACTGTTGACCTCCATGGTGAGGTCGGGCAACCGGAGGGCGGAGAGAAAGCGCCAGAGGAGCACCATCACCTCCACATCGGCGCGTGGGCTTGCGATACCGAAGGATTCAACGCCGAACTGGTGAAACTGGCGCAGCCGGCCTGCTTGGGGACGCTCGTGGCGAAACATCGGGCCGATGTAATAGAACTTCTGCAGGGGCGATGAGGCCGCGAGATTATGCTCGACATACGCACGGACGACCCCAGCCGTGGCCTCAGGTCTCAGGGTCAGCAGCTTCCCATCGCGGTCGGGGAAGGTGTACATCTCCTTCTCGACGATGTCCGTGGTCGCCCCGATGGTCCGCGCAAACAATTCAGTCACCTCGAAGATGGGCACGCGGATTTCGGCAAATCCGTAGACGCGCGCCAGGCGCCGGGCCGCGCCCTCGATCGCCTCCCAGCGGAGCATCTCGTCCGGGAGAATGTCTTTGACACCTTTGATGTTGCGGATGGGGGACTTGTCCATCGGGAAAACCCTGCCTTCTCGCCTCGTCCGGGACGAAATGACCGGACTATACCGGCCACCCTACGGCAAGTCAACGCACCGTCTCACTGCAGTCACGGTCGCGACCCGGAGCCGCGACCACGCGCGGCCTTGCGCCGACAGGAGGCCGGCGGTATAGTGCGGCGCAGCCCGCGGGCAAAGTAAAAAGGTAAAGGTAAAAATGGTGCATTGTGAGCGTTGATGGCCCGACACGTCGCGTGATTGCGGTGGCGCCCATGCCGCCGGAGAAGTCCGCATACGCACTGGCGCGCTACAGCCGGTCGCCGGACTCTATCGAGGACAGCATCCGCTGGGTCCATGCCCATTCGGCAGAAAAGTTCTGGGAGCAGTTCTACTTCGCCTATGGCCACGCCTCGATTGCCGACCTGGGCCACCTGATCATCTGCTTCGAGCACATTTCTGAGGTGGCCGCTATTCGTCTCGAGGACGAGCCCCTGTGGGATGGCCAAGCCAAATCCACCCGGTACCAGAATTTCGGACCCAGCGGGTATTACGTTCCGGACTCCATCCTGGGAGACGAGACGGAAGGGGCCTACCGGGGAGTGCTCGGCAGTCTGGCCAACGCCTATCGTCTGCTTCACGACCCCTTGATGGAGTTCCTCGCAGCCCGAGCCCCCCGGCCGGACGGCATGAAGGAAGCCGACTATAAGCGGACGATCGGGGCTCGGGCGTTCGACGTGACGCGGTACTTGCTTCCGCTCGCGGTGCGTACGAACGTCGGGCAGGTGGTCAGTATCCGAACTCTGGAGAAACAGATTATCCGTCTGCTCTCGGCTCAACTGCCGGAGCTCCGTGCGATCGGCGAGGACCTGAAGGCGGCCTGCCAGCGCCCGCCGATGAATCTCTGGGGCGAACTCTCCGGCCAGCAGGCCGGGCTCGCCGAGCCGCTTGCGCCGACCTTGGCGAGGCATGCGGCCCCCAACGCCTATCAGTCCCGGGTCTATGGTGACTTGGTCCGGTACGCGCGCGAGGTTCTGAAAGCCGGCGGACTCGATCAGCCGTCCGGCTGGCAGGCCTCGGCGGCCGAACCCGTGGACCTCATCGAACCGCATCATCCCCTCGATGAGCTTGCCACGACGCTGCTGTACCGGGCCGGCCAGGCGCCGTATCGCGCCATCCTGGCCAGAGTCAGGGACTGGACCGAAAAACAGAAGCAGGAAACGATCGAGGTGGCGTTGCGCAAACGGGGCCCTTACGACGAGCTCATCAAAGAGTTTCGCAGCGGCTATGCCTTCATCTTTGATGTGTTGATGGACGTGGGCGGATGGCGCGATCTGCATCGGCACCGGCGTTGCCAGCAGATCCAGCAGAATTTCACCACCCAGCACGGGTATGAAGTCCCGCCGGTTCTGCGCGAGGCCGGGTTGGAGGGCGACTATCGTGCGGCCATGGACGCGGTCAAGTCCGACATCGACCAACTCCGGTCCGCGAGCCAGGAGGCGGCACTCTACGCGATTCCCTTCGGGTTCAAGGTCCGCTGCCTGTTCAAGATGGATTACGCTGAGGCCGAGTATATCTCGCGTCTCCGGTCGGGAGTGAAGGGTCACTGGTCGTACAGGACCGTCGCGTGGGCCATGAAGCAGAAAATCGCCGAACGCTATCCCTTCCTGGCGGAACAGATCCAAGCGACTCCCCCGGATGTGGAAGACCCCCTCACGCGGTAACCGTGCCGAGGGAAAGTCGCGAGCATCGTGGCAGAGGCATGCTGGACGAAGAGTACGAACAGCAGATCGAGGGCGCGATCATCCAGGGCGACTGGACCTCGGTCTTCGAGGCCGGTCGTGCCTGGGTTCAAGCCCGGCAGCCGGGCGGCGGTCATAATCCCCGGGCCTACTTCGCGCTGAATTTCGTCCATCTGATACGGGGCGAGTTTGCGGAGGCCTGGGACACGCACGCCAAATCGCTCGAGTCGGCCGAGGACATCGAGGAGGTTCGAGGATGGACGGACCGCCTGCTGGCGCAGCACCCGGAGCGGGCAAACGCGCATTTGGTCGCGGGACTCTTCCTCGCGCAGTCCGGTCACTCGGAGCAGTCGGTCGCACGCTACAAGGAAGCGATCCGATTGGACCCCCGGGCGGCCTACCCCCACCACTTCCTGGCGCAAATTCACGACCGGGCGGGCCGCGTGGAGATGGCCATCAAAGAATATCGTGAAGCGGTGAAGCTGGACGCCGCCTACGCGCCCGCCAGGACCAACCTCGGCGTCGCCTACCAGGAGCAGGGCCAGATCGAGATGGCGATCCCGCAGCACCGGGAAGCGATCCGGCTCAACCCCCGCGATCCCGTCGCGCATGCCAACCTCGCCTGCGCGCTGGCGGAGCAGGGCAAGATGGAGCCCGCGCTGCGCGAATATCAGGAAGCGATCCGGTTGAACCCGCGCGATCCGGACCTGCATTTTGCCCTGGGCGGATTGTACGAGGAAAAGAATCGCCAGGACCTCGCGATGAAGGAGTACGAGGAAGCCCTGCGGGTGGAGCCGAATTTCGGGGCGGCGGAAACGGCGATCGGATGGATCTTGGTCAAGAAGGATCGGATCTACGAGGCCATGGAGTGTTTCAACCGCGCGCTGAAGGCCGATCCCGAGGATGCCAAGGCCTACTGGGGAATCGCTCGGGTCTATCTCGGACGTGGCAAGCAGCAGAGCGCCATGGAGAATTACGCGCGGGCCCTGAAGCTGCTGAAGGACCCGGCCATCAAGAGCCAGATCATGAACGAGCTCTTTCGGGAGGGGAACACGTGGGATGCCTGATGGGCTACTGCGAGAAAAGCGCGACTGGCGCGACTTGCGAGAGGCGCAAGACGTGAAAGAAGAGCATCTTTTTCGTTTCGCGCCCGTCTCGCGCGTCCCGCTCGTCTCGCGGCTTAGAGATCCCGGATCGCCCCCTGAAGGACGGTCACCTGAGTGAGGGGGTCGCCGCCGAGTTTGAGTTCCTGGTGGATCCGATCTTTGAGGTAGGAGGAATACCCGAGCTTGTCGACCAGCAGGTCCATGAAGCGCTCGGGCAGCAGCAGCGACTGGGCTTTCAACTCTTCGACAGTCTCGTCGCTCACCGGCACGTAGGTGCTGCCGATGTGCAAGATGACGTTGTAGTAGTAGCTGTCTCCGAGCCGCTCGAACCGGAGCCCCTTCATCATCCCCGCCTCCCGCTACCCACCTGAAGAGGGCCGTATTCTAGACAAGCACGAGATGGAAGACAAGAACAGTGGACTGCTCGCGCCCGGACTCGGTCTAGCGTCCTTCCTTTTGCAGTCGCAATTGCTGGTCAAGGCGGTCTCGCTCCTGACGCAGACGAGAGAGATCGTCGTTTACGTTCGCCAGGTCATTGGTCAGCGTCGTCACCCGCTGCTTCGCACGCTCGAGTTCCTCAGTCAGGGATGTCACCTTCGCGGCTAAGGTCTCGCGGTCGGTCGCACCCTGGCGCAGCCGCGCGATCTCGTGGTCCCGCTCCGCAAGCTGCTTTGCGAGGTCGGCGGCGCGGGCGGCTTCGGTGTCCAGGTCGGCCGAGCGCTTTTGCAACCGCGCGATCTCTTCCTGCGGTTTCGTGGTTCCGCTCAAAAGGCGCTGTTTCTCCTCCCGCAGGGTGCCCGCCTTCACCTGCTCCGTCGCCAGCTTGGTGGTCAGATCTCGGATCTGGTCACGTGCCTCGCCGAGAGAAGTCGCGAGCTGCTCCTTCTCTTTCTCGATGGCCGCGACACGGGCATGGGCGCCGGTCTGGGCTTTCTTGACGCCGGCGAGATCCTGCTGGGCGGTGTCGAGGCGGCGCTGAAGATCATCGGCCTTGCCCTGCAACTGGTCACGCACCGCCTTCACCTCGGTGACCTCTTGCAGGAGCTTCTCGTGGTCCTCGCGAATTTTCTTTCCCTGGGTCTCGACCTGCAGGCGGCCTTCCCGTTCGGTCACCAGTCCCTTGTTTGCCGCATCCACGGCCTCCTGCGCCTGCGCGACCCTGGTCTGCGCATGCCGGAGCTCTTCCGCAAGTCGGCTGTTTTCAGTCCGGAGCGCATCCATTTGCGCGGCTATCTGACTTTTCGCGCGTTCAAGTTCAGCGGCCGCCTCCTTCTTCACATTTTCGACCGCCGATGCAGCCTGTGCCGTCGCCTGCCGCGCTTCGTCCAGTTCCTTCAGCGTCCGTTGATGCACCGTTTCACTGACACATCCCGTGAGCATGACGGCCATTGCCACCAGGAATCGAAGCGTCAACCGAAACATACGAGCCCTCTCCCTCCCCGCGTCGAGTCCCAAGGCTCGCGGAGAAAGCCGCGAGCGCTCACGACCGGACAGGATTATGCCAGCCAGGGCGCGCACTGTCTACAGGATTGGAACGCGTGAGAGGGAGTGGAGATGAGCGCGGAACTGCCGGAAAGGAAACGGCCGGAGTGGATGAGACTCGGAACGAGCCGTCACGCCTGGCGACCCGTTCCGAGCTGGAGCGGAGGGAAACTTACTTGCCGCCCTGCTTGTCGTCCTTTTTCTCGTCCTTCTTCTCGTCACCCGCGTTCAGCTTCGGCCCGCTCGGGTTCTTCTTGTCCTTCTCGTCCGTCGGCGCCGGCGTCGGATCGCCTGCGTACGTGTAGGTGAAGGTGCCGGTCGCGAACGCCAACGTGAGCGCCAAAGCCATCAGGCCAACTAGCTTTTTCATCTTGGGGTCTCCTTTGTGGTTGTTAAACAGGTACCGGACAATGTTCCAAGCGCTGCAATGGCTATAAGCATCGAATCTCCTCGCGAAGAATACAGCTCGGTTGGCTCCCGCAACCGCGGCTCCCTCCCTTCCAGGCCCGTGACCCGGGAACGCATATCAGACTGGCGCTGCGGGTCGCGAGGAAATCCCAACTTGATCCAGCACCAGACGGGGCTCTCCCGGGTCGTTGAGCAATAGCCGCGCCACGATGATCCGGCCGGCCCTACGATAAGATTTCTGGATTTTCAATGCGATAGATGTTGCTCAGGATCTGGATAGTGGCCGGCTAAGTGGGTCTCCGGTACGCCTTGTCACTCGGTGCTGTCCGATCCATCATCAAGGCATTGTTCTGCAAGGAAAACCCGGCGAGGACAACCTGTCTTCCGTGGGAACGGGTTGTCATTGCGAACAGGGCTCCTGTGCTGCGGAGCGGTCTCTACGGGACTTTTTTAATAGTAAGGGCATGGCCGTCCGCCTCGACCACTGCCTCTATCTTGTCACCGGCTTTGAGTAAGCCCTCGATCTTCGTATCCTTCTTCCCGTCCACGGCTGTCTTGCTGAGACGCAACTGGGTGGATTTGCCGGTCGAATCCTGCACAAGGTAGAACTCGTCGGTGATGATGATGACCTCTCCTTTGATGGTCTGGGGAGAAGTCGCAGACGGATTCGGGTCGGCAGCCAACGACTGCCGTCCAGGAAGGGTCGTGACGGCCAACATGAAGCTTAGGAACCCGGCCCCGGCGATGGCCAGAAGCGGCGAGAATAGCTGCACCTTCATAACTGGCACCTCCCTGCCGCAAGAATCGCGCTTCCCGGGACCCGGGGATACCCCAGAAAAAAGCAAAGAGCGGAACGAATGCTTCAATGCGAGATGGGCCTGGTATAACAATAGCTTCGAGGTTCCCTAAATGGCTGGAACAGGAATGGTTTGTCGGCCTGGCGCGCGTCTTATTTCTTGACTGACACCTCAACCTGACCCTTTCGGCGCAGGATACTGACCACGACATCATCCGCGTGGCGCTTGAGGAAAAGATCCAGCTCCGCGTTTCCGACGCGCAGGTTCTTCACCTGAACCCACTCGAGGAACTCCGGCAGGCAAGGAGAGAAAAACTCCACCCTCCCTTCGGCTCCGTTGACGGAGAGTCCCAGGCACGCCTGGAGCAGCAGGAACACCGTGACCACCGACCATGATTGGGGGGAACAGGCCACGGGATACAGGCTTGGTCCCTCGCCGGGGCGCCGAGCAAATCCGCAGAACAGTTCGGGCAGGCGGTGGAGATCCAGAAACAGCGCGGCATCGAACAGGCCGCTGAAGATCCGGAGCGCCTCGTCTTTGAGCCCATAGCGAGCCATCCCGGCCGCTATCAAGGCATTATCATGGGGCCAGACGGAGCCATTATGGTAGGACATCGGATTAAACCGGGGTTCAGACGAGGCGAGGGTACGGATTCCCCATCCCGAGAAGAAGTCTTCACCCAAGAGTGTGCGGGTGGTAAGCCGCGCATGGTCGGGGCTGGCGATCCCGGTGAACAGACCGTGCCCCGCGTTTGACGCCCTGACCAGGCATGGCCGCTTGGACCCGTCGAGCGCCAGGGCGTAAGTGGCCAGCTCATCGCACCAGAAGGTCCGTTCGAACCGTTCCTTGAGGCGTTGGGCCTCGAGAGAGAGAGCGTTGGCCCTCTGCGTTTCTCCCATTACGGAAGCCAGGCTGGCCGCGCTGCGCTTCGCGGCATAGACGTAGCCCTGGATCTCACAGAGGGCGATGGGTCCTTCTGCGAGAGTGCCATCGGCATGAAACACGGCTTCGGACGAATCTTTCCACCCTTGGTGAACCAGCCCGCGCAAGGAACGACGGGCGTACTCGATAAACCCGTCGCCATCAGGGTCTCCGAACGCGTCGATCCATCGGAGGGCGAGATCGATCGAGGGCCAGAGCGTTTTGATCACATCGTGATCCCCCGTCCGTTCGAAATAGGCACCCGCCAACATCACGAACAGTGGAGTGGCATCCACGCTCCCGTAATAGCGGCCAAAGGGGATTTCTCCCAGATTCGCCATTTCGCCTTTCCGGGCCTCATGGAGAATCTTTCCGGGTTCGGCATCCTGCTCCGGTATCACCTCTGTGGCTTGAGTCGCCGCGAGATAGGCGAGGACGCCCCTGGCTATCGCGGGGTTGGCCCACAGGAGCTCCAGAGCCGTGATAATGCCGTCGCGCCCAAAGGGGCAGCTGAACCAAGGCACGCCGGCATAGGGATAGAGACCCTGAGGGGTCGCGGTGGTCATCATACGGAGATCGGACAGGGAGCGGTCCAGCCACGCGTTGAACTGTTCATTGGAGGTGGAGATATGGGGCCCCTGGGCTTCGGAGAGTCCCTGGGTCTTGCGCGCTCGCGCTAGGGCGCGGTCATAGGTGAGACGACGCCCGAAGCGCTGACCGGAGTCGCAAGAAAGGGTCAGGAAGACGGTCATCTCCTCTTTGGGCTGGAGCGCGAGGTTGAATCGGACCGTCGAAGGTGACCGGGACGCGGGGGACGCCGAGAAATCCACCCGGGTTCGCCGGATGACACCGTCCAATCCCTCGTACCGGTACACGATCCATTGGTCCCCTTCGACCGAGGGGTGACGGAGCCCGCGACGTTCGCGCCTCTTGCCCCGGACTTCGAAGATGTCGCAGAAGTCGGCGGCGAAGTGAAGCGACAGGGTGGTGGTAACGGCCGCCAGGCCATAGTTGGATAGGCGGAGACGCTCGTAACAAGCCCCTTCCCACAGGAACTTGGATCGAAACAAGTGCAAGGTGCCCCGTGGGATCGCAACCTGCCCGTCGGTAAGGATGTCGGGGTTGGTGAGATCCACGGCCACGACGGCATTATCCTCCGTTTCCGTCGAACTGAGCAGCAGAGGTCGGCTGTTCCCCAGCCGGAGTTCGAGAGCGGACAAGAACCGTGTTCCCTCGTGATAGAGACCTTGTGCGTCTCGCTCGTTCGAATGGATGTCCCCATGGCGATCGAAGACTGCGAACGTTTCGCCGTCTTTTAACAGCCTCGTGCGGTCGTCGGCGACGACGGAGGTGGCCACAATCGCAAACTCTTCTTCCATGCCGGGTGCCGCTGCGAGAGCGCTCCGATCCTTCTCCTTCTGTCGCACAGTGCTCTTAGGATTCATGGTCTGGCCAGAGCTGAAGGGGTGAGGCTGCCCTGAGCGCGGACCCTTAGTCCGAAGGTCCCCGCCACCATCGCCGTCGCCAAAAGCACGACCCCGATCCCAATCAGACTTGTAACCTCGCCGAACTTCTCAGTGATCCAGCCGAAGGTGGTAATGCCGGCAATGGCCGCCGTCATGGCCCCCGCATTGTAGATACCCAGCACCCGGCCGACCATAGGCCTTGGCGAAAGTTCCTGGAGCACGCCCCAGGCGATCGGCGTCAACGCCCCCATGCCGGCACCGATGACTGCCATCAGCAGTCCCGCCAGCAGGTCGCCGCGTGCCCATACCAGGGTGCAGATGGCGGCACCGCTCGTCGCGCTCGCGCCTGCGATCAACTGAATTCGATGCTGTAGGTCACATCCGGTCAGCCACACGAGCCTTACCGACGTCAGAAAGAGCCCCACCCCGAGTGCCGACCACAGATAGCCGACCTCAACCGGTCCCAGGTTCAGGAGTCTTCGCCCGAAGACCGGGAAAAGGGTGGAGAGCGCACTGGAGCCAAAGCTGTACAAGGCCGCCGTCAGGATGAGCAACAAGATTGCCTGTTGCCCCACGAGGGCGAAGCGAACCCCTTCCACGAGATCGCGGATGGTCGAGCCGACCAGGGACGCGGGAGCGCTGGGAACAACGGCCACCGACAGGCGTATCGGCAGCAAGCAGGCGGCCGAAACGAGGTAGGTGGCGGCGTTCACGCAGAGCACCTCCTGCGAACTGAGTGCCGCGATGCCGATGCCGCTCAGGGCAGGTCCCAGGATAATGCCGATGCTGGTGGTGATTTGCAGCAGCGCGTTCGCGGCCGTGAACTGCGAAGATGGCACCAGAAACGGGACCGAGGCCGTGAGCGTGGGGCCGAACACGGCGGACGCAATCGCGTGCAGGAAGACCAGGAGGTAGAGCAGGTCCACCGTGAAGGTTTCCGCAGGAATCGCGCAGGGAATCAGTCCGATCAGGAAGGCTCGCAACACGTCCGACCCGATGAGGAGCCACTTCTTGGGCAGCCGATCGATCCACACGCCGATCAATGGGCCGAAGAGAATCGGCGGGACCGTCTGCAACAGGCCGATGACGGTGGTTTTCAGCGGAGAGCCGGTGACTGAGTAGACGAACCAGAGCAGGGCCAGTTTCGAGACACCATCCCCGACCTGCGAGACCATCTGGCCCCACCACACCAGCCTGAAGTCTCGCGTCAGGAACAAGCGTCTCGTCCGCTCCCCCAAAAAGGCTTCGACACCCAACTGGGAAGGCAGGGTCATCTGGCCGGACGTTTCCGGTCGGAATAGCCGATCGTGTTGAATCAATCTGCTCCCTCGATCCGGACCTCATCGCTCCGCACCGCCTTCACTCCCGGGACCTGACTGGCTGCTTCCGCGGCCTCGAGCACAATTACTTGAAAGCGAGTCTTGCCGTTGAGCACCACCACCCCATCCTCCGTTTTCACGCCGAAACCGGCCGTCTTGAGAGTCATACTTCGTTCGAACCGTTCTTTCACGTTGGTCGTAATCGCCTCGTCCTGCTTGCGTGTGGCGGCCTGCCGGGTCTCCTTGACAACCTCCAGCTTATTGAGTACCGAGGTCACGCCCGGGACGCCAAGCGTGACGCTGGCCGCCGCAAGGGTCTCGGACTCGCCGGGCACCTTCCCGGACAACACGACCTGCGACCCGTTGGCTTCCACCTCGATCGGGAAATGCAGGAGTCGCGGATCCGCCATCAAGGCCAGTTTGACCTTCAGAGGCAGCGAGAGAACCACCTTGTTGTTTGCCGGCTCCGAGGGGTCGGACTTCTGAGCCTTGGGCTCCAAGGCCTTAGGGGTGTCCCTGGGTGCGTGGATGCGGGGTGGAGCTTTGGACTCCTGTGGGGGGACGCTCGGTTCCTCGGCAGCCTGGAGCGACGAGCCGGAGACCAGGAGGCCGAGCGACAGGGCAATCAGCCACGTCTCGGGGGCGCGTTGCATGTTCATAGCGTCACCGTGCCTAAGACTGCGGCGGGGACAGTCCGATCCACAAGGTCGTCCGCTCTTTTCGCTTGCGCACCAGAGATAGGACGGCGGTCGACCAGATGGCAATCAGCACCACGCCATGGTGGGTGACCCCCGGGCTGGTTGTCCCGTTGGACGTGGGGGAAACGAGCCCGGCCGCGCTGAGAACGCTGACGACGGCGGCCACAAGAATGACCAGGGCGGGGTCTTTCGGGGAAGACCACATGGCGATCAGCGTGACTGGAACCACGTAGAGTAGGTCCGCCGCCGGACCGCCGCCGTGGACCCGATCCAGGATGAAGACGACGGCTGCGGCTGCCAGAGCCGCGACGACTGCCATCGGACTGGTCTTCCAGGTGGTCATGTTCTCCTCGGGGCGGGCTGGGGGGATCAATGCTTATCAGGCCTGCCTGGCGGCGACAGTCGGCATGCCGATCCTCACCCGCGACGGAACCGGGGACCCTGCCCCGGTCGGCCCGCATCTGAGGCTGAAATGAGCCGCGAGGGCTGAGGCTCCAAGCAAGAAGAGCCCGACCCCGATGAGGCTGGCCACCGGGCTCACGGCGTCGGCCGCCCAGCCGAAGCCCGACATCCCTGCCATGGCCGCGGCCATTCCCCCCGTGCTGAACATCGTGAATACCCTCCCCAGTAAGGGTTGCGGCGTCAGTTCCTGCAGCACGGTCCAGACGACCGGCATGAAGAGGGCCGTGCTGCCCCCGATCAGGATCACGAGCGCGGCGGACAGCGGCAGGGATTTGAAGAGGCTGAGCCCGCACACCGCCGCCCCGCCGACGGCCAGGGATCCGGCAATGATCCGAAAGCGGTCTCGCAGATTGCCCTGCTGCACCCAAGCCAACCAGCAGGAAGAGGCCAGCATGCCGACCCCCAGTCCTGACCAGAGCCAGCCGAGCTCGACGGGCCCGATGCGGAGGATCTGCTTGGCGACTACCGGGAGTAAGAACGCGAAGGCGCTCATGCCCAGGGTGTACAGCGCCGCAGTGTACATGAGCATGGACACCATCGGGTGCTGGACGAAGACGAACCGGAATCCAATCGACAGATCCCGGAGATCCCGGACGAGAGACCCTTGCAAGCCCTCGTGCGCCGCGGCAGGCGTAACCTTCCTGACCCGGATCGGCAACAGGCAGATGGCTGAGATGAAGAAAGTGCCGGCGTTCACGTACAGGACGTTCTGGGCTCCGATCAGGGCGATTCCGAGCCCGCTGACGGCGGGCCCGACCAGAACGCCGATGTTTGCGGTGCTCTGGAGCAGAGCATTCGCAGCCGTGAGCTGCCCCCGCGAGACAATCAGCGGGACGGCCGAAGCCAGGGCCGGCCCGAAGACCGTCGAGAAAATAGCGGTGAGAAAGACCAGAAGATAGAGACGGTCGATCGTCAGGACTCCCAAGGCGTACGACAACGGAATGAGCATAACCATGAGGGTGCGTATGAGATCCACCCAGACCATGACCCGTTTCTTGGGCCATCGATCCAGATAGACCCCGATCAGTGGACCTAAAACCAGCGGCGGCAGCGTCTGCAGGAGCCCGATGACCGTGGTCTTGAGGGCCGACCCGGTCAACTCGTACACGAACCAGAGCAACGCAACTCTGTTGATGCCGTCCCCGATCTGGGAAATGGCCTGGCCGGCGAAAAGGCATCCGAAGTCGCGGGACTTCAGAAGCCGCCATCCGACACCGGCGGCAGGAACGGGCTCGCCGTCCGACCGGCGTGTGGCAGGGTCGTGAGCCATGATGCTTTTTCTTCCCCCCAAAAGGACCGTCAGGCCTGCAAGGCCAACCGGTCGGTTTGCAGGACGCCCAGATCGGTTCCCTCGCGCACCAGTTGCTCGTAGACGGCCACGTAATCCTGGACCATCCGTGCGACGGTGAACCGGCTCTCGAATGCCCGCCGGCAGCGCGCCCGATCCAGCAGCGTCACGTGTTCGACCCGCTTAATCATCTCGTCAAGGTTGTCGGTGACGAACCCGGTCACGCCGTCCTCGATCACTTCGGGAATCGAGCCCCGACGATAGGCCAGCACCGGCGTTCCGCAGGCGAGGGCCTCGATCAGCACGAGGCCGAAGGGCTCGGGCCAATCATACGGGCAGACCAGGGCACAGGCCCCACCGAGGAACTCGTTCTTCTCGGTGTCGGAAATCTCGCCGAGATATTCGATGAGGGGGTGGTCCAGGAGCGGCTCGACCTCGGCGCGGAAGTAGTCGCGGTCCGCCGAGTCCACCTTCGCGGCTATGCGCAGGGGCATCCCCACGCGCTTGGCGATCGCGATCGCGTGGTCCGGCCGCTTCTCGGGAGCGATCCGGCCCAGAAAGGCGAGATACCGACCGGGGCCGGGATGAAA
>Ga0187893_10005513_pt1 | contig 22618 bp, 24 predicted proteins | sample MA1701074metaG_FD_139574 | JGI IMG/M metagenome (GOLD analysis project Ga0187893, IMG submission 139574) | White microbial mat communities from a basaltic lava cave in the Kipuka Kanohina Cave System on the Island of Hawaii, USA - MA170107-4 metaG ...
CCAGATTTGAGATTCTCAGATTTGAGATTTCAAGACGAATCGCTACTTTGAAATTCCAGATTTGAAATTCCAGATTTGAGATTTCAAGACGAATCGCTACTTTGAAATTCCAGATTTGAGATTTCAAAACCTAATCCCCGTTTTGAAATTTCAAATTTGAGATTTCAAATCCGCGAATAGTAGAATAGCGGCTCGCGCTTTTCAAAACTTCGATCAGACAAAGGATAAAAGATGAGAGATCGTCGGAAGCTTTCGGCCAGAGTGAATGCGATAGTGAAAAATAATGACGCAACGGTTATGACTCAACGCGCATTTTATGATGACGCCAGCGACCGCGTCTTCATCACGCTCATCAAAGGCTCGCACCGGGTCAACCTCACGCTCGCGGGCCGCGACCTCGACAGCGACGATACGTCGAAAGCCAACCAACTCATCCTCGATAATATCGATCAACTCGCACGTGTGCCTATCGGATAGTCTGGAGTCTGGAGTCGAGAGTCTGGAGTCCGGGACTTGAATCAACATCCTGATGGCATTCAGGTACAAACAGTCTGTCCTCGTCGAACTGGCTCGCCACGGAGCAGCGCCGTGTGAGGATACGCCGCCTGAAATGGTTCGAGAGTTCATCAACGATCTTTACGTTTATGAGATTCGCCAGTTGAGAAAACACTTCCGCGCCGGGCTTATTCCGAAATCGGACTACGCCGACGAGGTCACTGAGTTGAGAAAACGCTACCCTCTACTTTCCCTTCCCGTTCGGTTCTGGACAGAAGAGTGAAAGCTTGTTTGCTGCGGGTTGCTTTGATAAGATGCGCGCCACGCGACATCACACGGGAGGAAAACCGATTATGAAACGCCGAATGATTCTCTCTGTCTTCCTACTTGCTATAGCTGTAGTCGGAGCCGTCGCAGGTGACAAAAAAATCACCATCGAAGACGCGCTGGCGATGAAGAATATCGGAGCGCCTCAGTTCTCGCCCGATGGCCGCTGGCTCGCCTTCACCATAACCGAATGGAACCGCAAAGAAGACCGCCGCGACACTCACATCTATCTCATCTCCGCTTCGGGAGGGCAGCCCATCAAGCTGACCAACGGCGAGCGCGGAGAAAGTGCGCCTCAGTGGTCGCCCGATGGGAGCCGCATCGCGTTTCTGGCGAGTCGCGATACTTCTCCGCCGGGAGCAGCGGGGCCGCGAGGCAATCAAATATGGGTCATCCCGGTTCGAGGCGGCGAGGCTGAACGAATCACCTCGGAAGAAGCGGGCGTTTCACAATTTCGCTGGTCGCCCGACGGAAAACAGTTAGCCTTCGTCACCCGCGACACTCCCAAAGACAAAGCCGAACGCGAGAAGCGAAAGAAAGACAAGTTCGATGCGATAGTCGTCGACTCCGATTTTTCTTATTCGCACCTGTGGACGATCAGCATCGATGGCAAAGAAAAGAAGCGAGTGACCGAAGGCGCATTCACAGTTGCCGATCCGCAGTTCTCACCCGATGGTCGCTCGATAGCTTTCGTCTCTTCAAGTCAGGGCAATCAGGAATCTTCTTTCACCGATATCTCTGAAGATCGCAACACGGATGTCTACATCGTCTCGGCGATGGGTGGACAGGCGCGACAGTTGACGACGAGTCGCGGGCCTGATTCTCAGCCTCGCTGGTCGCCCGACGGAAAACAGATAGCTTATATAGCGAGCAGCGATCCCGCTTCATGGGCCGCAAAGACCGAATTGATGATTGCGGCCATCGAAGGCGGCTCACCGCGCAGCCTCACGGCCAATCACAACGAATCGGTCTTCGGCATCGAGTGGTCGCCCGACGGCAGATCGATTTACACAAATGTTTCGGTCGGAGTTTACAATCAGACGCTTCGCATACCTGCGATGGGCGGAGCTTTTCAATCCGTGTTTGCAAATGCTGGAGCCTATGGATTCGGCGACCTCTCGGCGGACGGGCGGATGATCGCTTACACTTTCGATGACGCGAGCAGTCCGGCTGATATCTGGATCGCTGCGAGCGACGGCAAGGACGCAAAGCGACTCACGGATATCAATCCGCAGGCGAAGGAATTCGCTTTGGGCGCGACCGAGATCATTCGATGGAAAGGGCCGGACGGATTCGAGATCGAAGGCATTTTGATAAAGCCTGTCGGATACACGCAGGGCAAACGCTATCCGACCATCCTTCAGATTCACGGCGGACCTTACGGAAGATTTTCCTACGGCTACAACTCACGCGCGCAGATATTCGCCGCCAACGGCTACGCCACATTGATGCCCAATCCGCGCGGCTCAACGGGCTACGGCAATAAATTTACTCTCTCGAACGTGAAAGACTGGGGCGGGAAGGATTATCAGGATTTGATGGCCGGAGTCGATGAGGTCATCCGTCTCGGCATAGCTGACGAGAGCCGTCTTGCAGTGATGGGCGGAAGCTATGGCGGGTTTATGACTTTCTGGGTCGTCACGCAGACCGCCCGTTTCAAAGCCGCGATAGGTCACGCAGCCATAAGCGACTGGTACAGCTTTCACGGCCAGAGCGACATCCCCGGTTTGATGGAGTACGGATTCGGCGGCGTGCCGTGGACGGCGCGCGAAACTTATGTGAAGTATTCGCCGATGAGTTACGTTGATCGTGTGAAGACGCCGCTTTTGATAACTCACGGCGAGCAGGACAGACGAGTTCCGATAGCTCAGGCCGAGCAGTATTATCGCGCATTGCGCAAGCGCGGAGTCGATGTAGTATTCGTCCGCTACCCGCGCGAAGGTCACGGAATTGCGGAGCCGAATCATCAGATCGATCTGGTCGGTCGTCAGTTGGAATGGTTTGAAAAATACGTGAAGGCTGAAAAGTCTCAGGCTGCGGGAAGTTCTGCGAGATGACAACCTGAGTTTCGTGAACGAAAGCGAATCATGTCTAGGCGAAGGCAGAGCAAGGCTATCCGAGTATATCCCTGACGCGGAGTGTTAAGGCGGGCAGTTTCTTTGGCGATAGGGACTGGCTGCGCTTTGCCTTTATTATTTCCTGATACCTGCCGTTTTTAGGCTTTGCAAAAATCTCAAGGGTATCTGCGGCCAGGTCGATGAGGCATACTTCAGGTATCCCTGCCCGCGCATAGAGCGGCATTTTCACTTTACGGTCATATTCTGAAGAAGTGTCTGAGACTTCAACGATCAGCAGAACGTCCGACGGCGCGGGGTGAGTGTCAGCGTAAAAATCCTTTCGGGATTTGAGCAAAGCTAAATCAGGTTGAGGCTCTGAGAAATCGTCCAGGCGAATCGGGTCCTGCACACTGATGATCGCGTTTTTCCCGACCTTGCGATTGAACAAACGATTCAGCTTTTTCACACACGCAGCGTGGCGAGAACCTATCGGACTCATCCTTAACACCTCGCCTTCGATAAGTTCGACGCGATCACCTGTCGAAAGGATACCGACATCCATCATACGGTAATAATCGGCGACGCTGAAATATCTCTTTTCGACCTGAACCGACATAGCATTAAATGTCCCTGATCGTTGCGGGCGGTTTTCATTATTGCATATTGCCAGACCGCCCGCGATCACCAACAGCCGCGCATTTCGTTCTCGCTACAGATTCACCGCACGAACTGATACCTCACGCCGCTTCCATCACGAGCGAAGCGTTGCGCTCGCCTCTCAACTTGAAAAGGGCGCTCACGGCCAGATACAGGGCCAACAGCACCAAAGCCGATGCAGTCACGGCGTTTAACATTTTCACATCCAGCCCCGCCGCCGCTTTGATATTCGATACCGTCATGCCGACGAGCGACCAGAGAGTTATCGACAAAACGAAGATCATCGGAAAGAGCGTGAACCATATTCGCCTGCGCGCTCTGTACAACCAGACCGTGATGGCAAGCAGCGTGAGCGCGGCCAGCAATTGATTCGACGCGCCGAACAGAGTCCAGAAATTCAAGTACGATCCTTCGGGCGCGGTCGAGAGTATATAAACCGGAATCGCTATCGTCATCATCGTCGCCAGTGCCGCGCCCGCGCGACTCTTCCATCCGAAAAGCTCCTGCAAAATGTAGCGACCAAGACGGGTGCATACGTCGAGCGTGTCGAAGACGAAAGTCGAAAAGGCCATCGCTCCGAAAGTGATGGCGAACGGCAGATTGTCCTCGCCTATGATGAGCGTCAGGAATTTCCCGATGCCGTTGCCGTAGATCGTGCCGGGTTTGAATCCTTTTATATCGGCGGGCGCGACCATCATGATGGTCACGAGCGCGATCAATGCGACGAATCCTTCGGCAAGCATCGCGCCGTATCCGACCGCGCGCATGTGCGATTCGCGGTCTATCTGCTTCGAAGTAGTCCCTGAACAGACAAGCCCGTGAAAACCTGAGCAGGCTCCGCACGCGATGGTGACGAACAGAAACGGAAACAGGAGCCCTGTCATACCGGGCTGATTGAACGAAGTGAAAGCGGGTTGTTTGATTTCATAACCGCCGAAGAAGACTCCGATCACGCCAAGCCCCAGGGCGAGATATAACACAAATCCGCCGAGGTAGCCTCTCGGCTGCAACAGCGCCCAGACCGGTACTATCGAAGCGATGGCGCAGTAGACAAGAATCAAAAGCCCCCACATTTTCGTGTCTAAAACCAGAAGCGTGGAAATCTTTGTGCCGAACCATGCGACGAACAAAGTCGCAGGCACGAATATGACAGTCTGAACCCAGAGGGGAGGCTTGAGGTAACGCTCGACGATTCCCATAATCACAGCGAGCAGAAGATACATAACGGCAGCCGCGGCTACCGCGCCGCCTGGACGGAAATCCGCAGGGACGTTGAGTTGAAGCGATTGCAGTTCTTCGGTTCCGGTAGTGAAACTGGCGGCGGTTATATCGGCGAAGGCGACTATGACATAGATGAGAGCGATCCATATGAAAGCCATCATCGCCATTCCAGCGCGTCGGCCCAGATGTTCGCGGGTGATTTCGGCTATCGAGCGCGCGCCGTGACGGACGGACGCCGCGAGGCTGCTGAAATCATGCACGGCCCCGATCAGCACCACGCCCAGACTTATCCAAAGCAGACAGGGCAGCCATCCCCATGCCTGACACGCGAGTATCGGCCCTGCAATCGGGCCTGCGGCGGCGATGGCCGAGAAGTGCTGCGCGAATAGATAGAACGGGCGCGTGGGAACGAAATCCAATCCGTCGTTGACGCGGTTGGCGGGAGTTTGCAGATTGTCGTCAAGCTCGAACTGTCGCGCCACCCATTTTCCGTAGAGCCTGTAGGCCGCAACGAGCAGAAGTATGAAACCCAGAGCGAGAAGAGGCAGTCTCACTTGTATCTCCTTGTGCGGGATTGAAACTCGAAAATCTGTTCCTCAACAGCGGGGCGCATACTAGCATTCGCGCAGTCAGGCTTCAAGCAACCGACTCGCCCTTTTCCCTGCGCTTGGCCTCCGACCATAGCGCGTTCATCTCGACGTGATCGGAATCCGAAGGCTTGCGGCCCTGCTCGCCGAGCCGCGATTCGATGTAATGAAAGCGGCGGCGGAATTTACGGTTAGAACTTTTGAGCGCGCTCTCCGGGTCAATGCCGAGCAGGCGGGCGACGTTTACAGCGACGAAAAGCAGATCGCCAACTTCATCGGCAATCTCTCGGTGAGAAACCGACTCGCGTCTCACTGCTTCTTTCAATTCAAGGGTTTCCTCGTCGAGTTTTTCAAGCACCGCTTCGACATCGGGCCAGTCGAAATCGACGCGGGAAACTTTCGTCGTCATCTGAAACGCTTCCATAACGGCTGGCAGTCGGGTTGAAACGCTGTCGAGCATCGAGGAGTTCTGTTCGCCTTTCGCTTGAAGTTCGGCTTCTTTCAAAGCCTCCCAGTTTCGCAGCACCTCGCCTGCCGTCGATGCGTCGTCATCGGCGAAGACGTGAGGATGGCGACGGATCATTTTTGAAGACACACGACTGATGACATCCGAGATCGTGAAACGTTTTTCTTCCGTTGCAATTTGAGAGTGAAAGATGACCTGAAGCAGCAGATCGCCAAGCTCGCCTGTGAGTTCTTCGTCATCGCCTTCATCGATTGCTTCGACGACTTCGTAAGCCTCTTCGAGCAGCATTGGTTTGAGGCTCGCGTGCGTTTGCTCCCGATCCCACGGGCAGCCGCCGGGCGCGCGCAATCGCGCGATCAATTCGACAAACTCTCTGAACTTTTCGCCTGATTCTTTTTCATCCATAGCCTCGAATGTACAAAAAGCTCCGAACGTGAGCAAGCCCGCGGAATGCGGAATGAAGAACGGTTCCCCTATTCCGCACTCCGCACTCCGCATTCTACATTCCGACAGACTGGCCGCAGTCAGCCTTTTGCTGATAACATACCGACTTTCAAGGCAGGATAGAATTTCAAACAAAGCGGATGGTTTCTTATGGGCGACGAACAAGAACAGAATTTCAAAGTAACCGACAAACGAAAATTCAACGCAGACGGCTCGCTGCGCGATGCAACGGCTGAAGCGGAGCCTGTCGCAGCAGCGCATGAATCAGCGAAGGTCGTCTCTTTTCCCGGCGAAGCGGCGAGAAAATCCGAACCTGCTCAGGGCGCGGCCCCTTCCGCGCAGCCGCGTCAGTCCTCGCCGCAGATCGAAGCCGCGTTTTTGACCCTCATCAACATGCTGGCCATCGAGTCTGAAGTCGCGCTCGGATTGCAGGAACACCCCGCGCGCGGCGAAGTTTCCGTCGATTTGGAAACGGCTCGTCACATGATAGATATGCTCGGCGCAATCGAAGAGAAGACCCGCGGCAATCTGGCGGCCAAAGAAACGAAGATACTCCAAGACCTGCTTTCCCATCTGCGTATGCAGTACGTCGCCGCTTCAAAGAGACAATGAAAGTCACCTTCCTCGGCACAGGCACTTCGGTCGGCGTCCCATCGATTGGCTGCGATTGCGAAACGTGTCTCTCAAAAGACCCGCGCGACAAACGGCTTCGCACCTCAGTTTTGATCGAGAGCGACGGGCGAAAAATTCTCATCGATGCTTCGACAGACTTTCGCCAGCAGGCGCTCCGCATAGGACTCCGGCAACTCGACGCCATTTTGTTCACGCACGCGCACGCCGATCACTGCTTCGGGCTGGACGACGCGCGCCCGCTGATGTTTCGTCACGGCGCGATTGCCTGCTATGCGACCGAAACGACGTGGGAAGGATTGCGAAGAGTTTACTCCTACGTTTTCGAGCCACAGTCTTATCCCGGAGTGCCTAGAGTCGTCGCGCACCGGGTCGACACTGATTTCGATCTTTTCCATCTCAGGGTCGAACCTCTCACGGTCATTCACGGACAGCTTCCAGTGACCGCGTATCGAGTCGGCGGTTTCGCTTATGTGACCGACTGCAACTGGATTCCCGATGAAACCTGCGAGCGTCTTTCCTCGCTCGACCTGCTCGTAATCGATGCGCTTCGCATTCGCCCGCATCCCACGCACATGTCTCTGGATCAATCGCTCGGTTATATAAATCGGTTGAAGCCGCGTCGCGCACTTCTCACTCATATCTCGCATGACATCAAACACGCGGAGACGAGCGAGTATCTGCCCGCAGGAGTCGAGATCGCTTACGATGGATTGACTGCTATGGTCGATTGATGCAAGCTGACTGCTTCTGAAAACGGTATGAAGGTTTTTCGCTCACCCGAAGACATCGAGATCACGACGCCCGCGGCGCTTACGTTCGGCGTCTTCGACGGATTGCACCTCGGACATCAACTCATAATGAAGAGAGTCGTCGAGCGAGCCACACAGACAGGTCTCTGCCCGACGGTCGTCACTTTCGATCCGCATCCGCGAGCAGTCCTGCACCCTGAAACCGCGCCGCCGATGCTTCAGACCTTTCAGCAAAAGATCGACGGCATGGCGCGACTCGGTATAGAGCAGACCGTCGTTTTAGCTTTCAACCGGGAACTTGCGGCTCTGGGCGCGGAAGATTTTTTGACCGGGATAATCTTTGGCTCTCTCGATGCGCACGAAGTTTATCTCGGCCACGGATTCGCTTTCGGTCATAACAGAGAAGGCCGCTTCTCTCTGCTCAAAGATGTGGCTGACAGAATGAATCGCATTGCCGAAGAGGTGCCGGAAGTCACTGTTCGCGGGCGGCGGGTTTCTTCGACGATGGTGCGAAGACTGCTCGGCGCAGGAAGAGTCAACCTTGCGCGGCGGATGCTCGGTCGCCCTTTCGGAATCGAGGGCCGCGTAGTCGAAGGCCGTCGGGCGGGCAAAGCGCAACTCAGTTATGCGACGGCAAATATAAAAACCGAAAACTGCGTCACTCCATTAAACGGCGTTTATGTAACTCTGACGATGATCGGCGAGAGTTGGCTTCCATCGGTAACGAACGTCGGACATCGCCCTACATTCGGCGGCGACGCGGAAGTAGTGGTCGAAACTCATGTGATCGCGTTCGACCGCGACATTTACGGGGAGAAAATCCGCGTGCGATTTCTTCATCGCTTGCGCGGTGAAAAAAAATTCGAGTCCGTCGAAGCCTTGCGCGCCCAGATCGCTCTCGACTATTCGAGAGCGGTGCGTTATTTTTCCATCCCAGCCGCTCGCCGCAACCTAGGATAAGTAAAAAGCAGGGAAGTCTCAGCAATCCGAGGGAGCGCTCGCGCGCTTTTCCGTTTTGCCTTTTACCTTTTACTTTTCACTTCCTCTTCAACGCCCCGATTTTGCAGGTCGCTTGAAGTAAAATATCGGGTCTTGAGGCGACCCTGACACCGTGACCAGTTCCCATCCTTCAGCGCCGAGTTTATCGAGATTGCGCTCAAGCGGAAAAGCTTCTCTTGCGAAAGGGCCGTCAGGCTGTTTGCGCATACGCGGGTATTCGCCTCCGCCGCTCGACAGGTTCGTGTTTCCGCCCGACACGACGAGATATTCCCATCTGTCCGTTGATTGAGCATTGGCAGTTGCATCAGCGCGGAAAAACCATCCCGTCAAACTCGCTGCCGATAAGATCGAAGCTGCCAGGATCAGGATCAGCGTGGTCTTCTTCATATCTTTCTCCTTCGATGACATATCTCTTTCACAGCTAACGCGCGGCTCAAGGCTGTGATCATTATTTTTCACAATGTCGGGAAAGGAAAGGGCCGGTCAGTGGCAGTATTCATTCAGGCGTCTGTGCGAATGAGCGCGGATCAGAGGTTTTCCGTTTACCTGTGATGCGAATTATGAGGCGTTGAATTAAGAATGTAGTTCAGAGCGATCAACGATGACACGGCTTCTGTCATCCCGGAGGCCAGGTCATATCGCGTCCGCCGAGCAGGTGAAGGTGAAGATACTCGACGCTCTGACCCGCGCTCGATCCCGTGTTGATGACCACGCGATAGCCGGTCTCCGCTATCCCTAGTTGATTGGCGACCTTCGCTGCGGTGTAGAGCAGATGGCCGAGTATGTTGATATCGGTTTTGGCTGCATCGTTGAGAGATTCCATTTCTTCGCGGGGGATCAGCAGGACGTGTACGGGGGCCTGCGGATTTATATCGCGGAAGGCGATCACTTTGTCATCACTGTAAACGAGATCAGCGGGCGCGGTGCCTGCCGCTATCTTATGGAATATCGTTTCCTGTTCGGGCATATTTTCTCCTCGGCGCAATTATCAACCAGCCATCGCAAACGAGTCAAATTTAATCACAGAAAACACGAAACGTAAAATGTAACTTTTGATCTTCTACACTGATCAATCAGGTCAGACCGCTCATCGCTCGCTTTCGCCTGCATCGCTGGCGATTGTGGCTCGTCCTCTGTAGCCGCAGTGAGCGCACAATATCTGATCCCTCGTCTCATAAAGCCTGTAGGACGGATCGCCCGGCTCGAACGGCGCGGGCTTCGCATAATCGCCTTCATACTCTATCAACCGGGTATAGACTCGCTCGCGTTTTACTGTCAGCCTCCCTTCCCGACAACGAGGACACATATCGCCTTCGCGTTCGCTATGAAACAAACCCTTTATCGCTTTCGATAAATCCCTGAGTATTCCCATAGGCACACTCTGACATCAGACCGCAGCCCGCTTGTCAGCGACAAACCAGGCGAAGGATCGCCCGATCTCCTTAGTGGCGATGAGGTCGAATCCTGCTTCAGTTAAACCCTTGCAAAACTCTTCGCGGTCGAAGCGATCCGCCAGAGGATGCTCGAACAGGCGGCGAGAGATGGGATGCTCGACGAACGGCCCCAGAACTTCTTCAGCGTAAAAGCGTCCCTTTGGTTTGAGCACGCGATGAATCTCGGTGATAGCGGATCGCCATCGCGTTATGTGGTGAATGATGCCGAAGTCGAACACCGCGTCGTAGGTCGAATCGGGCGCGGGAATGAACTCGGCGTCGCCGACCCAAAGCCGAACGCAAGACTCGAACGATCCGAGCCGCTTGCGAGCGAGGCGAATCATACGCGGATCGAGATCGAAAGCATCGACGGTGGCGGCTTCGAAGCGTTCCAGAATGATCTGTGCGCCGACCCCGCGCCCGCATCCGATTTCGAGAGCGGCCCCTCCGCCTAGCGGCCCTCCCAGTTGAAGCAGTCGTCGGGCCTCGAAGTGGCGCTGTAGGGCGGCGCGGATGGGATTGTTCATCAGCGCGTACTCGATCCGGTTCAAAAGCACTGCTGTCCTCCGTCAATCTCTGAAACGCTCTATGTCAGCCCCGACCGCGCGCAGTTTTTCTTCGATCTTCTCGTAACCGCGATCTATGTGATAGACGCGATTGATGACGGTCTGCCCGCGGGCGGCAAGCCCGGCGAGGACGAGCGAAGCCGACGCGCGAAGATCGGAGGCGAGAACCTGCGCGCCCATCAACTGACGATAGCCTTCGACTACGGCCCTGTGTCCGTTCACGCGGATGCGCGCGCCCATTCGGATCATCTCCATAGCGTGCATGAAACGATTCTCGAAAATAGTTTCATCGATTATCGCTACTCCATCGGCCAGAGTCATCAGCGCCATGTACTGCGCCTGCATGTCGGTCGGAAATCCCGGATAAGGGAGCGTGGTGACATTCGACGCGCGTATTCGGTCATCGGCGCGCACTCGAAGCGAAAAAGTATTCGGTTGATCGATCTGCGCGCCCGTCTCGCGAAACTTATCGACGACGGCTGTCACATGCTGGGGATTGCAGCCGGTGATTTCCAGATCGCCTCCCGTGATTGCGGCAGCGGCGATAAAAGTGCCGGTCTCGATGCGATCAGAGATTATGGTATGCTCCGCGCCGCCAAGCTCGCGGACTCCTTCAATCGTCATTGTGCTTTTGCCCGCGTTTTGAATTCGCGCGCCCATTTTACTGAGCAGTTCCGCAAGGTCAGTTATCTCAGGCTCGCGCGCAGCGTTGACGAGAGTAGTCGTCCCCTCGGCGAGAGAAGCAGCCATCATAAGATTTTCAGTTCCGGTGACGCTCACTTTGTCGAAATAGATTTCGCGTCCGCGAAGTCGTTCGGCGCGAGCGACCACATCCCCGCCTTCGAGAGTGACCGTTGCGCCTAGTTTTTCAAACCCCGCGAGGTGAAGATCGATGGGACGCTGACCGATGGCGCACCCGCCGGGGAGCGAGACGCGGGCCTGACCGAAGCGGGCGAGCAGAGGGCCGAGAGCGAGAACGCTGGCGCGCATGGTCTTGACGAGTTCATAAGGCGCTTCGAAGGTTTCGATTTTACTGGCGGCGATTTTAAGCGTTCTCAACTCCGGCATCAGCACCATCGAGCCGAGGTCTTCGAGCAACCGGCGCATAGTGATGATATCACGCGCATAAGGAAGATTGTGAAGCGTGACCGGTTCTGCTGTAAGAAGGGCTGCGGCCATGCAGGGTAGGGCGGAATTTTTCGCCCCGCTAATTTGAACTTTTCCTTCGAGCTTTCGCCCGCCTGTGATTCTGAATTTATCCATTGTGTTTTCTCAGCGCGAGCAATGTTATCACACCGCGTTGAGATGCAGTAAAGTGCGTTTTTACTGGCGTGGAGTCATGTGGATGTCCGTGATGGCGTTCGTTACGTTGATGCTATACTCCGAGCGAAAGAGAGAGCGTATGTCGAGTCAAACTGTAAATATTGATGAAGCCAGAAGTCAGTTGGCGGACTTGATAGCCCGCGTCTCAGAAGGCGGCGGAGTCATCATCACGCAGGACGGCAAACCTCTGGCCCGACTGGTTTCTGTCACTCAACCAAAAAAGAAACGCATCGCCGGATTGAATCGAGGAACCATCTGGACAAGCCCGGACTTCGATGATCCTTTGCTGTGAGCAAAGAGGATTCGTGCGCCATTAGTTTCGATAAAAACCTTCAGAGTCCCTGCCGCGTCAGCGGCGATTGATTTTAGGCAGGTCATTTATGGCCTGCCTACGGAGACAATGAATCCTTCGCGTCGCGTCAGCGACGATTGAATTCTTGAGTTGAAGACTCAATCGTCGCTGACGCGACGAAATCGACATCGTTTCGATCCACCGTGCACTAAAGTACACGGCTAAACTCAACTGCCGCTACGCGGCTGATTTTGATTCAATCCCCATTCGCACTCAAAACGGGCGAGAGGGCCGTCGAATCGATTATCTCCCACGCCGCATCATCACGCAGCACGCGAGAGACGAGCGCGGTGTGAACCCCATGGCCTGTGCGCTCGGCTTCGACTCTGCCGATCACGGGCATTCCGAAAAGCGCCAGATCGCCGATGATATCCAGAATCTTATGGCGCACGAATTCGTCCGCATAACGCAGACCCTCGCGATTCATAATTCCGCCTTCGGGCGTCAATACCACAGCGTTATCTAATGAGCCGCCTCGCGCGAGTCCCAGATCGCGTAATGATTCAATCTCGTTGAGAAAACCGAAAGTCCTCGCCGAAGCTATCTGCTGCGAGAATTCTCCGTCAGACAGTATGACTTCGCGTCGCTGCGTTCCGATCATCGGATGAGGAAATTCTATAAGGCAGGAGATTGAAAAATTCTGCGCAGGATCAAGGCTCATCCTTCGATTGCCTTCGCTGACTTCGACGCGCTTGAGTACGCGAAGGAACTGGCGCGGCTCTTCCATAATAATGATGCCCGCTCGCTCGATCATCTCTATGAACGGCTCGGCGCTGCCATCGAGTATAGGCACTTCGAGCGAATCGATTTCGATTATGCAGTTATCGACGTGACTGCCGCGAAGGGCCGAAAGCAGATGCTCTACGGTCGAGATCATCACGCCCTGTCGCATGAGTGTAGTCGCATAGCTTACTCTCGCGACGTACTGAGGCGCGGCGGGTATCTCGAAGTTATTGAGGTCTCGACGACGAAAAACATATCCGGAGTAAGCTGGCGCGGGATGAAGCGTGAGGTTGGCTCGTTCGCCCGTGTGCAATCCGTGTCCGCTGGCTGAAACCGCTCTGGCAAGCGTCGTCTGTTTTATCAAGGATGACTCTCCATAATAAAATTGGGGCGAGAATGATATGAGGTCGGCAATCACTGTGCCGCTTGGGAGTCGCTCATTTTGCCCCGGAAAGCAATATTTCGAGCCTATAGTGTGGCGCAGAGACAACACCTCGGTGTCGCCAACTGGCAATTGAAAGTATGAGCCGCTAGAATCCCAATTTCTGACTAAAGCCTTGTAGCGCGATGCGGTTAGATTGCTCATACCTTGAAGGCAGGAGATTTGGAGCCGCGCAAGCTGACCGATTGCGCCGCTATTTCAGAGAGGACGAGAATGAATCTGAAGGACTTGATACCTGACGGAGCCGCCGCGACCAGCACGCTTGAGGTCACGCGCGAAATGACTGTAGCCCATTTTCACGATGACATGCCTGAAGTATTCGGCACGCCCATCATGATTTATCACATGGAAGTCGTGGCTGCCGATGCGATCAGCCGATACCTGCCCGAAGGATGGGTGTCGGTCGGAGTCGTCGTCAATGTGCGTCACCTTGCGGCAACGCCCGTCGGTATGAAAGTCACAATCAATGCCGAAGTGATCGCCGTCGATGACAACACAATCACTTTCAAGGTCGAAGCTTACGACGCAGTCGATAAGATCGGAGAAGGCACGCACGTCCGCGCGCCCGTCAAGATGGATCGCTTCCTCAAGCGCATGAAATCGAAGATCGAAGGCGCGAAAAGCTGAACTCGCGTCAGGCTCGCTGAGTTACAAAAAATACTGCCTCGGCTGGCGGCGACGAGAGTCCATCGCATTCTCGTCGCCGCTTTTCGTTCAATATCCGAGCGGCGACAATTCGAAATCAGGGAAGCAAAATATATGATCGGAGATTTACTCAAATCAGTTTCAGAGCGCGCAACCCGTTATCTCGAAAGCCTCGATGATCGCAGCGTCGCGCCATCACGCGAAGCAGTGGCGGCTCTGGCAAAGCTCGACACGCTTCTCCCCGATAAACCGACTGATCCGGAAACGGTGCTTGTTCTTTTGGACGAGATCGGATCGCCCGCGACCGTCGTCAATGCGGGCGGGCGTTACTTCGGCTTCGTCCACGGGGGCGCTCTCCCGGCAGCGCTGGCGGCAAACTGGATGGTCAGCGCGTGGGATCAGAATGCCGCCCTTTCGATAATGTCGCCTGTCTCTATCATGCTCGAAGAGATCGCGCTCCGATGGCTCACGGATGTCCTCGGCTTGCCTTCCCTGTCAGGCGGCGCGCTTGTCACCGGAGCGACGATGGCCAACTTCACCGCTCTTGCCGCCGCGCGTCATGCGGTATTGCAAAAGGTCGGGTGGGATGTTGAAGCTGACGGATTGTTCCTGGCTCCTCCCGTCACCCTCGTCGTGGGGGCTGAAGTCCACCCGGTAGTGCTGAAAGCTCTGGGGCTGCTCGGATTGGGACGCAATCGAGTCACGGTCGTGCCTGTGGATAATCAGGGCCGAATGCGCGCCGAAGCGATGCCCGCGCTCGACGGCCCTGCCATAGTCTGCATACAGGCGGGAAATGTAAACACCGGAGCGTTCGATCCTGCCGAGGAAATATGCGCCCTGGCTCATGAGTCGGATGCGTGGGTGCATGTCGATGGAGCTTTCGGCCTGTGGGCCGCTGCCGCCGAGCGGCGCGCGCACCTCGCAGCAGGTTTTGCCGATGCGGATTCGTGGGCGACCGACGCGCATAAATGGCTCAATGTCGCTTATGATTGCGGCATAGCTCTGGTGCGCGATGGGGAATCGCTTCGCCGCAGCATGTCGGTCAGCGCCGCGTATCTTCCGCCCGGTGATATACGCGAGCCTATGCACTACACGCCCGAAGCCTCAAGGCGCGCTCGCGGAGTAGAGGTGTGGGCCGCGCTCCGCTCGCTCGGTCGCGAGGGGCTGGCCGATATGATCGAACGCGCCTGTCAACACGCTGCGCGATTTGCCGAAGGACTGAGCCGCGCGGGTTATGAAATCCTAAACGATGTTGTCCTCAATCAGGTATTGGTCTCGTTCGGCGATGCCGAGACGACCGAGAAAGTGATCTCAGGGATTCAGTCAGACGGGACCTGCTGGTGCGGCCCTACCATCTGGCAGGGCCGGACGGCTATGCGAATAAGCGTCTCTTCATGGAAGACGACCGAAGCGGATGTCGACCGCAGTCTCGACGCGATGCTGCGCGTTGCCTGTCAGGTTGAGCGCGCGTGAAAAAATCGAGTGAGTGATTCGCCCAGATTCTTTCGCAGGCCATCGCGAAGATTTTCAGTCGTTGATGCTTGCGCGCTCTGTTTCGGATTGATAAGTTTGAAGCCGCACGGAGGCGCATGGGGCCTGGTGGTTCTCGCGGGCTTCAAACCCGTTGCGGGTCGTCGAGAGATGGTCTGGGTGGGTTCGATTCCCACACGCCTCCGCCAACTCGAAAAGTGATGGGTGATGAGCGATGAGTGATAAGCGGCAAATTGATTCGCCGTTCTTCGCACGTCGCCAAAGGTCAGGAGAATCATGTCTAAAACGAAAATAGCCTTAGCTCAGATCGATGTTGAAATCGGACAGCCCGAGGTGAATCGCCGTCACATAGTCGAGCGAATACGTGAGGCCGCTGACGCGCAACTCGTCATCTTTCCTGAATGCGCCGTGACTGGCTACTGCTTCGATTCGCTCGAAGAAGCCGCTCCGTTTGCCGAGCCTTTGGACGGCCCTTCGGCTGAGGTCATAGCGCAATCGTGCAGTGAAACGGGCGCGCACGCGGTTGTCGGATTCATCGAGCGCGAAGGGTCTGCATTTTATAATGCCGCGATGATCGTAGGGCCGCAGGGCGCGATAGCCAGCTATCGCAAGGTTCACATTCCCTTCATCGGGGTTGATCGATTCGTCACCCGCGGCAATCGTCCGTTTGAAGTCATAGCTTTGCCATTCGGTAAAATCGGCGTCAACATCTGCTACGATTCGAGCTTTCCCGAAGCTACCCGCGCGCTGAAACTGATGGGAGCCGAGTTGATCGCGCTTCCTACGAACTGGCCTCCCGGCGCGCGAAGAAGTCCCGACTTCCTCATCAACACTCGCGCGATGGAAAATCACATCAACTTCGTCGCCGTCAATCGAGTGGGCGAAGAGCGCGGCTGGCCTTTCATCGGAAGAAGCATCGCAGTCGACTTCAACGGCGACACTCTGATCGAAGCTTCAGGCGAACGCGAAGAGATATTGTTCTGCGAACTTGACCTGGCGGCGGCCAACAACAATCGCATAATCAACGTAGCCGGTTCTTACGAAATAGACCGGCTGGCAGACCGCAGGCCGGAGTTTTACGGAGAGATCGCTAAACCCTGGACGCGCTCAACCTCAGGCGATTGAATGCTGGATGACGAGTCATGTCGAGCGACGAAAAACGCAACAAGCTGAAGCGCAGTATCATCGCGGTTTCAGGAAATCTGCTGTTTTTGGTTGTGCTGTGCGTGGAGATGGTGACTGATCATCCGATGCGCCCCTTGCAGCCCTGGAACTTTTTTTCACACCTGCTTATCACAGCGATTGTCGGCTCGTTCATACTGGTCGGAATTGTGAGGTCGTTTCGAAGCGAAAGCCAGCGGCGTTCGACTTCAGAAGTTTTTTTCTGATAGTGTGGCTGCTTGCTTTGCTTGGGGCTTATTGGTATGGCCCGCTCCTGGCTTTAGGTCTTTTGCTTTTTCTCGCTTCCAGAATCCCGGCATTAGTTTCTTACCTTCGAGGCGTTTTCGCCAATCTAGCAAAGTCTTATCGCGAGATGTCGAAAGAAGTCTGATCAGCGTTTCCTGAGCGAAGACAGATCGCCTGAAACTATTTGCGGAAGCATTTCAGTAAAAAGCGAGCGCGGGATGACATAATCGCATCCGGCTTCTTCGGCCCGACGTTTGAGATCGACCTCGACGTGCGAGAGAAAAGCCAATATGAGAACCTCTTTCAGTTCGGGATTGGATTTCATAAACTCGATGGTTGAAATCGCGTCGAACTTTTGCGAGTTCAAATCTATCAGCACCAGCGAAGGCGGATCCGTCTCCAACTGCTCGACGGATTTGATGCTCATCACTTCGCGCCCTGCCGACGCAGCCGCCCCGCGTATCTTAGAGGCGAAAAACATATCATCGACGATCATCGCTACTTTGCTCATGTTTACTCCTGCTTCTCCCCTTTGCTTCGCGTCAATGCTTCCATCCTAAAGCACGCGCCTGACCTCGCCAAGTCACGGTCGAAGTTTCGCATCCGCTGAAGAAATGTTAGACAGGATTCACAGGATTTTGAGGATTTACAGGATCAGTCAAAAGAAAATTTTGTCAATCCTGATCATCCTGTCAATCCTGTCTGATTTTTTCCTCTCGTAACCGGGCGATTACCTTCGCGCTGATTTCTGCTTGACTAAAAAATAAGAAGCTGTAGAATCGCCTCCCGGACTCCCCGATTGTTCCGCAGTTGTTTTTGTCACTTCGTTTTTCTCTTGTGCTATGACAGCGACCGCGCCGAAAACTTTGCGAGACTGGATTGCTTTGACCTTCGTCACAGGCGTAGGCTCGCGCACTGCCGCGCTTCTGCTCGACCGCTTCGGCTCGCCCACAGCCTGCTTCGACGCAAGCCCGACTGCGCTTGACGCAGCCGGACTCAAACGCGAATCCATCGATGCGATCAAAAGCTCGGAACCTTTCGACAGAGCCGAACGCGAAATCGAAACTCTCGCCGCTTTAGGCGCAAGAGCTATCACGCTCGCCGATGATGACTACCCCGCGCTGTTGCGCGAAACTTACGATCCGCCCATAGTGCTTTACTCGCTCGGCGATCTCGCGCGCGCGCTCCTGCGACCGGCAATCGCTGTGGTGGGATCGCGCAGATGTTCGACCTATGGAAAAAATGTGGCCGAGATGTTATCTCGCGATCTCGCTTCGCGCGGAGTGACGATAGTTTCGGGACTCGCTCGCGGAATCGATACAGCCGCGCATCGCGGAGCCATCGCCGGTCGAGGGTTGACGGTCGCGGTTATGGGTACGGGGCTTGACGAACTTTATCCGAAAGAAAATCAGAAGCTCGCCCTTCAGGTCAGAGAGCAGGGCGCGCTCCTTACGGAGTTTCCCGTTTCGACTCCGCCCGTGTCGCAGAATTTCCCCTTTCGCAATCGCGTCATCAGCGGGATAGCTCTCGGCGTGCTGGTCGTCGAGGGGGCTGAACGCAGCGGCTCGCTCATCACCGCGCGCATGGCTTACGAACAGGGCCGCGAGGTTTTCGCCGTCCCCGGCAATATCACTTCGTCGAAGAGCTTCGGCCCGAATTATCTTATAAAGGACGGCGCGAAGCTCGTGCAGACGTGGCGCGATGTCGTCGAAGAATTTCCGCTCGATATGAAAACGGCCATTCTCGCATCGGAGCGCGAAGACAAACCGGGCAGTCAGATGAGCTTCGATGAAGTCGCGCTCAGCGACGCGGAGAAAAAAATCCTGCGCCTGATCAAGCCCGATGAAGCGGCGCATATCGATTGGCTGATGGAAAAAAGCGGGCTTCAGGCGGGCGAGTTGATGAGCGCGCTTTTGAATCTGGAAATGACTGACCGCATACGCCAGTTGCCGGGAAAAAATTTCGCGCGAAAGCTCTGACTGGCGTCGCAGGAAAATTTCGGCTTCTTGACACTCGGCGACGCGCAAAGTTAAAGTCGGAATTTTGGTCGTGTCGCGCGAAAGCCGACATGACAGGTTCACTTTTTTGATTTTGAGGTTATACGAGGATTATGGCGAAGTCTCTGGTTATAGTTGAATCTCCATCGAAAGCGAAAACGATCAACAAGTATTTAGGCTCCGATTTCAAAGTGCTTGCTTCGGTCGGTCATATCAAAGACCTGCCTAAAAAGGGCATAGGAATCGACTTCGAAAACAATTTCGAGCCGACCTACGATGTCATACCCGGCAAGGAAAAAGTCATACGCGAGCTTAAAGCGGCGGCGAAGGATGCCGAAACGATCTATGTCGCAACCGACCCTGACCGCGAAGGCGAGGCCATCGGATGGCATATCAAGGAAGAACTCGAAGGGCGCGGCAAAAATAAAAAAACTGTTCGCCGCGTGCTGTTCAACGAGATAACCAAGTCGGCCATTCAGGAATCATTTCGTCACCCGACCGAAATAGATGTTCATCTCGTCGAGGCGCAGCAGGCCCGACGGCTTCTTGATCGTATAGTCGGTTATCAGATCAGTCCGCTCCTCTGGGATAAAGTGCGGCGCGGGCTTTCAGCCGGAAGAGTTCAATCCGTTGCTGTCCGGCTCATAGTCGAACGCGAGCGCGAAATACTCGCTTTCACCCCCACCGAATACTGGACTATCACGGCCAATCTTGCCGCCTCTCTTCCTCCGCATTTCGACGCGCGGCTTTTGCGAGTAGATGAAAAGACAGTCAAGTCTACGGATTTCGACAAGGATATAAAAAAATCCGAGATTCATATCAAGACCGAAGAGCAGGCCGCAGGTCTCGTCAGCGAAATCGAGCGGCAGACCTTCAAGGTCGCGTCGGTAGTGACGAAAGAGAAAAAGCGAAATCCGGTTCCTCCCTTCATCACCTCCAAACTCCAGCAGGAAGCCTCGCGCAAGCTCAGATTCGCGGTGAAGAAAACCATGCAGGTCGCACAGCGACTCTATGAAGGAATCGAGATAGGTCAGGAAGGGCTTGTCGGTTTGATAACTTACATGCGAACAGACTCGACGCGCGTGGCCGACTCGGCCCTCACGGAAGTGCGCGATCTCATCGGCTCGCAATACGGCTCGGATTACCTGCCCGAAAAGCCGATTTATTATCGCTCGAAAAAGGACGCGCAGGACGCGCACGAAGCCATTCGCCCGACTTCGGCGATGCGCACACCTGATTCCGTAGCGCGCTACCTGGGAAAAGACGAGCTTGCGCTCTACAAACTGATCTGGCAGCGATTCGTCGCTTCACAGATGATACCCGCGATATTCGATCAGACAACTATCGATATCGCGGCAGGCGAGCGTTTCGTCTTTCGCGCCACAGGGTCGGTCGTGAAGTTCAACGGATTCCTCGCCGTCTACGAAGAAGGCAAAGATGAAAAGGATGAAGAGGATGAAGAGCAGGCGTTGAAACTTCCGCGCGTGAAGGAAGGCGAACAGTTGGCGCTCAAAAAGCTCACTCCCGATCAGCATTTCACCGAGCCGCCCCCGCGTTACACTGAAGCGACTCTGGTGAAGGCGCTGGAAGAAAAAGGCATCGGGCGGCCTTCGACTTACGCTTCGATCATGTCGGTCATTCAGAATCGCGAATATGTCGAGCGCGTTGAAGGCAGGTTTCGCCCGACCGATCTGGGAATGATAGTCAACGATCTGCTGGTCGAAAATTTCGGCGATCTGATCAACGTCGCCTACACCGCGCACATGGAAGAGGAGCTTGACGAGGTTGAAGAAGGCAAGATGCGCTGGACGGAGGCGCTTTCGGAATTTTACGGGAAGTTCACCAAAGACCTCACGGCGGCCAAAACGAACATGCGCGACGTGAAGCGTCAGGAGATCATCACCAACGAAGTGTGCGAAAACTGCGGCTCACGGATGGCCAAGAAATTCGGTCGCTATGGCGAATTCCTCTCCTGCACGAATTACCCTGAGTGCAAGACGACGCGCGATTTGCCCAAGCTGCACGAGCCGACGAAGGAAGAAGAAAGCGGTGAAGCAGGGGAAGAGACGTGCGAGAACTGCGGGCGGGCGATGATTTTGAAGCGCGGCAGGTTCGGGCAGTTTTATGCCTGCACGGGCTACCCCGATTGCAAAACGACGCGGAAAATTGAAAAGGGCAAAGTCACAGCCGCGCCCGTCGCGCTCGAAGAAGAGTGTCCGCAGTGCGGCAAGCATCTGGTGCTGAGAGAAGGAAGGTTCGGCCCGTTCACAGCCTGCTCGAATTATCCCACTTGCAAATACATCAAGCAGGAGACGACAGGCGTGACATGTCCCGAAGACGGCGGCGAGATAGTAGTCAAGCGAGGGAAGAAGAAAACTTTTTACGGATGCTCGAATTATCCCAAGTGCAAATTCGCGTTGTGGGACAAGCCCGTTTCGGAGACCTGCCCTGAGTGCGGCGCGCGTTTTCTGGTGGAGAAATTCAAAAAGGACGGCTCGCGCGAACTTCAATGTCGCGCCGAAGAGTGCAAGTATAAGCGGCCCGTGATAGATGCCCCGACGTCGGACAGTGAGACGAATCGATTGAGCGTGTGAAGGTCAACAATCACTTTGTTGAAAAGTAGAACAGCTGCCTGGCCCCGCGAACATGTACCAGATGGTGTAGAAGCTCAGGATCGTTCCGAACGGGAAAGCCATGATCGAAATGATCACGGAAACTATGCCGGCGAATCTGAGCCATGGTTTGTTGCGGCGAATCGCGCGAGCAGTGGCGAAAAACGGAATCGTCAAAATCAATCCGACCATCGCCGTGATGAGAAGGATTATCAATCCGAAAACGAGAGGCCCCATCTGAACCAGCGACACTTCGATGTCGAACCAGTCATTCAAAATCATCTCCAGAAATCGCTGCAATTCGTATCTGGAAATTATCAGGAAGATGACCTCCCCCAACATCGCGCCCAGAACCACAAGCAGTGAAAAGCATCCGTAAATGCGATGAGCCGTCGCCAGGTAGCCTGCGTGATTGAATGCTGGCGAAAAAGTCTGGCGGCACTCGCGGCAAAAAGCCGACCCGTCATCGTTCGACTGGCCGCACCTCGAACATCTTTTCATCCGTGCGTCCTTTCTCATCGCTAAAGGGAGCCGACTCGAAAAACATTACACCTAATCGAAGAGGAATCCTGCTTGAGCCGAGTGAGATGAGTCAAGATTTGGGAGGAATAGATGCTAGATGTTAGATGTCAGATGTTAGAAGCTGTTTGAAAATTCCTTGCGAGCCGCGAAGCGGTTCGCAGAAGGTAGCCAGAGGCAAAGCCTCTGGAACTGCCAAACAACCAATCCCGCGTTGGAGACGCGGAAAGATTCTGGCGCTCCTTCAGAGCGCAGACACCCTTTGCCTGACTCTCCAGACGTTGCACGTCTGGCTACCTTCTCCCTGCGCCTTCGGCGCATAATACCGAATTTTCAAACAGCTTCTTGGCTACTCGACTTTAGACAAAAAACGCGGCTGAGGTTTTAAGTCAGCCGCTCTTGGGTTTAACTGTATGATGTGAACAAACAATCAACCCAAGAGCATATTACCAAGTTACAGAGTTTTCGTCAGC
>Ga0187893_10005514_pt1 | contig 22616 bp, 20 predicted proteins | sample MA1701074metaG_FD_139574 | JGI IMG/M metagenome (GOLD analysis project Ga0187893, IMG submission 139574) | White microbial mat communities from a basaltic lava cave in the Kipuka Kanohina Cave System on the Island of Hawaii, USA - MA170107-4 metaG ...
GCGGCCTTGGCAGGGAACCGCATGATTTTCCTGGCCACCCAAAAAGCGCTTGACGTTGAAAATCCAAGGCCCGAAGACATCCACAAAGTCGGCACCATCGGCATCATCATGCGCATGCTCAAGCTCCCGGACGAACGGATCAAAATCCTCGTTCAAGGAACCGCCAAAGGCAAGGTGGTGGAGTACATCCAGACGGAACCCTATTATTCGGTCCGTATCGCCAAGATCGTCGAGGCCAAACCGCCCGTAGCGCCGCTCGAGGCCGAGGCAGTGATGCGGACGGTGAAGGAACAGATTGAGCGGATCATCAGCCTAGGCAAGGTGTTGATGCCGGACGTCATGGTGGTGATCGAAAACATGGAGGACCCTGGTCGCTTGGCGGACATGGTCGTCTCGAACCTGGGACTCAAGGTGGAGGTGACTCAGGACGTCCTGGAACTGACGGATCCCATCGTGCGGCTGAAGCGGGTCAGCGAGATCCTTGCCAAAGAGATCGAAGTCCTCTCCATGCAGCAGAAAATCCAGGCTCAAGCCAAGGGAGAGATGGACAAAACCCAGCGAGAATATTTCCTTCGGGAGCAACTCAAAGCCATTCAAAAAGAGCTGGGTGAACTGGATGAACGGGCTGAGGAGGTCGCCGAGTTTCGCAAACGCATCAAAGACGCCAAGATGCCGGACAAGGTCTTGAAGGAATGTGAGAAGCAGCTCAAGCGCCTTGAGAAGATGCACCCGGACACCGCCGAGTCGGCTACGGTCAGGACCTATCTGGAATGGATGGTCGAACTGCCCTGGAGTAAGAAATCCACGGACAACCTGGACATCAAGGCCGCTGCGAAGGTGCTGAACGAGGACCATTATGACCTGGAAAAGGTCAAGGAGCGCATCCTCGAATACCTGGCCGTCCGGAAACTGAAAGACAAGATGAAAGGGCCGATCCTCTGTTTCGTGGGCCCGCCCGGCGTCGGAAAAACCTCGCTCGGCAAATCGATCGCGCGGGCGCTGGGACGGGAATTCGTGCGCATCAGCCTGGGGGGTATCCGTGACGAGGCCGAGATCCGAGGCCACCGCCGAACCTATGTGGGCGCGCTGCCGGGACGCATCATCCAGGGCATCAAGCAGGCCGGCACGTCCAATCCTGTGTTCATGATGGACGAAGTGGACAAGGTCGGGATGGACTTCCGCGGAGATCCGTCAGCCGCTCTGCTCGAGGTCCTGGACCCTGAGCAGAACCACGCCTTCAGCGACCATTACCTGGGCGTTCCTTTTGATCTGACCGAGGTGATGTTCATCACCACCGCGAATCTCATGGATCCGATTCTCCCTGCTCTGAGAGATCGGATGGAGATCATTGAAATCCCCGGATACACGGAAGAAGAAAAGCTCGGCATCGCCCGGCGGTATCTCATCCCGCGCCAACTCAAGGAGCACGGCATCACGGACAAACACTTCCGGCTCGCCGAACAGACCCTCCACCAGATCGTGTCGCACTATACCAGAGAGGCAGGGGTCCGGAACCTCGAGCGAGAGATCGCCAACGTGATGCGGAAGGTAGCCAAGAAGGTGGCGGAGGGGAAGGTCCAGTGCTACACGATCACACCCGCCAACCTTCACAGCTACTTGGGCGTGCCCAAGTTCCTCCCGGAGGCCGAGCAAGAGAAAGATGAAATCGGCGTGGCCACGGGACTAGCGTGGACCGAGTCCGGAGGGGATGTCCTCTATATCGAGGCGACGGTCATGAAGGGTAAAGGCCAACTCACGCTGACCGGACACCTCGGTGACGTGATGAAAGAATCAGCTCAGGCCGCGCTCAGTTATGTGCGCTCCCGCGAGAAACTGCTGGGCATCAACCCGGACGTGTTCTCTAAGAATGATGTCCATGTCCATGTGCCAGCCGGAGCGATTCCCAAGGACGGCCCCTCAGCTGGCATCACGATGGCCACAGCCCTTGCCTCCAGCCTCTCGAACATTCCGGTCCGACGCGACGTAGCGATGACCGGAGAGGTGACGCTGCGGGGGCGCGTGCTGCCGATCGGCGGCCTGAAGGAAAAGATCCTGGCCGCCAAGCGGGCGAAGCTCTCCACCGTGATCCTGCCGAAGCGTAATAAAAAAGATCTAGAAGAAATCCCCAAGCACCTGCTGCGGGGAATCCAGTTGGTGTTCGCCGAGACGATGGACGATGTGATCAAGGCCGGTCTTCGCCAGGCCCCTGCCCAGCAGTCAAAGCCTAATCAGGTGAACGGCCGGCGCAAAGCAAGCCGATCGCAGACGACCCGAATCAAAAAGCCCTCACAAGCGGCTCGCCCCCGGACATTCGCATCAGCCTCGTCGGCATCGTCCACACCCTCCGCACCCTGAGATGCCATTACGATCCTCCCGCACCTCCTTCCATCGAATTGGCGAGTTCGAGCTGATTCGAAGCCTTCGCCGCCGCTTTGGGCAGACTGGACGATCAGTGCTGCGCGGGATCGGCGACGACGCCGCGATTATCCGACTTCCCACCAACCATCTGCTCCTGGTGAGCACCGATCTGCTGGCCGAAGACGTCCACTTTGATCTGGCTACCGCCACTTTCGAGGACATCGGGTACAAGGCAGCGGCGGCGAACCTCAGTGATATCGCCGCGATGGGCGGAGTTCCCCAGCACATGTTGGTGGCAGTGGCTATCCCAGGTTCTTGCAAATCCTCCGAGATCGAGCGACTCTACCGGGGACTGATGCACGCCTGCAGGCGCTACGGGGTGGAGTTGGTGGGAGGAGACACCTCTGCTTCGCGACAGGGCCTCTTCATCAGTGTCACCGTGACAGGAGTCACTGAGCCAGGCCAAGCCCTCAGGCGAGACGGAGCCACTGCGGGTGATCTGCTCTATGTGACCGGGACCCTGGGGGACTCTCTGGCAGGGTCAAACATTCTGAGGACCAGAATCCGCACGAAGGGGAAAGCAGGAAAGGGGCAACACAAGAGACATCTGCGCGATTTGATCGAGCGGCATCTCCGCCCGACACCGCGGATCGAAGAGGGACAACTACTCGCGACTCACCACTTGGCCACAGCCGCCATTGACCTCTCGGACGGACTGTCAGGGGACCTGGCCCACGTGTGCGAGGAGAGCGGGGTCGGGGCCGAAATCGAGATTGCCGCACTTCCCCTCTCTCCGGCCTGCCGTTCGTACGCAGCCGCTTATCGCCTGGACCCCAGCAACCTGGCCTTGACCGGCGGGGAGGACTACGAACTGCTGTTCACTGTGTCGCCAGGCAACAGGGCCAAGCTGGATCGACTGGCTCGGCGGGCCCGATACCGGTTTTCGTGCATCGGCACGATCAGGCCGAAAGGGTTCGGGCTCCGGGTGAAGCATCGGAACGGATCATCGCGAAGGTTGCCCCTTACCAGCTATCAGCATTTTCAGAGCCACCGCGCGACTCTAGGAGAGGCAGAGTGGTTTCGATAGCACGTTTGCGCTCCTATCTGCGTCAGATCCTGCATCTCAATGAGTCGCCCCACCGGACTGCCTTGGCTTTTGCCGTCGGCGTGTTTATTGCGTTCTCACCTATCTATGGGCTCCATACGCTGAGCGTGGTCTTTTGCACCTGGGCGTTCCGTCTGAACTTCTTAGCGCTGATGGTAGGTGCCGGCATCAATAATCCGTGGACGTTGGTGCCGATCTTAGGCGCGACGATCTGGACCGGCTTCGAATTGCTTGGCATCCCGCAGGCTGCTCCCGTCCATTGGAACGACCTCAGCCTCCTTTCTCTCTACGATCAGATCTTGCCGTACGCGCTCCCCTTCGCCATTGGCGGGGTTTTCCTCGGCCTCCTCGGCGCTCTGGTAAGCTACCCCGCGACGTATCTTGTGATCTCGCGCTACCGCGCACCGGGAAGCCAGCCAGCGGTCGCTGGGAAGCCATTGCCACCCAGAACCGGTCTGAGCTAGACTGATGACAGTTCGGGTCCACCGCTCGCCGTAGCTCGATGCTGATCGCCGTGCGCTGAATCGCAGATGGTCCAGCCTGTACCTACCAGAGCCCCATATGACGGCACGGCTCTGATTGCCGACCCAATTCACGAGTACATCTCCTTCACCGTCCCCTACGCAACGGCTGATCAGTCGGAACAGACTGAAAAAGATCTGATCGATTCTCCATGGGTCCAGCGGCTTCGCTATATTTATCAACTCCAAAGCGCACGCTGGGTCTATCCCTCCGCCGAACACAGCCGGTTTGTACACTCGCTCGGCACGATGCACGTCGCCGGCCGTTTCGCGCGACACCTCTATCCCTTTCTCGCGGAGATCATCCGAGACCTTCCCTCGGTGAACTATGTTGAATCACTACTTCGGGTCACAGCGCTGGTGCACGATATCGGGCACGGCCCGTTTTGCCATTTTTTCGACGACAATTTCCTGAAGTCCTTCCATCTGACCCATGAAAAGCTGGGGCAGATCATTATCCGTGAGCACCTCGGCCCGATCATTCGGAAGATCCGGCGGAGCCCGTCGGGGCCGTTCGTTAAAGGCGAAGAGCTTGACGCCGATCAGATCGCGCATCTCATCCTCAAGGAGAAGGGCAAGGACAACTCGCGGATGCCGCGGTGGCTCACCTGCCTGCAGCCGGTCATCTCCGGAAGCTATACGGGGGATAACCTGGACTACGTCCTTCGCGACTCTTACATGTGCGGAGTGGCGGTCGGCCCAGTGGACCTCAGCCGGCTCATCCATTACACCATGATCACCGACAAAGGCTTCACTATCCACAAGACTGGCCTGCCCGCGCTCCAGATGTTCCTGAACACACGGATGTACCTATACTCCAATGTTTACTACCACCGGACCACGCGGGCCATCGACATCCACTTGCGCGACATCTTCGGCGACACCATGCAGCTCCTCTTCCCGCATGATCCCCGAAAGAAGATGGATGAGTACCTCACTCTCACCGACTGGTCATTACTCGAAGAAGTCCGAGGATGGAGCAAGTCCCGGCATTCGATACGACGAGGGCTCGGTGAGGAGTGGGCGCGCATCTTGGGCCGAGATGTCAAGTGGAAGATGGCCTACAACACGGTCCTGAAAGAGAAAGGCCAAGAACGCGGGATGGATTTTCCGAGTCACGAGCAGTTCGAGAAACAGATCCAAAAGGAGTTGCCGACCAAATTGCACAAGGTGCCCTTTAGGGTAGATATGGCCCCCTTGGATCCGCGACCTGACCCCAAGGACACGCGCGGCATGCCCCTATTCGTCTACGACTCGGGCACGCAAACCGTCTCAACGGAGCCACTGGAGGAGTTCCTAGATCTCTTGCCGACGCGCCTGATCCAATTCCGCATCTATGCCCTCAATCACGACACGGACGCGGACCTCTCACGGGCTGCAGCCACTGTGCTGAACAAGACCCCCTCCAGCATCGAGACGAACATCTGACCTTGGAATTTTCATCCAACCTGGCGAAGATGGGACGGTAAGTAGGTAGCGCAAGAAAACTGCCAGGCGCTCTCAATGGAAACTTCCTCGTCGGTCCGGGTGGCCTGTGACAGTGCCCTCCTCGGACGGCCACAGCATCAAAACTAACATCTGACCGAGCAGGGCACTCTCAATTGCTCAGAATGGGAACCTGTTCACACATGAAGGAGGGCTCTTGAGCCCCGGGAACATGTTGCCGTACAAGTAGGTTGGAGTGTAAAGGAGGCGAGGGGATTCCATCCGATCCCCTCGCAAGCAGGTCAATTATTCTTCTGTAACGGCTTTGGAGTCGCCAGGATATAGCCCGCATCCTGAGTGTCTTCCCAGACGTCCTCGTGGAAACCATAGCCGCCCCACTCGCCCCCCCACCCGCGCAGATAGAGGGCGGCAAGAACTGGTTCCCCCCCCGTTCCCGGTGCATGCTGAGCAGGCCGCTCATCGGAGACGCGACCGACCACGGTGAGCCGCGACCAGTTGCGAGACGTTTTGGGAAGACCTTCCGGAGAAACCACCACCCAGTATTCGCCAGCCTCGGTATTCCCAACTGACGCAGGGAGATGAGGGACATAATCGGCGTCGAGCGGTCTGTTCCGCACAAGGAGCCAGATGCGCCCGCCCTCTTCTCTCCGGGTCACAACCGCTCCGCCTAAAATGACGACCTTCCCTCGGTAGGTACCGGGGTGACTCGCGAGCATGGTGAGTGTGACACCCGGTTCAGCCTGACGCAGAAATTTTCGCGGGATTGAGGCGCAGGCGTCGAACCCACTTGCTACGACGATTCCAACAAGCATCACGAGCCACAACTGGCTTGAGGATCGAGTCGGTTGATGCTGGATGAGACCGTACTTGCTGGTCATTGCGTGTTTCTCCACCTCTGAGCCCTCATTTCACGTTGCCGCTCAGTGATTGCTCGCCCCCTGAGGGTTGGAGGACGTCACACCACTGAGGGGGAGCTTGAGGAGTGTATAGGGATCAACGCGGGCTCCATTGAGCCGGACTCCCCAGTGAAGATGAGGACCGGTCGCTCGTCCAGACTCCCCTACTTTCCCGATTACCTGTCCGCGCTTGACCGGCTCGCCGTCCCGCACCGTCACCTCGGACAGGTGGAAGTACATGGAATAGAGGCCCAAGCCATGATCCACAAAGACCCCTTTGCCTGAAAAATAGTGTTCCACCGTCAAGCGTGCAATCCCGTCGTTTGTCGCCACGACTTCCGTCCCAAGAGGAGCGGCAATATCTTCTCCATTGTGAGGGCTACGCGGCTGACCATTGATAATTCTCGTGCGGCCAAACGCTCCCGTACTCGGCCCTCGCACCGGCTCGATGAAACGGCCGTCCCACAGCCGTTCGCGGGAGACTGCCTCTAAGACGGCCTTTACCTGCTCCTGTTCGCCCTTCACACGCACTAGACTGTCCTCATCCAGATCAACCTTGTCCTTCGGAAGCGTGAGGTGCTGGACCGGATACTTCTCCTTCATGATCAGGACGTTGTAACTCAGCCGACTCACTCGGTCTGCAGCACGCGCCTCGACCGCCAGCTCGTGCGTGCCTGGTGGATCTTGCAGATCAATACCTACCAACCCCACAAAACTTCCCGCTTGCTCGGAAACAGGATCTCGAAAGAATGGAATGTGACGACCCAGGAACCGTCCCACCACCTCAGCCGCTTGGCCATCGGCTGGCACTCTCACCAGCAGCACCTGGCCCTGCTTGCCACTGAATTGCCCGTCGGTTCCGCGCGTCTCGTGAAGAGCGCTTGGCAGGAGATCAACCGGAAAGACGCTGGCCAGCAAGACCACCGCACTGATCGCGAGGCAATCTATTCGGCTCCTGGCGCGTGGGATCTGGCTCATGGTCTTGACTGTCATCGGTAGAACCGCAGGCCGGCCACTTGCGAGACCAATTCCTCCACCCGCCGGTTCACCGCGCTGAACGGATCCATACATAGGATGGTTTCTTCCCAGTACCCGTTGAGCTTCAGGTACGTCCAATCGACCGTATAGGATCGGTTCTTGGCCCTGGCGAACCGGATGAAGTCTCCCCTCACCTTGGCCCGCGTCGTTTGGGGTGGAACGGACATGGCCCGCTGGACCGCCTCCTCATCCACGATCCGTTCGATCATGTCCCGCGACTCCATTAAATAATAGAGCCCCCGTGTCCGCTTGACGTCATGATACTGGAGATCCATCAGAAACACTCGCGGATCATCCCAGCCGCATCCTTTCTTGTCAACGAACGATTGGATCAGCAACCTTTTGCTGACCCAATCAATCTCCTGCGATAACTGCATCGGGTCATCTTCCAGGCGATCCAGCACGCTGCTCCACCGGGTCAGCACATCATCCATGATTGGATCGTGTGCTTGCGTGCTCAGATAATCATGCGCTCGCTCCAAGTACACCCGCTGGATCTCAATGGCGCTCACTTGCCTGCCATCGTCCAGCTTGACTTTCTTCTTGAGCGTCGGATCCCGGGAAATCTCCCGGATCGCCTTCACCGGGTCCTCCAGCTCCATCCCGGTGACGGTATATCCATCCTCGATCATCGAGAGGACCAGCGCGGCTACCCCCACCTTGAGATAGGTGGTATATTCGGACATGTTTGAATCGCCGACAATGATGTGGAGCCGCCGGTACTTTTCAGCGTCGGCATGAGGTTCGTCCCTCGTATTGATGATGCTGCGGGACGACGTGGTCGAGGAGGAAGTCTTCTCGTGGATATGCTGGGCTCGCTGCGAAATGAAATACTGCGGCTTGCCCGACACTTTCAGCACCTTTCCCGAACCGGAATAGATCTGGCGAGTCACAAAAAACGGGATGAGCTGTTCGGTCACCTTCCAGAAATCCACATCCCGCCGCATCAGATAATTTTCATGGCAGCCGTAGGTGTTGCCCAACGAGTCTGTGTTGTTCTTGAAGATGTAGATCTCCCCTGACAGTCCCTCTTCCCTCAGACGATCCTCGGCCGCGGGAAGACAGGCCTCCAGCAAACGTTCTCCCGCCTTATCGTGGATCACGAGGTCCAGGACGTTGTCACATTCAGGTGTGGAATATTCCGGATGGCAGCCAGTGTCCTGATAAAATCTCGCGCCGTTGACCAGAAAGGCGTTCGATGGCCAACTATTGGGGATGAGTCCCTCGAAGATGTACCCGAGGACTTTCTCCATCGGCAGGTAGATCCGTCCATTGGGCGAGAAGATCAGGCCGTACTCGTTCTCAAGGCCGAAGATACGCTGTTTCATGGGCATGCAGCAAGGTGCGGATGTGACACATGTTCAGCATACACTGCCTCACAGGGTTCTTCAACATCGGCGCTGATTTCAGCGAGAGGGATAGAGGATAATGATCAGGCGAGAAGCTGCCGTGATTCGGACGGTGGAATGCGGTGGAACTTGCGCCCCCCGCGAGTGCGATCCAGTGCCGCGATTTCGAGCCCTTCAAGCGGGAGCTTCTGGTTCGTGACGCTCTCCAGCGCCGCGACGCAGAGAGAGAGCGCAGCCTTCAAGGTCAGGGGCTCGGTCTTGTATCGCTCTTTGAGAAAGACCTGGAGGGCTTCAGCCCGCCCACCAATCGCCGCAAAGCCTCGTTCGTCAAAAATGCTTCCGTCGAACGAGATACGATACAGCTCGTTGGGATGACCGGGTTCTCCCACCTGCGCGACCAGGATTTCGACCTCCAACGGCTTGAGTTCCTGGCTGAAGATGGTGCCCAGGCTTTGCGAGTAGCCGTTGGCGAGAGATCTGGCTGTCACGTCCTCGCGGCTGTACATATATCCCTTGAGATCGGCATGTCGGATGCCGGCTTTGCGCAGGTTCTCGAACTCGCTGTACTTACCGGCGCCAGAAAACGCGATGCTGTCGTAAATCTCAGAGATCTTGTATAAGGAGGCGCTGGGATTGTCGGCGACCAGCAATACGCCGTCCTCATACTCCATCGCGATGATGGACCGTCCCTTGGCGATGCCCTTCTTGGCATACTCCGCCTTATCTTGCATCATCTGCTCGGGAGAGACGTAATAAGGCAGCGGCATGGCTAGTCCCCGTTCTTGCGCGCTTCAATCAGCGCAGCATAGACTGTTCCAATGCGCTGGTCATCCACGTCCATAATGCCTTCAGCACCAACCAGCTTGGCGCTCGGATAGATGCCCCGCACAAGATCCGGCCCTCCGGTTCCGACATCCTCCTCCGCCGCATTGTAGAGCGAGAGCATGGCAATCCTGAGCGCGTCCTGTTCGGAAAGGTTTTTCCGAAAATGCTCTCGCATCGTGTTCCGTGCATCCTTCCCGCCGGAACCGATGGAGTGGTAGTCCGACTCCTCATAGCGGCCACCCGTGATGTCGTACTTAAAAATTCGTCCCTCCGCCCGCTTGAGGTCATAGCCTACGTAAATCGGGAGCACGACCAGTCCCTGAAACACCATCGGGAGGTTCGCCTTGACCATTTGGCCCAATTTGTTCGCTTTCCCTTCGCACGACAACTGGATCCCTTCGAGTTTTTCATAATGCTCGAGTTCTGTCTGAAAGAGTTTGGCCAGCTCGAGACAGGGGCCTGCCGCACCGGCAATGGCGATCGCCGAGTGCTCGTCAATTTTGAAGACCTTCTCCATGCGACGACCGGCGATCTGAAACCCCTCAGTCGCCCGCCGGTCCCCTGCAATCAGCACTCCACCCTGATATTTAATCGCCAAGACCGTCGTGCCATGGGTCATGGGCGGGACAAGAGAGCCACGGCCCTCATCGGGCACAAGCGGGGATGGCGAGGACATCCATGCCCGGCTGGCCGGCACTAAATCGGGGCGCTGATGAACCAGGTAGTCGAAAAAGCTTGATCCGTAATCGTCAGGAAAGAGCGGCACGTCCTTGTCTCCTTCAGCCCCAGCTCAGCCGGCATGTGAGGTCGGATACCGCAGCGTATGCGTCGGGGCCAGCTCGGGGGATAGGGGTCAGGCGGTCAGCTTGGCGAGTAACGACTCCGCCGAGTCGGATCCCTCCAGAAGCTCACGAGTGAGAGACTCGGTCCCGCGCAGAGGTTCCATCAACGGGATCTTCTTAATCGTGGTGTTCCCCACGTCGAACAGCACGGAGGTCCAGCTTCCGGCATAGACCTCTCGAGGAAACTTCTTGAGACAATTCCCGCGGAAGTAGGCTCTGGTGCCGGTTGGCGCCGTATGCTCCGCCCTTGTCACTTCACTCTCCAGGAGCAGCCGCTCGACCATGTTGCTGCGCTCCAACGTGTAGTACAACCCCTTATCAGGTCTGACATCGTGGTACTGGAGATCCAAGAGCAAGATCCGAGGATCGTTCCAGCCGCACCCTTTCCGATCCATGTAGGTGCGGATCATCTGTCGTTTGGCGACCCAGTCCAGCTCGCGCACCAACAACATGGGATCTCGTTCGAGCTTGTCCAGCACCTCTTCCCAACGCACCAAGACATCTTTGGTGATCTGAGCCAGTTCATGACAGGCGAAGTAGTCGAACGCCGTGCTGAGATACGCGCGTTGAATTTCGATCGCAGAGGTGATACGCCCATCGGCCAGCTTCAGCGTCCCCTTCAGGTCCAGGTCGCGCGAGACCTCCTTGATCGCCCGAACCGGATCTTCCAAATCTAGTTTCGGGAACTCCACGCCAGCTTCGACCATTTCCAGCACGATCGCGAGCGTCCCAACCTTCAGATAGGTGGACAGCTCGGCCATATTGACGTCCCCGACAATCACGTGAAGTCGTCGGTACTTGGCTGGATCAGCATGGGGCTCATCACGGGTGTTGATGATCGGCCGCTTGACCATCGTATTCAGATCCACCAGACACTCGAAGAAGTCGGCTCGCTGGGAGATCTGATAGTCCACTGGGCCCGTCTGGTTTTCCGCACCAACCTTTCCCGCTCCTGCATAGATCTGCCTGGTCACCAGGAACGGCACCAGCACCTGCACGATCCGGTCGAAGGGGACCGAGCGGGCGATCAGATAATTCTCGTGGTACCCATAGCTGTTCCCCTTCCCGTCCGTATTGTTCTTGTAGACAAGAAATTTTTCTCCGCCGCGCGCCCGGGTCAGCGCTTCCAAACACGCGGCTAGGATACACTCGCCGGCACGTTCGAACGCGACGAGCTCCCGGGCATTCGTGCATTCCGGCGTGGAATATTCAGGATGGGCGCCGTCCACGTACAGACGGCCGCCGTTGGACAGTAGTTTGTTCAGCAGACGGTTGTACTCAGGACCGGGCCGTTCTCGCTCACCTTCTACCTCGAACCCTCTGACGTCCAGCAGCGGGTTCTCGTTCTCGTAATCCCAGATGGCTTGGGTCGAGGGAAGCGCCGGGTAATGCCCGACCAACTGGATCGAGTTGGAAACCGGATCGAGCGCGTCCGCATCTCTCGCTGCAATGCCGAACTCGGTTTCCGTCCCCAATACGCGTGGTATGAGCATCGCTCCCAGTTTCCCGATCAGAGGTCAGAAATAATGGCCGGTGCTGATCGTTTCGATCTGTCTGGATTCGGTTGAGCCGGCCGTGATGGTCCGCACATGGACGATCTTTTCGCCTTTCTTCCCTGCAATCTTGGCCCAGTCGTCCGGATTCGTCGTATTCGGCAGATCCTCGTGCTCTTTGAACTCATCCCGGATGGCCCGGAGCAAATCGTCCGCCTTGATGCCTTTCTCGTTGGTGGCGATCGTTCGCTTGATGGCATACTTCTTAGCTCGCGATACGATGCCCTCGATCAACGCGCCGCTGGCGAAATCCTTGAAGTAGAGGATCTCCTTTTCTCCGCTCACATACGTGACTTCAAGGAACTTGTTTTCCTCCGACGTCGCATACATGGCATCCACGGTCATCGTGATCAGCCGGTCTACCAACGCACGACGATCCCCCACGTAACGCTCGACCTCTTCCACGGCAAACGGAAGGTCCGGGATCACATACTTGGAGAAGATATCCCGCGCGGCCGCCGCATCCGGCCGAGAGATCTTGATCTTGACGTCCAACCGGCCGGCTCGGAGCACGGCCGGGTCAATCAGATCCTGCCGATTGCTGGCCCCGATCACAATCACATTGCGAAGCCGTTCGACCCCATCGATCTCCGACAAGAATTGCGGGACGATGGTGGATTCGACGTCAGAGGAGATGCCGCTGCCGCGGGTGCGGAACAAGGCGTCCATCTCGTCAAAGAACACGATGACCGGGTTGCCGTCGGCCGCTCGCTCCTTGGCTTTCTTGAACACCTCCCGGACCTGTCGTTCGGACTCTCCGACATACTTATTTAGCAGCTCTGGGCCCTTCACGTGGAGGAAAAAGCTGCGAACCTCCTTGCCGGTGAGATGACCGAGTTTCTTGGCGATGGAATTGGCGACCGCCTTGGCAATCAAGGTTTTCCCGCAACCGGGCGGGCCATACAACAGCACGCCTTTGGGTGGGCTGAGCTGGTGCTCCGCAAAGAGTTGCGGGTGGAGGAACGGCAACTCCACCGCGTCGCGGACCTGCTCGATCTCCTTCGACAGCCCCCCGATGTGGTCGTAGCTGACGTCAGGCACCTCCTCGAGTACTAACTCTTCCGCCTCTGATTTCGGCAGCTTCTCGATGACGTACCCGGACCGAGGATCGTAGAGCAGGTGGTCCCCGACACTGAGCCGCTCGACCAGCAACGGCTCGCCGAGTTCCGCGACCTTCTCTTCGTCGAAATGCAGCGTGACGAGGGCGCGCTTCCCTTCCAGCAGATCCTTCAAGCGAACCACTTCCCCTTGTCCGTCGAAGCCGCGAGACTCAATGACATTGAAGGCCTCATTGAGGACCACCTCCTGTCCCTTTCGCAACTCCTTCGCCTTGATTGAGGGGTGGAGGTTCACTTTCATCTTCCGACCGGCGACATATACATTAGCGGTCTTGTCGTCGTTGAGGCTGGAAAAAATCGCGTAGGTGGAGGGCGGGGCCGTGAGTTTGTCCACCTCCGCACGCAGCGCTTCAATCTGCGCCTTGGCTTCCTGAAGCGTCGCGGCCAATTTGTCGTTCTGCCTGTTGGCCAACTCGAGCTGATACCGCGAGTGATGAAGCTGCCGCACCTCCTCTTCCATCGATTGGATTTGGATACGAAGTTTTTCCAGCTCGAGCGCCTGTTCGTCGTGTTTTTTCACAGAGCCAAACTCCCCGTCTGATAACCGTTCCGTGATCTTCTTGACGGACTCGCGGATGGTGCTAAGCCGACTCGGATTCCGCTTGGACTCCGCCATCGCACCACGCTCCCGCTCCACGGGACCTGTCCGACAGCTACTTTCAAACCTGAGCGGATTGTATCACCGAGACCCTATTGGGTCAACAGTCGCGCCGCTCAAGATAGCGCCACAGGCTCGTCAGCAGCGCTCAGCATCGTCCGTCCAAACGGTGAACGTGCACCGTTGTTCGTCATGGCATGTGATCACCGCCATGAAGTCACCGCCTCGAGCAGGTCACGCGTGGCGGACGCGACGCACTCAGCAGTCAGGATGGAAGAAATCACGGCGATCCCGAATGCGCCCGCGCGTCGCACATCGTGGACGCGAGGGGCCGTGATCCCTCCGATGGCGAAGACCGGTATCCGGCACCGTCTGGAGGCTTCCTGGATTGGAGGAAGACCGATCGAATGGCCATAGGCGCGTTTCGACGAGGTGTCATACACCGGACCTAACACCGCAAAGTCGGCTCCTTCGGACTCGGCCTGCACGGCCTCGTCCACGGAATGGGCAGAGACACCGATCACACGATCAGGTCCAAGGAGCCGCCGCGCAACTGACACTGGAAGGCTGTTGGAACGGAGATGCACGCCGTCCGCCCCGAGCGCCATCGTAAGATCCACTCGATCGTTGATCAGCAACCAGACGCCATGTTCACGCGTCAAACGGAGCACCTCCTCAGCCAGAATGAGCAAGGGACGTGTTGCAAGGTCTTTTTCCCTGAGCTGCACCGCGCGCAGACCAGCTGCTACGGCTTCGCGAAGCAGCGGGACGAGCGGTCGTCCGCCGGTCTGATGACGATCGGTAACAAGGTAGAGGGCAAAATCAATGCGGGGCATCTCTGGAAGACCGTGCGGCGTGAGGAGTGAGGCGTAAGGGGTAAAAAACCAAGACAAGCAAAGAATTACCTTACACCTAACGCCTAACCTCTTACGGCTTTACAGCATTCCCTCAATCGGGCTGCTGGCGGTCGCGTAGAGCTTCCTGGGTATCCGGCCCGCTTTGAAGGCCAGCCGACCGGCCTCGACGGCGTACTTCATCGCTTCGGCCATGGCGATTGGATCCCGAGCGCCGGCAATGGCGGTGTTCATCAGCACCGCATCGGCTCCGTATTCCATCGCCAGCGCCGCGTCGGACGCGGTGCCGACCCCGGCATCGACGATGACCGGGACCTTGACCGTCTCGAGAATGATCTTGAGGTTATATGGATTGCGGATGCCGAGTCCGGACCCGATCGGCGCGGCCAACGGCATCACGGCTGGACATCCGACATCGACCAGTTTTTTCGCGACAACAGGGTCATCGTTCGTGTAGGGTAGCACAATAAACCCTTCCTTGATCAGGATCTTGGCCGCCTCGATCAGTCCCGCGGTGTCCGGAAACAGCGTGCGCTCATCACCGATCACCTCGAGTTTGACCAAATCCGACACACCGGAGGCCCGCGCCAACCGCGCATACCGCACAGCATCCTCCACCGTGTAGCATCCAGCCGTGTTGGGGAGAATCGTATATTTCTTCGGGTCGAGATAGTCGAGAAGGTTTTCTTTCGAGCGATCGGTGATGTTCACCCGCCGGACCGCTACCGTCACTACATCGGCCCCTGCCGCATCAATCGCCTTTTTCGTTTCAACGAAATCCTTGTATTTCCCGGTCCCGACCCACAGACGAGACTTGAATTCACGTCCTGCGATGATTAGCCGTTCGTCCTGCATGGCGCTCACCTTTTCTTTCCCGCCTCCCCCAATGAAGCTAATAATCTCGATACGGTCCCCTTCTCGCAATCCCCGTCTCGCAAACTCCTGCCGGTCGAGGACCTCGAGGTTCACCTCTACCGCGACTCGGTCCGGGCGGACTTCCAATTCGCGTAAGAGATCAGCCACTGTCGTTCCGAGGATCGCATCTCGACGTTCTCCGTTCACGAGGATCTGCATCGGGCCTTCGTCTATCTACCATCCTATGAGACGATCAAACCCCTTGTCAACAAACCCCTGACATATACTGGCGTCACACCGTATTTCCTTATACCATTAGGAGGCAACCGTCGCCTCTATGGCGCCCCAAGATTCCTATATCAGGCTCCTGTGAGCTAGTGAGCCTCATACACCCATGACAGAGGTCAACAGAACCCTCGCAGCGATGTTCCGGACGATGGCGGACTTGCTGGCAGCCCACCAAGCGAATCCATACCGAATCCGGGCCTACCGACGGGCTGCGGAGTCTCTGTCTCATCTGCCCGAGGACGTGGCAACCCTCGCTCAGCGAGGAGCGCTTGATCAGATTCCCGGAATCGGCCGGGATCTTTCGTCGAAGATCCAGGAATTCCTGAGAACCGGAACGATCCAGGCCTACGAAGAACTTAAAACTCCCTTGCCATCAGAGGTGGCGTCCTGGACATCCCTCCCCGGACTCTCGGAGCCCGTCGTTCATCATTTATATTTCCGGTTGGGGATTCGGACGCTCGCTGACTTGGAGACCCTGGTTCGCTCACACTTGTTGAGAACATTGCCGGGGGTCACGGTCTCGGATGAGGCTCTGCTGGCCGCGATCAGGGCCAGCCAGAAACCAAACCTGACGCTGTGACGTGAACGAGCCAAGGCTGTTAGAGCGGACGGAGCTGCTTAAAGACCTTCCAGGTTTTCAACAGTTCAATGGCCTTCTGAAGCTGAACATCCTCCTCCGGAGCACTCTCGCCGCCAGGCTCCACCACGGTCCCGTTGCCCTTGGACGTCACCTCGTCCCCTACTCGCGGCAACCCAGGCGGCAACGTTCCCTTGAGTTTTTGTGTCCGCCCTTCATCGTCCTTTTCTTTTTCTGCGAGCTTGACGGGGGCCGGCGGCTGAGGCTTCACCACGATGTCCGGTGTAATGCCAGTTGATTGGATGGATCGTCCTTTGGGCGTGTAATATTTCGCGGTAGTCAACCGCAGTCCCGATCCATCAGCCAACGGCAGGATTGTCTGGACGGAGCCTTTCCCGAACGTCGTCGTCCCGACAACCACAGCCCGACCCCAGTCCTGCATGGCACCTGCCACGATCTCGGACGCACTGGCCGACCCTTCATTCACCAAGACGATCATCGGAAATTCCTCAGGCTGCTCTTTTGACCGAGAGACATACTCGTCCTTCCGGCCATCCCGACCTTTGATATAGACGATCAGCTTCCCAGGCCCCACGAACTGCTCTGAGACCTCGACGGCCGCGGTCAGCAATCCACCCGGATTGTTCCGAAGATCGAGGATGGTGGACTGGAGCTTCTGTTCGCGCAGTTGCTTGAGGGTCCGGCTCAGATCCTTCGCCGTCGATTCCTGAAACTGGGTCAGCCGAATGTAGCCGATGTTGTTGTCGATGACCTTCGATCGGACACTCTCGATCTTAATGATATCCCGCACCAGCGTGAACACTAGAGGATCAGGGGTTCCTTCCCGCTGGATCGTGAGGCTCACTTTCGTGCCTTTGGGCCCCCGCATGCGCTGAACCGCGTCCATGAGCGTCAGATCTTTCGTCGCTTCTTCGTTGACCTTGGTTATGAAATCACCGGCTCGGATGCCGGCCTTGTGCGCAGGAGTTCCCTCAATCGGAGCGATCACAGCCAGTCGGTTATCCTTGACGCCGATCTGAATGCCGACCCCGCCGAACTCACCTTTGGTCTCAACTTGAATTTCTTTGTACATCTCCGGCGTCATATAGGCCGAGTGAGGATCGAGCGTGGCCAACATGCCCCTGATCGCGCCCTGGACCAGGTCCTTCACTTTGACGTCATCGACGTAATGCTTCTGGACCTGAGTCAGAACCTCCGAGAACGTTTTCAGTTCCTCATAGGTCTCGACCGCGTACCCTGTCCGCTCCCAGCCCTTCCCGATGAAGACACCCGCGAGCAGGGTTACTACGATGATCGGCCCGAGATACCATGTTCGACTGCGCCGCTCCTGTTCCATGGCTACTTGTTCCTTTCTGTGAAGCCTACCGTCGTTTCGACAACCAGATGAGCGGATCAACAGGGTCAGCCCCCTCGCGCAACTCGAAATAGAGCGTACTGTCGCCGGTTAGCCCCGTGTCTCCGGTTTCTCCGATGACCTGTCCCGTCCGGACTTGTTCACCAACCTTTGCGAGAAGCTTGGATGCATGCGCATAGAGCGAGAAAAAGCCGTTCGCGTGATCCAGGATCAGGACCAGCCCATACCCCTTCAGCCAGTCCGCATAGGCCACAATCCCGGCCATCACCGCTCGAATCGCGCTGCCTTCGTAGGTTCGAATTTCGATCCCTTTTCGCTGGATATAGGTCTCGAAGCTGGGATGCTTTTGCCGTCCAAAAAATGAGACCACCTCGCCATCAGCCGGCCACTGGAGAGCTCCCTTGAAGGCATGGAGCCCTGCCCCCCCTGATGGAGGCCGTATCGCAGCGGCCTTCCTGCGCTGTTCCCATTCTTTGAGCAGCGCATCGACTCGGGCGGCAGACCGCTCCAATTCAGTTACCGTTCGATCATAGGACTCCTTCTCGTGAATGAGGCTGGCTAAGAGCTGGTGCTTGTCTCGCTTCAACGCCTGAATCTCGCCAAGTTTCTTCTCAGTACTCTGCTTGAAAGTCAGCATCTCGTCTCGGGTCTTCGCCCGCCGCCGCTCAATCTCTTCCAGGCGATCCATATCGCCTCGATAGGCTTCTATGACATCATACTCCCGTTTCGAGACAGCCGAAAGGTACTGGACGCGACGCTGGAAATCCGCAGAGGTATCAGCAGATAGAATGGCTTTGAGGTAGCCCAGCCGTCCTTCCATATATTGCACGCGCAGCCGAGCAAGAACCGAGCTTTTTCGCTCATTCATATGACCCCGCAGTACAATGACCTGTTCGTTGATCTCTTCAAGCTCGTGGTCCTTCTTCTTCAGCTTCTGATTGACGGCGTGCCGCTCCTGCCGAAGAGCCATCAGGCGTTCGTCTAAGGTCTGCATGGTCTGAAGCACCGATTCTCTCTTTTTCTCGGTCTCATCCGCGTGTTTTTTGTTCTCCAGGATTTCGTCCTTGAGCTTCTCAAGCGTCCGGCGCTGGCGTTCGATTTTCTGTGGGGTCGGATCGCTTTTCTCTTTCCCGGCCAGCGCTGGCGTGCCTGTCGGCCCATCCAGGATGAGCCAGAGGGCAGCCATGACGACAGCACCCGTGGCTCTCATGAGCTAGCCCTCCCGAATTGGATCAAAGAAACCAAGCTGCCGGCGAAGCCCAGGGCCAGACCTGCACCGATGATCCACAACGAGACGTGGCCGGGGAAAAAATTCAGCCAGGACTCGATCCCCAGGAACCGGCCTGTCGGGCCGAGCTGCAGCTTGAACAGGTCAAACCCACCCCTGAGAATGGCCAGAGACAGCAGGCTCCCGACGGTGCCTAGAACCGCGCCTTCCAAGAGGTAGGGGACTTTGATAAAAGCCCCGGTGGCTCCGACCAACCGCAGAATCTCGATCTCATCCCGTCGAGCCAAGAGGGTCAATCGGATCGTACTGGCAATGATGGTGACCGACGCGGCCGACAGGATACTCCCTACCGCGACCGCGCCTAGCTCAATAAACCCGATCACCGTCGCGAGGGTTTCGATCCAGTCACGGCTATATTGCACCTGAGCTACACCAGGCACAGTCGTCAAACGCTTGGCCCACTGCTTGATCGCTTCGGATGACCTGAACCGAGGCGCCAGGGTCACCACCAACGAAGCAGGCAAAGGGTTCTCGCCCAATCCCTGCAGCAAATGATATTCAGACGGGAATTGTTCACGAAAATCCGCGAGGGCCTGTTCTTTGGAAACATAGGAGAGGGTGGCAACTTCTCGCTCGCTCTTCAGCCGTTGTTGGAGGTCCGACAGTCCCTGAGCAGAAAGGCCATCGTGCAGGTAGACGACCACTTTGATGTCATCCTGCAGCGAACTGACCACTCCTCGTAGGTTCAGATAGAGCAATAAAAACACACCGAAGCACGCCAGCGTGAAGGCCGTGGACGCCACGGCAACCAGCGTGGTGGTTCGGTTGAGACGGATGTTCGTGAGGGCTTCCTTGACAAGATAGGCGACACGCCTCATGCCCCAGTCCTCTGATCCGCAATGAGTTTCCCCTGGTCGAGCACCAGCACCCGCCGATTGGCCTGTGCCATGACCTGGGGATTATGGGTGGCGACCATGATGGTGGTACCACGCGCGTTGATTACCTTGAACAACTCGATGATCTCACTGGCGAGGTGCGGATCCAAATTCCCCGTCGGCTCATCCGCCAAGAGGATGATCGGGCTGTTTACAATTGCGCGCGCGATACAGACGCGCTGTTGCTCCCCTGCCGAGAGAGTCGCAGGACGCTGGTCCTTCTTGTGATCAACCCCCACGGCCTTCAACGCCTCCGTCACCTTCCTCCGGGTCTCAAATGTCGAAGCGCCCTGGACCATCAACGGCAGCGCCACGTTCTCGAAGACGTTTTTTTTCGGCAGTAGCCGGAAATCCTGGAAGACGATCCCCATGGTCCGCCTGAGATAGGGGATATCGGACGGCCTGAGCCGGGCGACGTTTCGGTTCTGGACCAGGATCTGACCATCATCGGGTCGTTCGGCGCCGAAGAGCAGCTTCAGGAGCGTGGTCTTCCCCGCCCCGCTGGGTCCCATGAGCAGGACGAACTCGCTTTTCTCGATTAACAGATTTATATCGGAGAGAGCCGGGCGACGGTCATAATACTTTGAGACATGAAATAATTGAATCATGATCCCGGCCGGCTTACCAGCCGTGTATCCATTGCAAGAAATTTGCCTGCAAGAAGCTCGCCAATGTTCGTCTCTTCCTCAGGGTCCACAGCAAGTGCCCATGCTATCTGCACTCCCCATCACCATCGCAGATCTTCGCCCGGGACCTCAAAGGCATTCTCGATGTGCTCGATCTCGACCGGCTTGGCTGTTCCGCCCCTGCAGAGCACCACATCAAAGCGGCAGGACCGATTGCGCACCTGATGACGAGCCAGGTATTGTGCCGCCAGTCGGACAAGCCGTGCTTGCTTGCGTCCGTCCACAGCGTGAGAAGCCCCTCCAAACGCAGAGGTCCGCCGAGCCTTGACCTCGATGAACACCAACGTGTCCGCTAGCTGCGCCACCAGATCGAGTTCGCCGCAGGACGACCGGTCGTTACGAGCAAGAATCCGATACCCTTTCCGGCGCAAATACCGTTCAGCTTGCGATTCGGCGATCTGTCCGTAAGCTCGTGGCCGGTCATTCATGCATGGACTCTCTGGAAGCCGTACTCACGCAGTGGTGAAGGCCTGCTCCTCTTAGCCATCGCCTTTGAAGGAGAAGGAAGTGGTCTCTGTTCGCCGGGCACAGGACGTCAACACAGGACGAAAGGTGCGTCGGTGGATCTCACAGGGACCATATTGAGCAAGCAACTGGAGATGTTCTGCCGTCCCATAGCCCTTGTGGGCAAGAAAGTTGTACTGAGGGTATTTCCGGTGATACTCCCTCATGAGGCGATCCCGACTGACCTTAGCCATGATGGAGGCGGCAGCGATGGAGAGGCACAGCCCGTCCCCTTTGATGATGGACCGCTGCGGGAGACAGACACCAGGAAGAGTTACAGCGTCAATGAGCAGAAAATCAGGCGGCGGAACAAGCGCCTGGATCGCCCGATCCATGGCGAGGCGAGTCGCCTCCAGAATATTCATGGCATCGATTTCCTGCTCGCTCGCACATCCGACTCCAAACCTGACGGCCCGCCCTGCGATCTCCTCATAGAGCCGTTCCCGCTCGGATTCAGCCACCTGCTTGGAGTCATTCAGCCCAGCCAGCCTAAACCGGCGTGGCAGGATCACCGCAGCGGCAACCACAGGGCCTGCGAGAGGGCCACGCCCGGCCTCGTCGAGGCCCGCTACGAGACGGTAGCCACGTTGCTGGGCCTCTACCTCGAAGTCGTCGGTGGGTTCCACTCACGCCTACTGAAGCGCGCAGCGAACAGCCTGCAGCAGGCAGCTCTGAGCTGTTCACTCACGGCTAATGGCTATTCGCTCTCTCAGGCCTTGCCCGCCGGAACAGCCGCCTCAGATGCGACGACCGTTTCAGCCTGGCTGGTTTTTGCGGGACTCGTGGTTCCGCCCTGAACCTTCGATTCCGGGGAAAACTCGCGCTCCCCGACCCTCGCCATTTTCCCTTTCTTCTCTCGCAGGTAGTAGAGCTTAGCCCGACGAACCTTTCCTTGGCGGACCACATCGATCCTGGCGACGATCGGCGAGTGAACCGGAAAGATCCGTTCCACGCCAACCCCGTACGAGACCTTTCGAACCGTAAAGGTCTCGCTGTTTTGTCCGCCCTTCCTGCTGATCACCGCCCCTTCAAAGATCTGGATGCGCTCCTTCTCACCTTCAACCACCTTGACATGCACCCGAACGGTGTCCCCGATCTCAAACGGTGGCACCGCTTTCTTCGTCAAGGATCGTCGGATTCGCTCTAACCGATTCATGTTCCTACCCCTCCTCCCCCACCGCTCGACAGATGCGCTGTCGCTCCTTCACGGACAATGTCATCCAACAACCGCCTATCTTCCTCGTTGAGAAGCCGGTCTTTGAGCAGATCAGGACGCTTGAGGTAGGTGCTGCGAAGCGCCTCCTTCCGACGCCAGATCCTAATGGCGTCGTGATTCCCGGACAGCAGGACCTCAGGCACCGCGAGGCCCCGCACTTCCGGCGGTCTCGTGTAGTGCGGATAATCCAGCAGAGATTCAGCGAACGAGTCATACTGGGCCGACTCCGGGTCTCCCAACACGCCTGGGATGAGGCGCACCGTCGCATCAATCATGACGAGAGCAGGCAGTTCCCCTCCGGTCAACACGTAGTCGCCGATCGAGACTTCCTCCGGTTCCAGACCGAGCCGGACCCGCTCATCCATTCCTTCATAGTGCCCGCAGAGAAAGACCAGCCTGCGGCGCTCATCGCGAAGTTCCTCCGCCAAACCCTGCGTGAAGGGACGCCC
>Ga0187893_10005515_pt1 | contig 22612 bp, 18 predicted proteins | sample MA1701074metaG_FD_139574 | JGI IMG/M metagenome (GOLD analysis project Ga0187893, IMG submission 139574) | White microbial mat communities from a basaltic lava cave in the Kipuka Kanohina Cave System on the Island of Hawaii, USA - MA170107-4 metaG ...
AAGAACCGTGTGCGTTAGTAGCGCCAGCACGGATCCGTCCGGGGGGTGGCGGGTAACCGCCATCCCTACCGGGACCGGCGGCCTCCCAGGCCCCCAACGGAGGCTTGCGCCACTCGAATGGTGTTGCAGTGGATGGCGATGACCCGGTCTCCCGGGCTGATAAAAGAGCCGCGATACCGAAGCCGGCGTGATAACGAGCCGCGATTCTGACATCATAGTCAAGATGTCGACTCCAAATACTCTCCTGGATGTGATCCAATCTGTGCCAGCGGATCGTACGGCGATCATTATGCCCGAATCGGGAATCCGCGTCTCCTACCAACAACTGCGTGATCAGGTCACTGCGATGTCGGACGACCTGGCCGCTTTGGGAATCCAGCGAGCCGACCGCATTGCGACCAGTCTGCCAAACGGTTTGCCCGCGATTGTGAGTTTCCTCGCGGCTTCCATTGCCGGAACCGCGGCGCCTCTGAATCCGGGCTATCGGGAAGACGAGGTGAGTTTCTACCTCGACGATACCGCGGCGAAGGTGTTGCTCTGCCCTCCGGAGGGTCAGGCGGAGGCGCGCAGGGCCGCTGAAGCGAGGGGGGTTCCCGTCTACGCACTCGAAATGGACGAGGCGGGATTCGTGCGCATCGTCGGCGCACGCAACGGGAAATCCGCTTCAGCGCCGTCGCCCGAAGACACGGCGCTGGTTCTGCACACCAGCGGCAGTACCGGCCGGCCGAAACGGGTGCCGATCCTGCATCGGAACATCGCGGCCTCGACGCGGAATATCGTGACCCACTATGCGCTTTCTCCCGACGATGTATCGTTGTGCGTCATGCCGCTGTTTCATGTTCACGGGTTGGTGGCGTCGATCCTCTCCACCTTGCTGTCCGGTGGGGCCGTCGTAGTACCCGCTAAGTTCAACCCGCTTTCGTTTTGGCGAACCGTGCGCGAGACGAAAGCAACCTGGTATTCCGCCGTGCCGACGATTCACAACCTGCTTCTTTCCCGCGCAGGCGCCGAGCGGCCGGCCGGCGCCGAAGGGCTGCGCTTCATTCGTTCGTGCAGCGCATCACTGCCGGCGGAAATGATGGACCAAATGGAGCGGGTCTTCGGGGTTCCAGTGTTGGAAGCCTACGGGATGACGGAGGCCTCGCACCAGATGTCCTCGAATCCCCCGCCGCCGGCATCGCGAAAACCAGGCTCGGTGGGTCCCGGAACCGGCGTCGAAATCGGCATCATGGACGAGGCGGGAAAGCTGCTGGCCACGGGCGAGCGCGGAGAGGTTGTCATTCAGGGACCCAACGTGGTCTCCGGCTACGAGAACAACCCCGAAGCCAATGCAAAGTCGTTCACCGCTGGCTGGTTCCGCACCGGCGATCAGGGGTTCCTCGATGCCGACGGCTATCTCACGCTGACGGGCCGGATCAAGGAGCTCATCAATCGCGGAGGCGAGAAGATCGGTCCGAGGGAAATTGACGAGGTGCTGCTCAGTCACCCGGCCGTGGCCGAAGCGGTGTGCTTCGGTGTCCCGCATCCGGCCTGGGGCGAGGAGGTGGAGGCAGTGGTCGTGATCAAGGAAGGAGGATCATCGAGCGAAGCCGACATCATGGCGTTCTGCAAAGAACGCCTCGCCGATTTCAAGCGCCCCAAAAAGATCCACATCGCCCAAGCGATTCCGCGGACGGCGACGGGCAAGATTCAGCGCGGGGCCGTGGCGAAGGCGTTCAGCGGAGCATAGCTTATGCGAACATTGATCGCCGGCGCGGGCGCCATCGGCGGCTATATCGGCGCCTGCATGGCTCGCGCCCGCCAGGACGTCACGCTGTTCGCGCGAGGACCTCACCTGCAGGCGATGCAGGACCGCGGCTTGCGCGTTCTCAGCCCTGACGGTGATTTCCAGGTGCGGCCGCGGGTAATTGGCGATCTCGGCGAAGCCGGAGCGATGGATGTGATCATCCTCGGCGTGAAGGCTCACGGCCTGACGCAGCTTGCTCCGCAAATCCAGTCGCTCACCGGCGAGAACACGACGGTCGTGAGCACGCAGAACGGCGTGCCGTGGTGGTATTTTCAGGTGTCCGGAGGAGAGCATGCCGGGCTTCATCTGGAGGCCGTCGATCCCGGCGGAGTGATCGGAGACGCGATCGAACCGACGCGCGTGGTCGGCTCGATTGTGTATTTGGGGGCGGAGATCGTCGAGCCCGGCGTGATCCGGCACACCGAGGGCAATCGCATCTCTCTGGGCGAGCCCGACGGCAGCCGCTCGGAACGGTGCCGCGCCATCGCCGCCGCTCTCATCCAGGCGGGTCTGCGCTGCCCGGTGTCGGCGCGCATCCGGAGCGAAATCTGGGTGAAACTGCTGGGCAATGTCGCGTTCAATCCGTTGAGCGCTCTGACGCGCGCCACCCTGGCTCAGATTGCCCGCCATCCGGACGTTTGCCCCGTGGTTCGGAGTATCATGTCCGAGGTTGAGGCGGTAGCAAACCAGTTAGGCGTGGAGATTCCGATTTCGCTCGATCAGAGAATCGCCGGCGCCGAGAAAGTTGGCGAGCACAAGACTTCGATGCTTCAGGACCTGGAAGCAGACCGGTCGATGGAGCTTGAACCCGTGGTTGGGGCTGTTGTGGAATTGGGTGAACGGCTGGGCATCGAAATGCCGTACACACGCACCGTATATGCTTCCACCAAACTGCTCGCGGCGAATCTGGCAGTGGCAAGAGAGGCTAGGAGGACACGAGGATGAACCGCTGGCTCCGGTTGGCTGCGGCAGTCGTTGCGATGATCATGATTGGCAACTTGCAGTATGCCTGGACCCTGTTTGTGCAGCCGATGATGTCCGCCACGGGTTGGAAGCTGTCGGAGGTGCAGTGGGGATTCAGCTTCTTCGTCGCCGTGATGACGTGGAGCATGCCGCTTTCCGGTTGGCTCATCGACCGGCTTGGTCCGCGAACATTCATGACGATGGCCGGGGTGTTGTGCGCCATCGGCTGGTGCGGCCTTGGCTACGCGCAAAGTCTCCCCCAGTTCTATGCCCTGTACTCGATCGCCGGATTGGGTAATTCCTTTGTGTATTGCTGTTCCACGGCCCTGGGGCTGAAGTGGTTTCCCGATAAGCGGGGCGTCGCGTCGGGTCTTATCGCCGCCGGCTACGGCTCCGGGGCGGCGTTTTTTAACCCTGGTTTTGGTTATCTCATCCGAACCGAAGGGCATCAGGACACATTCCTGTATACGGGCCTGGTGCTGGGGGCGGTGGTCCTGATCGCCGGACAATTCCTGAAGTACCCGCCGCAGGGATTCATCCAAGCTCCACCCAATGTGAAGCCGCAAATTCGCAGGCAGACCGAGCAGTTCACCTCCTGGGAAATGCTCAGGACTCCGCAGTTTTACGTCCTGTATCTGATGATGCTCGCGATCGGTATCGGGGGCCTGATGGCGACGGCCCAGGTAGCGCCGGTCGGCCGCAACTTCGGCGTCGGGGCCACGGCTATGACGATCGCTTTGTCGCTGAACCCTCTCGGCAACGGGATGGCTCGTATTGGTTGGGGCTGGGTGTCGGATTCTCTCGGACGTGAACGGACGATGGCCTTGGCGTTCGGACTGCAGGCAATTCTCCTGGCGAGCGTGGTGACCGTGGGCCGGATGGGCGACGTCTGGTTCGTTGTCACCATGGTGCTGGTCTTCCTGACGTGGGGTGAGCTCTACGTCTTGTTTCCCACCGTTTCGGCGGACATGTTCGGCGCGCGGAACGCCGCATCCAACTATGCATTTCTCTACAGCACCAAGGGAGTGTCATCGATTCTGGCCGGCGGCTTTGCGGCAAAACTGTTTGAGAGCACGGGAACCTGGAACTATGCCTTCTACGGCAGCGCCTGCCTCGCGTTGTGTTCGGCACTTGGCGCTCTTGGACTCCTCAAGATGCCTCTGCCTAGGAAGCGCGGGGTGCCGGAGACCTCGACCGCTGCGCTCTCGCCATCGGCAAGCTCTTCCAGTCAGCGCTGACTGCCGGATGGGTGCTCGGAAATCCTATTCGGCCTTCGAGTGCACGCCGCCGGGAGTATCGTGGCCGGCAGAGATGGCTGGGTTAGTTGCGGCTCCGCTGCTGGGCACTCGAATCGTGTTGCAGTGGATGGCGACGGTATCATTGGTATCGATCGCATATCCTCCGGCAAGAACCACGGCCACCGGAACGCGATGCGACTGCGCAAGATCGAACACAAGCCGGTCCCGCGCCATCAATCCCTCAATCGTCAGATTGAGCCCGCCGAGTTGATCCTCCTGGTACGGATCGGCACCGGCTACATAGTACAGAAGATCCGGCCGGTACCCTGGAATAGCGAGCTGGCACGTTTCCCGCAATCGGCGCAGATACTCTTCGTCGCCCACGCCGTCTTCGAGATGAATATCGATCGTGGAAGGCGGTTTCCTCGCGGGGTAGTTGTTGTATTGGTGGATCGAAATCGTGGAGACCATGGGGTCGCCCGCGAAAATCGCGGCGGTGCCGTTGCCGTGATGCACATCGCAGTCGATCACCATAGCCTTGCGGATTACGCCGCGGCGTTGCAGCGAGCGGATCGCCACCGCGATATCGTTGATCGGGCAGAAGCCTTCGCCATGATCGGGGAAGGCGTGATGGAACCCGCCGCCAAGGTTGATTCCAATGCGATCTCCCGCCAGAGCCCGCTCGGCCGCGAGCAGCGTTCCGCCTGTCGCCCGCCACACCGCGGCCACCATATCGTGCGAAAAGGGAATCTCGAGCTGCAGGATTTCTTCGTACGTCAGCCTGCCCGTCTTCAGCTTGGTAACCCACTCTCGACCGTGGACCAGCATCACCTCGTCGTCCGTAATGGGCTGCGGCTCGAGAAAGTCGGACGGTTCCGCGAATCCCTCTTCGAGTAGACGGTCGTGAATCAACCTGTATTTTCGCGCCGGGAAGACATGGACGCCGAGCTTGAGATCGTAGGCATCGGAGTAGATCAGGCGAAACGGAAGCATTTATCCCTGGACAGCAGCAGCCTGCAACGCAGTCACGATCGCGGCGCCGTAGATATCCTCAGCCGAACATCCGCGCGAAAGATCGTTGCATGGTTTGGCGAGCCCTTGCAGGAACGGACCGATCGCCGTAGCGTCGCCCAGGCGCTCCACCAGCTTGTAGCCGATGTTGGCGGCGTTGATGTCGGGGAAAATGAGCGTATTCGCAGAGCCGGCCACGGTTGATCCAGGGGCCTTCGAGCGTCCGACGGCTGGAACCAGCGCCGCGTCGGCTTGCAATTCGCCGTCTACATGCAGTTGAGGAGCGCGCGCCTTGATGATTTTGAGCGCTTCGACCACCGTATCCACCTTTTTATGCTTCCCGCTGCCCTTGGTCGAAAACGACAGCAGTGCGACGATCGGCTCGATGCCAAACAACGCCTTCACCGATTCCGACGTGGCAATGGTGATTTCAGCCAGCTCGCCCGGAGACGGATCGATCACCATCGCGGGATCGGCAATCGCGAACAATCCGTTGATTCCGTACGACCGGTTCCGAACGCATAGCACCATGAATGAGGAAACGGTCTTGACCTTGGGCTGTGAGCCGATCGAGTGCAGCGCCGCGCGGACGGTGTCGGCGGTCGAGTTAGCGGCTCCTCCCACGAACCCGTCAGCCTCGCCCGCGCCCACCATCAGGCACGCATAGTACAGCGGCCGCCGTGTGAGCTGCGTGGCTTCCGCATGGTTCATGCCTCTGGCGCGGCGGCGTTCGAGCAAGAGATTGACGTATCGGTCGAACTTCGGGTCGGCGGCGGGATCGATAACGCGCACGCCGGCGATCGCGTGCCCGGGTTCTCCGATGAGGATCGGCTCCACGAGACCCTCCCGGACCAACCGCTGGGCGGCAGTGATCACGCGCGGATCGGTTCCCTCCGGAAATACGATGCGTTGCTTGCGTTTCAGGCCGCGAATCCGCTCCGCCTGGCCGGCCAGGAACTCGATGGCCGATTCGGGCAATGGCATAGAATTGTTCATTGTACCGTCTCCGGTTTAGCGCCTTCCTGTTTTGCGCCGCGGCAATCGCATTCGCGCAGAAGTGCGCAAACCGGCGCTTCCGAAGTGGCTGGAGGTGAGCGGGGAGTTTCGTGGCCGGGTCGAGGGTTCCACCAGCCTGGACTTTCGTGAAAACGTGGACGATTTTTACTACCTCCATCGCATCCGTGCCACGTTGGGTTCAAGCCGAGATCCTGGTTTCGCCTGCAGGTAACCGGTCAAAGCACGGAAGCGCCCGGACGGCTTAAGCCGATCCCCAACAACAATAGTGTTGCCGACCGCTTCGATCTCCATCAGGGCTACTTCGATATCACCCCATTCGGGACATCGCCCTGGGGACCGCGCGCCGGGCGGCAGGAGATCGGTTTCGGACTCGAGCACCTGCTCGGCATCGCCAGTTGGGGCAATACCGGCCGGAGCTGGGATGCCGTGCGCCTGTATCGCCAAACCAAGACTCTCCGCCTTGATTTTTTCACCAGCACGCTGGTGCAGATCAATCGCGCCGGCTTCAACCGCTTCACTAGGGATGTCCTGCTGCATGGCTTCCATGCGCAGGCGAAGTCGTGGATTCCGCGAACGACTGTGGAAGCGTATCATTTTTTCAAAGTGGCGCCCCGCGAGGCCAGCGAGCTGAATCGCATTGCCCGGACCGCGCATCACTCCACCGGCTTCCGCACCGATGGCAAGCTGCCTTTGCGCTTCGACTATATGACCGAGACCGTCGTGCAATATGGAATCCTTGGCGGCGAAACCCATCGCGCCTGGGCGGGCGCCTACCAGTTGGGATACACACTGTTTGAGAAGAACCGTTATACCCCGCGTGTCTTTTCCATATACAGTTACGGCTCAGGCGACAAGAACTTTGGCGACGGACGGCGCGGCACGTTCGATCATCTGTATCCTACCAACCACTCGCACTTCGGCATCGCCGATCGCGTTGGGTGGAGGAACATGCAGGAGGCCGAAGCTGGATTGATTTGGCGGCCGGCTCCAAAGCTTGTGCTCCGGCACGAGTATCATTCGATCTGGCTTGCGACACGCAAAGATGCCTTCTACCTCGAGAACGGCCGCCCATTGATCCGCAATCCGCTCGCGACCACCAATCACCTGTACCAGGAGGTCAGTGTGGACGCGACTTGGGAACCGGCCAAGCAGGTTCAGATTCGCGCTGGCTATGCGCATATCTTTCCGGGTGGATTCCTGCGGCAGTCTGGTCGCGCGTTCGGTGCGACGTTTCCTTACCTGCAGTGGAGGTACACGTTCTAGGTTTGCGACCGCTTGAACGTGGGCGCACGCTTCAGCGAGCCTTCGTACTTACTACGAAACCGATGGAATGGACGATACGACGTGGCCACTAGTCCATTCTTGATCCGCGCCAACTGCGACATTCTCGCTTTGCGCACAACCGCCTCCGCACGCGACAATAATGAAGAATCCATGAGCCTCGTCGGAATCTCCCTTCCCCCGACCGCCCGTACCGCTGTGATACACCTCAGCCCTCAGGACAACATCGCTATTGCCCGAGTGCCTCTCCCAGAAGGACAGCCGATCCAGGTCAACGGAGCGGAGATCGCGCTGAAAAACCCAGTCCCCATGGGTCACAAACTGGCGCTAAAGCCCATCGCGATTGGCGGCGCCATCGTGCGCTACGGCCAGGTGATGGGCCGGGCGAAAGTCGCCATCGAGCCCGGCCAGCACGTGCACGTTCACAATGTCTCCTTCGAAGAGCTGACTTTCGAATACAACTTCCCCTCCACCGAAAAAATCCTGCCGCAAACACCGCGCGACGCGCCCAAATTCCTCGGCTACGTCCGTGAGGACGGACGCGTTGGCACGCGCAACTACATCGCCGTGGTAGCCGCTTCCAACTGTGCGGCGCACACCGCGGAGATGATTGCTGCTTCCTACGACAAGGAAACATTTCCGCCCAATGTCGACGGTGTCGTCGCTTTCCCACACGGCGAAGGCTGCGGCCACTCGATCGGTCCCGACACTGTGCAGCTCCAGCGTACTTTGGGCGGTGTTCTCAACCACCCCAACGTTTCGGCCGCCATCATCCTCGGGCTCGGTTGCGAGGTCAACCAGATCGATCACTACCTCGGCAAAGGCGCTCCCCGCACAGACCGGCTCGCTGGTATGACACTTCAAAGCTCCGGCGGCACCCGTGCTACGGTCGAGGCTGCCCGCAAAACCATCGCCGCCATGATCGATCGGGCCGCTGCCGAAACGCGCTCGGAAGCACCGGCGTCCAAGATTGTGTTGGGATTGAATTGCGGAGGCTCGGATTCGTTCAGCGGGATCACCGCCAATCCCGCTCTCGGCTACTGTTCAGATCTGCTGTCGGAAATCGGAGGCTCCCCCGTCCTTGCCGAGACCACGGAAATTTTCGGAGCGGAACATCTCCTGGTACAGCGCGCGCGCAATCGCGAGGTCGCGGAGCGTCTCCTCCAATTTGTGAAGGGCTACAAGCAATACTTGAACCGTTTCGGCGGCAGTTTCGACGACAATCCATCACCCGGGAACAAGGAAGGCGGCCTCACCAATATTCTTGAAAAATCGCTCGGCGCAGTCGCCAAAGCCGGCACCTCCACTCTCACCGACGTTGTGGACTATGCGGAACGCATCCAAACCCCTGGGTTCGTCTTCATGAACACTCCAGGGTACGATCCGGTCTCGCTGACAGGTCTTGCCGCGGGCGGCTCCAACCTGATCGCGTTCACCACGGGTCGCGGTTCAGCCATCGGGTTCCCCACCATTCCCGTCATCAAAATCGCGACCAACTCTCCCATGTATCAGCGCATGCACGATAACATGGATGTGAACGCCGGACGCATCGCCGATGGCGAAGCTACGATTGAATCCGTCGGCCGGGAGATCTTCGATCTGATGCTTAGCGTCGCCTCCGGCGACTACCGTACCTGTAGTGAACGCCTCGGTCACAAGGAATTCGTGCCTTGGCGTATCGGCCCGGTGATGTAAGAGGTTTCATGAGACAATTGCTCGGCTCCCTTTGTATCTTCAGCTTCCTGCTAGCCGCGCAAGAGGCAAAGCCGAAGTCGGCTCTGGATAAACTGGCCTTCGAAGCCTACGTGCGCCATCTCCTCCTCCTCACTCCCGAAGTTAAGGTCACCATCAGCGAGCCGAAACCCTCTGAAGTTCCTGGATTTAAGGAAGTCATGGTCCGCGGCGAAGTTGGGCCCGCCCGCGAAGAATGGCTCTTCTACGTCTCTGCCGACGGCCAGAAGATCGTCCAGGGCACCGTCTACGACATCGCCAAGAACCCCTTTCAAAAGGATCTGGAACGCCTCAAGACCACCGGGTCGCCCAGCATCGGAACGCCTGGCGCGCCGGTTGTCATGGTCATTTTCAGCGACTTCCAGTGCGGCTATTGCAAGCAGGAGGCGCAAAGCATCCGCGGCGAGCTGTTGAAGACGTTTCCCACCCAGGTCCGCGCCTATTTTAAGGACATGCCCCTCGACCAGATTCATCCTTGGGCCCGCCCCGCGGCCGTCGCCGGACGGTGCGTCTTCCGGCAGAAGCCGGCTCTGTTCTGGGACTACCACGACTATGTATTCGAGAAGCAGGGGGAGATCACCGAACAGAATCTCGCTAGCAAGCTTGCCGAATTCATCCAGTCCAAAGGACTCGATGCTGTTCAATTCGAAGCCTGCCAGAAAAGTCCAGCCGCCGGCGGCGAAATCGAGCGAAGCATTCAAGAGGCGCGGGAGCTGGGCGTGAAGTCGACTCCAACGGTTTTCTTGAACGGCCGCAAGATCCCAGGTTACGTGCCCTGGGAGAATCTCAAGCAGATCATTCAGTTTGAGCTCAACTATCAAGCTACCGCCAAGAACGCCGGCGAGAAGTGCTGCGTCGCTCCTTCGCCCAGCCTGCTTAGCCCGCAACCAAATCCAGTTCTTCCCAAGTAGGTATTCATGAGATTTTTTCCCCGCATCCTGGCTGTATGCGCCGTCGGAGCCATCCTGCTCCTCGCCGCCGAGAAAAATACCCCGCCGAGATTTGACTCTGCCCGCTATCTCGATCACATCAAGTACCTTGCTTCGGAAGATCTAAAGGGACGCGGTACCGGCACGCCGGGGCTCCAGAAAGCCGCGCAGTATATCGCGCGGCAGTTCGAGGCTGCCGGTCTCCAACCCATCGACGGCAAGAGTTTCTTCCAGCCATTCGAAGTGACGACCAACGCCCGTCTGGGCAAGGGTAACCACTTCCACTATCAGGATGGGGGAGAGAAGGCCAAACTGGATGTCCAAAAGCAATTCAGGCCGTTCAACTTTTCTTTGAGCGGCAGCTTCGAAGGGGAACTCGTCTTCGCCGGCTACGGTATCACGGCCAACGAATATCACTACGACGACTATGCCCACCTCGACGTGAAGGATAAGTTTGTCGTCCTTCTTCGCCACGAGCCTCAGGAGTTCGATGAAAAGAGCGTATTCGCCGGGAAAGTCTACACCGAGCACGCACAGTTTTTCTCAAAGGCCACCAACGCCAAGAACCACGGCGCTCGAGGAGTGATCCTGGTTAACGACACCGGAAACCATACCGCAGACGCCGACGACCTCGAGCCGTTCGGAAAGGCTGCCGGTCCCAACCAGGCCGGCATCCCGTTTGTGCAGGTGAAGGCGGAAATCGCGGAAAAATGGATCGCCCGCACCGGTAAGGATCTCAAGACAGTGATGGCGGAGATCGACAAAGACCTCAAACCCCAAAGCTTCGCGTTCCCAACCACTCTCAAGATTTCCATTCAACTCGACCTGAAGCGCGAAGTGAAAACCGTCAACAACGTCGCCGGCTATTTGCCCGGACAGATCGACGAGCACATTGTCATCGGCGCTCACTACGACCATCTGGGTCTTGGCGAACAGTTCTCGATGGCGCCTTCGATGGCTGGTCAACCCCATTTGGGCGCCGATGACAATGCCAGCGGTACCGCCGCCGTCATCGAGCTTGCCCGTTATTTCGCTTCGCAGCCCAAGCCGCGCCGAGGGATCGTCTTTATGACCTTCGCCGCCGAAGAACTCGGCTTGCTGGGTTCGAGTTACTACGTGAACCATCCTAAGCTGCCGCTTGAGAGAACCGCCGCGATGATCAACATGGATATGGTGGGCCGCATCCGCGATCACAAGGTGTATCTCGGCGGCCTGGGCACGGGCTCCACCTTCAAACCATTGCTCGAAGACTTGGCAAAGACGGCCCCGCTGAAGCTCGAGTTCAGCGACCAGACCGGTTACGGGTCGAGCGACCACACTTCCTTCACTACCAAGCAAGTGCCGGTCCTGTTTTTCTTCTCCGGTCTCCACGCGGACTATCACAAGCCGAGCGATACGTGGGACAAGATCGAGCCGGCAGAGTCGGTGAAACTTCTGGAAGTCGTTGCCCAGGTGACCGAGCGTCTCACCGGCGAAGGCAATCGCCCCCAGTTCGTTCGTGTCGCCGGTCCTCCGAAACCCGTCGCTGGTGGCGGCGGCTCCGGCTATGGCGCCTACTTTGGATCCATCCCGGACTTTGCCGAGCCTCCTTCCGGGGTGCGCTTCTCAGATGTACGGGAAGGCTCGCCCGCCGCGAAGGCCGGTCTCAAGGCGCGTGACATTCTCGTCGAATTTGATGGCAAACCGATTCAGAATCTCTACGACTTCACTTATGCGCTCCGTTCCAAGAAGCCGGGCGACATGGTGAAAGTGAAGGTGCTGCGGGATGCCAGCCCGCTCGAAGCGAACGTCACCCTGGAAAAACGCCAGTAGGCTCGAACCCTGTCGCTCGTCGAGACTTATAAACTTGAAGTTGCATGGTCAGCCAATTTGTATACGACGTGAAGCACGCTTTGCGCGGCCTTCTGCGGGATCGAGCTTTCACAGTTGTCGCGCTGCTGTCGATCGGGCTCGGGGTCGGCGCTAATTCGGCAATCTTCTCGCTCGTGGATCAGGCCCTGTTCCGGCTTCTTCCTGTGAAGCATCCGGAACGGCTGGTGCTCGTGAGCTGGAGCGGGATGTTCATCGGAAGCGGGTGGGGAAGCGGGCATCTCAATTCCCATCCTTTCTACCGCGACTTAAGCGCCGAGAACCAGGTCTTCGATGGCGTGTTTGGCCGCCATCCTACCGCTGTGCATTTAACGGTTGACAAGACGCCCGAGCCGGTGAGCGCCGAAATTGTTTCCGGGTCTTACTTCCCGGTCTTGGGTATACGGCCGGCGCGGGGGAGGTTGATCGAAGAATCGGATGACCGGCAGCCGGGCGCGCACCCTGTCGTGGTCATCTCGTTCGACTATTGGAAGAATCGTCTCGGGGGAGCGAGCGACATTGTTGGCCATAAGGTCCTCGTCAACAATCACCCAATGACTGTGATCGGCGTTGCCCCGGCGGGTTTCCATGGCATGGATTGGGGTGAGGTTCCAGCGCTTTGGATCCCCACGATGATGAAGCGCCAGGCTACGCCTGAGTTTGACTGGCTTGAGGATCGGCGCGGCCGATGGCTTCATGTCTTCGCACGTCTAAAGCCAGGGATCACTTTGGAACAGGCCCAGGCAGGACTCCAGCCATGGTTCAAGGCGATGTTGGATGCGGATACAAAGCGGGAGGGCTGGCCGCCCGTGACGCAAGAACAGCGACGCGGTTATCTGGCCTCGACGCTCAAGTTGCTGCCGGGTTCTCAAGGACGATCAAACTGGCGCGGGCGGTTGGAGCGCCCGCTGCTCGTCCTGTTGGCTGCGACGGGCCTGGTCCTTTTTCTGGCCTGTTTGAACGTCGCGAACCTGTGCCTGGCCCGCGCGTTTGCCCGCCGAAGGGAGACTGTGTTGCGGCTGGCGCTGGGTGCATCCCGCGACCGTATTGCGCGCGAGCTGCTGGTGCAGTGCGCCATTCTGGCTGTCGCCGGTGCAATGCTGGGCATTCTCCTTGCGCCGGCCGTGAGCCGCGCCCTGATCTCGTTCCTCCCCCAAGACATCGCTGGTGTCGCTTTGAGCTCCGCCGTCAATCCTCGAGTCTTCCTGTTTGCGCTGGGAGTCGCTCTATTGACCGGCCTCCTGTTTGGTCTCGCGCCCGCTCTGCAAGCAGGCCGCGCTCACCCGGCTCTCGTCCTGAAGGAGGAATCGTCGAGCATCGCCGGCGGAGTGGGATTACGCAAGCTTCTGGTCGTAGGGCAGATCGCGCTGTCGCTGGTTCTTCTGATCGGCGCCGGCCTGTTCGTGCGGACGCTGGCAAGCCTTCGCGCTCAAGGTCCTGGGTTTGTCACGACGAACCTGCTCTTGTTCCGCGTCGATCCCGCCAGGAGCGGCTACTCCCCGGTGCAATCGAAGAGTCTGATGCGCGAGCTGCTGGTTAAGCTCCAGAACCTGCCTGAAGTGAAGAGCGCCGGACTGGCGGTGGCGGAACTACTCGCCGGAGGCAGTTGGAACACTCGTCTCACTATCGAATCGGGGCGCGTGGTGACCGATAGCCCGATTCACTGCAATGCAATCAGTCCAGGATTCTTCGGAACTTTGGGCGCGCCGCTCATCAGTGGCCGCGATTTCAACGAGCGGGACGCAAACGATATCGGGGATCGGGGCTTTCGTTCCGCCATCATCAACGAGAGTTTCGCGAAACGCTACTTCGGTGACCGAAATCCGGTCGGAGTGCGTGTAGGGCTCGGGAGCAGGCCGGACGTCCGTACTGACATCGAGATTGTTGGCGTGGTAAAGACGTTCAGCTATCGCGGTCTGCGGGAGACGGATCACCAGGCCTTCTTTCCCATGTTCGAAACCGAAGTCCGCGGCGGGGCCATTTGGCTCCGGACACGCACCCAATCGCAATCCGCCTTTTCCTCGATCCGCACTGCGATACGCCAGGTAGATTCGGCCCTTCCGATCCTCCAGATGCGCACCGTGGACGACCAACTCGACCGGGTGCTGGTGAATGAGCGGCTCCTGGCAATGCTGGCGAGCGCCTTTGCGGGGTTGGCGATTCTGCTGGCAGTCGTTGGCCTTTACGGAGTGATGTCGTTTGTTGTTTCGCGGCGCACCCGGGAGATCGGAATTCGCCTCGCCCTCGGCGCTTCGCGCGCCTCGGCAGTATGGTTAGTCCTGCGCGACGTCGCCATTATGGTGGCCGCGGGTCTCGCCATTGCCCTTCCCGCGATCTGGGGGCTTGGCCGCCTGGTCGAGAGCCAACTGTTCGGAGTCAAGCCGATGGACGGTGCTACGATCGCCGCCGGCACGACTCTCGTGGTGGTGGTCGCACTCGGAGCGAGTGCTCTTCCAGCGCGAAGAGCAACTTCGGTCAGTCCGACAGAGGCCTTGCGGTACGAATAAGCCTGGCGGACGAATCTCAGTCTCGGCAGGGGGGCCTGGAAGGCTGCCGCAGGCCGAGGGCCTGTTCGCAAATGAGGTTATTCGTTGGCGGTCCGCCTTCTGCCGTATAGGAAATAGATAATCAGTCCAATCACCAACCAGATGAAGAACCAGTACCAGGTGCGGCTGGGCAGGCTCGCCATCAGGATGAGACAGCACAGGATCGAGCTGGCTGGAAGAATCGGAACCAGTGGGACACGAAATCCGCGCGGACGGTCCGGGTCACGGTAGCGGAGAATGATCACGCCGGTGGATGCGATCACGAATGCAAACATCGTCCCGATGTTGGCGAGATCCGCGAAGCTGCCGATGTCCCAGACGCCGGCTGGGATTCCGACAAAGAATCCAGCGACCCAGGTAGACACGTCGGGCGTCCGATAGCGTGGACTGACGCGCGAGAAGACTTCGGGCAGCAGACGGTCGCGGGACATGGCGTACCAGATGCGGGCTTGTCCGTACTGAAACACGAGCAGCGAGCTGATCATGCCGACCAGCGCGCCCATGTCGACGACTTTACGCACGTTTTCATATCCGAGCGCCTTGAGCGCATTCGCGACTGGGGCCGCGTTGTTGAGCGTTGTCCAGTTGGCGATGCCGGTGAGGGTGAGTGCGACTCCGACGTAAAGCAGCGTGCAGGCGAAAAGGGAAACGATGATGCCGAACGGCAGGTCGCGTTGGGGCCGCTTGCACTCTTCGGCGGCGGTTGAGACCGAGTCGAATCCTATGTAGGTGAAGAAAACGATGGCGGCGCCTGTCATGACTCCAGGGAACCCGTTAGGAAAGAACGGCCGCCAGTTTTCGGTGTTGATCGATCCGGCGGCGCCGATGATAAAGATAAGAATGGCCGCGACTTTGACGATCACCATGATACTGTTCGCCCCGGCCGATTCTCTCACCCCGCGAACGAGCAACATCGTCAGGACCATTAGGATGAGGAAAGAAGGAAGATTAAAGATACTGCCCGTGGCCTGATTGCCAATGAACATCGGCTCGCTGAGAGCCTTTGGGAGAGTGACTCCGAACAACGCGTGCAGAATGTCGTTGAAGTAGGCCGAGAAGCCAACGGCAACGGCCATATTCGAAACGGCGTATTCAAGGATCAAGTCCCAGCCGATGATCCAGGCGACGATCTCGCCGAGCGTGGCGTAGGCATAGGTGTAAGCGCTTCCCGCGATTGGGATCATCGAAGCCAGTTCCGCATAGCAGAGTGCCGCGAAACTGCAGGCAACCGCGACAAGAAAAAACGATACCGCGACCCCGGGACCAGCGCCAAGCCGGTCCGCGGTGCCAGCGGCTGCTGTCCCGGTAAGAATGAAAATTCCGGAACCAATGACAGCACCCACGCCTAGCGCCGCCATCGACCAGGGTCCCAGAGTCTTCGCGAGACGGCGCGTGGGGTCGGCCGAGTCCGCGATGAGCTGGTCGATATTCTTGGTGCGGAACAAGGACATTCCGCTCAGCTTAGCAGCTAAGATCTTCAATAATGAGGTATACACAAGCTGCGTTGGGATATCGGGCACACTCGGGCTGGGGTGTTTTAGTGGGTATATGTGTCGAGGGCGGGAGACCGAGGGTGTTGGAGCGGGAACGTCTGGAAGTAGCGGATCGGTCGGTGGAAGGGACCGTGCAGCCGTATCACTGGGTGGAGGAGTGGCCGTTGGCGAAGGCAGATGCGTTTCTTGCGCGGTGCCGCGACACTTCCTTGAATATGGCCAAGGCAGGCGTTGGAACAGTGGCGGGGAGAATGCGTGACGGAGGATACGATGTGGTAGCCGCGTGTGTGCTGGAAAGCTCGGGCAGACCGGCAGGTTCGCTGGCGGACATCCTGGCTTCGCACGCCATGATTCACACCGCGGAGGGCGTGTTCTATCGCGACGTATTTCGCAAAGCCTGCGAGGCATGGAAGATTCCCGTGATCGGAGTGAAGGAGCGAGAGATATGGAACCGGGCAGCCGAGAGCTTCGGGGAGAAGCCGGAGGAGTTGCAGCGTATGATTAGCGCGCTCGGAAAGGATCTGGGACCTCCCTGGCGGCAGGACGAGAAGCTTGCCACAGCGGCCGCATGGCTCGCCCTCAGTCCTTAGCCGGTGGCTTCGTAATCCTTGCCCGCCCGCTGTCGGCCAGCGCCTTTCGCAGCAGAAACTCGATTTGGCCGTTGAGTGAGCGCAAGTCGTCGTCGGCCCAGCGGCGAAGCTGTTCCAGCATCTCCGCCTCCAGCCGGATCAGAAACGACTTGCGCTCGGCCATTTTTAGTTCGCTCCCGCAGCAGTGCCGCGCGTCGAGACGAGCTGTCTCGTTCCGACTTTGTGGGGCAGCTTGTTAAGCTGCAGCCCGATCGTTAATCGGACCTCCGGCATCGTAGACATTCGAGCAGCGGCGGTTGCCAACCGCCGCGCAGGATACCATCCTGTCCCACGATCGCCAAGTCTACAGTTTTCTAACACAGTAATATTAGTGATAGATCGTGCCCGCGTTCACCACGGGCTGCGTGCCCCGCTCACCACACAACACTACGAGCAGGTTGCTCACCATGGCCGCGCGACGCTCCGCGTCCAGTTCAACGACATTGCGTTTGGCGAGCATGTCGAGCGCCATCTCAACCATGCCGACCGCGCCCTCGACGATCCTCTGCCGCGCCGCGATAATCGCCGACGCTTGTTGCCGCTGCAACATCGCCGCTGCGATCTCGGGGGCGTACGCCAGGTGGCTAATACGAGCCTCCACTACTTCGACCCCCGCAACGGCGAGCCGGTCGTGGATTTCCTTCTGCAGATGCGCGGCGACGACCGCAGTATGGCCGCGGAGCGAGACGTGACCCTCTTCGTGCGAGTCGTAAGCATAGGCGGTCGCCATGTTGCGCAGCGCGGCCTCGCTTTGCACGTGGACGTAGTTGTCGTAGTTGTCCACTTGAAACATTGCTTCGGCGGTGTCGATCACTTTCCAGACCACCACGGCCGCGATCTCGATCGGGTTGCCTTCCAAATCATTGACCTTGAGGTGATTGGTTTCGAAGTTCCGCACTCGAAGCGAAACCTTGTGCTTGCTGTAGAACGGAATAGTCCACCGGAGTCCCGCGGACTTCACGGTTCCGACGTACTTTCCAAACAACTGCAACACGACGCCCTGGTTCGGCTGGACCGTGAATAGACCACCGATAGCGACGAAGGTTGCAATCATCGCGTTGATCCAGCCCAGTACCTTCAGAGCGCTGCCTTCACCCGTGGCTTCCTGGACGATCGACCATACAGAGAAGCCCAGCAGGCCGAGCAATAGAACCAGCATGAGATAGCCGCTCATGGCCGCGGTTTCCCGTTCTTTCATCTTGGTTTTCCCTCCTATGAAATGTGCTATCATTATGATAGCATATCGATATAAAATTGTCCAGAACATTCGCATAACCCCTTCCTTTACAATGGGAATATGTCCTCTTCCTCGGACGAGTTCTATCGCATCCAAAAGCTGCCGCCGTATGTGTTTGCCGTCGTCAACGAGATGAAGGCAAAGCTGCGGGCAGCCCAATGCGATGTGATCGATTTCGGGATGGGGAACCCCGATGGAGCGACGCCCAAGGCAATCGTGAACAAGCTGATCGAGGCATCGCGCGACAAACGGAACCACCGGTACTCGATGTCGCGTGGCCTGCCGAACCTGCGGTTGGAGATCACCAAGCGGTACAAAAAACGGTACGACGTTGACCTGGATCCGGAGACGGAGACGATTGCTACTATCGGCGTCAAGGACGCTTGCGCGCACCTTCTGTTTGCGGTTGTGGGGCCGGACGACGCGGTGGTTTCGCCGAACCCTGCCTATCCGATTCACCAGTACGGCGTCATCATGGCCGAAGGGCACGCGTGCATGTTGCCCATGCCCACGGCGGCCGAGTTCCTGAACCGTCTGGAGGACTTGTATCGCACCAGCTCGCGGAAGCCGAAGATGATCCTGATCTCATTTCCGCACAACCCCACGACAACGTGCGTGGATCTGGATTACATGAAGACCGTAGTCGGGCTTGCGCAGAGATACGGGACGATGGTGGTGCACGATCACGCTTACGCTGACATTTGCTTTGACGGGTATAAGTCGCCTTCGATTCTCGAAGTGGATGGCGCCAAGGAAGTGGCGGTCGAAATGTTCTCGATGTCGAAGTCGTACAACATGGCGGGGTGGCGCATGGGCTTTTGCCTCGGGAATTCGAGGATGATCAAGGCGCTGGCACGGATCAAGTCGTATCTGGATTATGGAATTTTCCAGCCCCTGCAGATCGCGGGGATCATTGCGCTGCGGGAGTGCGAAGAGGAGACGCGCAAAATTTGCGCAACCTACCAGAAGAGGCGCGACGTCCTGGTGGAAGGGCTGAACCGTGCCGGCTGGCCGGTGGAGAAGCCTAAGGGATCGATGTTCGTGTGGGCCCGGATTCCGGAGAAGTTTCAGCCGATGGGATCGCTCGAGTTTTCGAAGAAACTGTTGCAGGACGCCCTGGTGGCGGTGTCCCCCGGCATCGGGTTTGGTCCGCTGGGTGAGGGTTTCGTGCGCTTTGCACTGATCGAAAACGAACACCGGACCCGGCAGGCTCTGCGTGGGATCAAGCGTTTCTTAAAGAGTGAGGAACCCGCTTCGTGAGATGTTTTCTGCTAATCTTGATCTCCGCCGCCGCGTGGGGGCAGGTAGGCGTAGGGATTCGCGCGGGTGCGCCGCTCGGTGACGCTTTTGAAGCGATCGGGAACCAGTTTCGGGAGATTCCGCACAATCTGGTGATCGGTCCGACGTTCGAGTTGCGGCTCCCTTCGAACATCGGTGTGACCGCGGATCTCCTCTACAGCAAGCTCGAATACGATTCACCCACTGGGCGCCGATCGGCTGGAAACTGGCAGATTCCGGTCATGATCCGCAAGAAATTCGGATCCTCGATGGCCAAGCCCTTTCTGGCGGGCGGGCCGAGTTTTGAGAAGATCACAGGCCTGGCGCTGAGGAATCCCATCGAGTTCATCAAGACGTCAACAGCCGGGCTTGCCTTTGGCGCCGGCGTAGAGATCCAGATTCCGCTTCTGCGCGTGGCGCCAGAGTTCCGCTACACTCACCGGTTTGGCGAGAGCTTCAATCTGGCGGAAGCTTTCCGGTCGCGAAAGAACCGGGTCATGTTTTTGGTTGGCGTCACGTTTTGAGAAGAGAAGGAGATCGTTTTCCCTGCTGGCCTGTCTCAGGAGGGCAGTGTCCACGGCTTACTACGCTCTCTTCCATCTCCTGATATCAGAGGCAACGGCCAAATGGGCACGGCCAGAGTTGAGAGCGATACTCGCCCGTTGTTTCGAACATGGCGCGATGAAAACAGCCTCGGAAGCCAAGATCTCTCAGATCAATGCAGCCTTCAAGAGAAATCCTCCCAGGGGGCTGAGGAGGAGGTTATGATCCATCTCTGGACCGTCGCCAACGCATTCATCCCGAAGCCAAAAGGCGCCAGACTCGAAAGAGGGAGGAAGCATCCCGACCCGCAGACTCCGCCAGCAGTATAAGGCAGGCTAGAGACGGCGCGGCTTAGCCGCACGACTCGGGGTGCCAGGAGGACATTGGTTCCCCATCTTGGATGCATTTAGAATTGGATGCATTTAGAACTTTTGCAGCGTAAATCCCAATCCGCTCGAACCGAGACAACTTATTCCCCGACTGATGCTTATGCGAGAATTGAACAGGCCAATCCAAGATGGGCACGGCGAATTGGGCGGCTGTAAGTTAAAGAATTGAAAGCGCGATTTCGGTTGGTTGCCCACCTTGGACACGTTTCGAACTGTCGCAGCGGAAAACCGTCCTGCTCGAACCGAGACAAGTCCTTTCGCAACCAAATGATTTGAGCAAGAACGAGAGGCCCGACCATCCGGAAAGTATCGTAGATTGGCTAGGCCACGGCCCCAGGCCGGCGAGCGCTCGCGCGCATAACTCGTGCAAGGAGTTTCATCCAGGGAATGCCCGCGATCCTATCTCGTCGTTTTCTGACTAACAATTGCAATCACTTCGGCCGATCTACTCTCGTGGAGGCACTGATTGCGCGGCAAGCCATTTTTGATGGGAAACGCAATCTGTACGGCTACGAACTACTATACCGAGCAAGTTCGACGAGCAACGCGTTCGATGGCACCGACGCTGCCGAGGCCACAATGCACGTGCTGTCGAACTTGCTGCTATCCTTCGGACCAGAAAACCTGCTGTGTGGAAAAAAGGCGTTCATTAACTTCGACCATCGGCTCTTAGCCGCAAAAATGCACTTGAGCTTGCCGCGGGAGTCCACCATCATCGAGATTCTGGAAACCGTTGAGCCTACCGCGGATCTGATCGCATTGTGCCAAAGCATGGCACGGGAGGGCTATACCCTGGCTCTCGATGATTTCACCGGCGAGTCCCGCTTCGAGCCGCTGACTCGCATTGCAGGCGTGATCAAAGTGGACATGCGTCTGACTTCGCGGGAACAGCAGGAACGACTCCTGCGCACATACCGACCGCGAGGCGTCCTGATGCTGGCGGAAAAAGTGGAAACTGATGCCGAATTCGAGTGGGCGCGGCGCGCAGGCTACGATCTATTCCAGGGTTACTTTTTCGCCCGGCCAGCGATGGTTCGCGCCGCACAGATCCCGGCGGGTGTCCTCGTCTGCCTCCAGTTGCAGAGGGAATTGAGGCATGCTGAGCTGGATTTCCGGCGGACGGAGTTGCTCATCCGAGGGGACCTTTCACTCACATATAAGCTGCTGCGCTATGCCAACTCGGCGCTGTTCCAGTCCGGGCCCTCCGTTCAGTCGATTAGTCGCGCGCTCCTGCACCTAGGGGAGAACAACATTCGGCGCTGGGTATCCCTGGCAACGGTATCCATGCTCGCGGCGGACAAGCCCAGCGAACTGATCACGCTCTCGTTGGTACGGGCTCATTTTTGCGAGCAGTTAGCTGCCATGGCGGAGATCGGGGATCCTACGGAAGCCTACCTTATGGGTATGTTCTCGCTGCTGGATGCGCTAATCGGTCAACCCCTTGCTGAAGCTCTTGGTAGCCTGGACTTGGGGCAAACAGTTACGGAAGCCCTTCTCGGAACCGCCCAGGACGGCGAGGCCTTCAGCCAAATGTATCAGCTGACTCTCTCCTATGAGCTGGGCAACTGGGATAAGGTGGACCGGATTTGCGAGCACTTGGGAGTTGAGCCTGCCGCGGTGGGAAACACTTACATTGAGTCAACAGTCAAGGCGGGGCAGCTTCAATCGATCGGTATTTGAGCGATAGAGCTATGATTTCACTGCGGAAAGCTATGGAGTTGGATCTGGAGGAAATGCTGCAATCAGCGCTTGCCGCCTATCGAGCTACATTGGTCTCGGTAGGGGAAGTCGGCGTTCAGGCATGCCCACCAGTCGGCGAGGGCTTCGAGCAGAGCCTGGCGAATCTCAGCCAGAGATTGGTCGCGACCTCCTCCTCCGCGCTGCTCCGCGAAACGGAGCAAGACGTAGAGCAAGAGCTACGAGCCTGGGGAACTCGTGCCTCACAGTACCACGAGCAAAAACTCGCAGAGGTAAGATCCGTCCTCCTGCTCGTCGCGAAAGCGGCAACCGAGGTCGGAACTCGTGATCAGCGATATGCGACTGAGTTGGCGAATCTGGCCGAACGGCTTCACGATGCCGCGGAGCTCGACAACCTTTCTGCGATGCGCCAGTCGCTCAGCCGCAACGCCACGGCGCTCCAATCGTGCGTTACACAGATGACCAAGGACAGCCAGGAAACCATTGCTCAGCTGCGAGGGCAAGTCGCTGCCCATGAGACGCGTCTGGCGGAGGTTGAGCACCTAGCTTTTATAGATCAGCTGACCGGTCTTCCGAACAGGCGTCGCATGGAACGTGAAATCGACCTGCGGTGCGGCACAGCCTTTAACGTCATGTTCTTGGATATCAATAACTTCAAGCAAGTCAATGACACACTGGGCCACTCGGCTGGCGACGATCTTCTCAAGCAGTTCGCTGTGGAGCTTCGCGGCGCGTTGCGATCTGCCGACACGGTCGGCCGATGGGGTGGGGATGAGTTTGTTGTACTGGTGGATGGCAATCCTCAGGCAGCCGAAAGGCGCGTCCGCAGCGCGCAAGAATGGGTGAACGGCCGCTATACTCTAGCCACGGAGGAAGGCTCACAACAAGTAGAGATACAGGCGGCCATCGGCATCGCGAGTTGGCAACCTGGAGATACCGTTACTTCCCTCTTGCAGCGGGCCGACGGCGCGATGTACCAGCACAAGAGAAGCACG
>Ga0187893_10005516_pt1 | contig 22607 bp, 18 predicted proteins | sample MA1701074metaG_FD_139574 | JGI IMG/M metagenome (GOLD analysis project Ga0187893, IMG submission 139574) | White microbial mat communities from a basaltic lava cave in the Kipuka Kanohina Cave System on the Island of Hawaii, USA - MA170107-4 metaG ...
AGGCGGGGCTTGGGGTGGAAGGGGGGGTGGTTGGAGGGGGCGCGGCGGCGGGCCGGGCGGGGGGGGGGGGGGCGGGGGGCGGGGGGGGGAGCGAGGGTCGCCTCCGCGCCGCAGCGGTGGCAGGGGGTAGCGTCCCCCGCAGCCCCCTCAATTCCCTTCCCGCAGGCGGGGCAGCCGAAGACGACGCTCACGCCGGGATCCCCGCGCTGCGTTGGAGAAAGACCGCGATCAATTCGCCGACGCCGACCAGCGCGGTCATGGCGTAGAGGATGCCCGTGGCCGACTGGTTGGAGCGGATCTTCACGCAGGAGAGCACCATGGCGCCGAACAGAAGCGGGAGCGCGAGGCCGAAGAGGGCGCGGGCGAGCAGGAAGACGGCGTCGCCCAGGGGCGGGCCGCCGTGCGCGGGCCACCAGGCCCAGACGAGCGCGCCTGCCAGCAGCGTGCGGGCCGCGAGCACCGCGAGGAGCAGATAGGAGATGCGCAGGAAGGGCGTGAAGCTGAGGCCGCGGGCGGTGAGATAGGAGTGGCCGAGGAGCATCGCGCCGAGCGTCCCTCCCGCCGCGATCCCTCCCAGGAGACCGGAGGGGATGCCCCCCGCGGCGACGACGAGCCAGAGCGCGGCGGGAGCCACGCAGAACGAGGAGCGCAGGGCGGCCACGCCGAAGGTGCGCCCGCGCTCGACCAGCAGGGCGGAGGCGGCGAGCGCGGCCGCGGGGGCCGTGGGCGCGCCGCACGGAAGCGCCACCAGCGCAAGGGAGGCGATGACGAAGAGGCTCACCCGCGGCCAGGAGCCTTCGTTCACCTGGGGGCCGAAGGCCGCGAAGACGAGCCCGTAGCCGCCGGCGAGGAAGGAGAGGAAGCGGGCGAAGGTGTCGAGGACGTCCATCAGTGGCGCGAGGGGCAGCGGTCGTTGAGGAGACAGCGGTCGCAGGCGGGCGCGCGCGCGGCGCAGACCCGGCGCCCGTGGAGGATCAACGCGTGTCCGCAGAAGATCCAGTCCTTGCGTGGTAGCAGTTCCATCAGCTCGCGCTCGATTTTCACCGGGTCCTCGAGCTTCGTGAAGCCGAGCCTGCCCGAAAGGCGCCGGACGTGCGTGTCCACGACGACCCCCTCCGCCTTCCCGAAGGCGACCCCGAGGATCACGTTCGCGGTCTTGCGCGCCACGCCGGGAAGCTCGAGGAGCTCCTCCATCGTTTCCGGCATCGTTCCCCCGAATCGTTCCACGAGGAGGCGCGCGAGGCCGAGGATGTTGCGGGTCTTGTTGCGGAAAAACCCGGTGGAGTGGATGAGGCGCTCGACCTCCTCAGGATCGGCCGCGGCCAGCGCCTCCGCCGTGGGGAAGCGGGCGAAGAGCGCGGGGGTGACTCGATTGACCATCTCGTCGGTGCACTGGGCCGAGAGCACCGTGGCGACCGCGAGCTGGAAGGGGTCGTCGTGGCGGAGCGCGCAGTCGGCGTCGGGATACTCCTTGCGGAGCCGCCGCAACACCGTGCGGGCCCAGGTCGCGCCGCTCATCGGGCCAGCGCCGCCAGGAATCCGTCCGCGTCGAGGCAATTGGGCACGTCGCCGGCGCCGAGCCCGCCGTGGCGCGCGGCGAGCACCCCCCAGACGAGATCGTCCATCCCCTCGGCGCTGTGGGCATCGGGGCCGATGGGGATCTTCAGGCGCAGGTCGCGCGCCCGACCATGCCACTGCGGATCGAGGTCGAGCCTTCGCGGGTTGGCGTTCAGCTCCACCGCGCATCCGGTCTCCGCCGCGGCTTCGAGAATGCGATCCAGCGCGACGGCATACCCCTCCCGGCGCAACAGGAGCCGGCCGGTGGGGTGGCCCAGGATGCTCACCCTGGGATGGCGCACCGCATTCTCGATGCGCCGCGTCACCGTCTCCGCGTCCTGCGCGAAGGAGGAGTGCACCGAGGCGATCACGAAGTCGAGCTCCGCGAGGACGTCGTCGGGGTAGTCGAGGGAGCCGTCGGGAAGGATGTCGACCTCGGCGCCGTGGAGGATCCGGACCCCGCCCCCTGCATTGTGCTTCGCCACTGCCGCGGCCTGCGCGCGCAGCCGCTCGATGCTCAAACCGTTGGCGTAGGCAGCCGCGCGGCTGTGGTCCGTCACCGCGAGGTAGGAAAAGCCGCGCTCCTGCGCGGCGGCCGCCATGGCCTCCAGGTCGAGCGCGCCATCCGACCAGGTGGTGTGGGCGTGCACGAGGCCCACGAGATCGTCGCGCTCGACGAGGCGTGGCGGGGACACGCGGCCGTCGCAGGCGTGGCGCCGCTCGGGGGGGATGGGGTGGAGGGCGCGGGAGGAGTAGATTTCCTCCTCGGTCGCCGCGGTCCCGGGGATCCGGAGAACGCCCGCCACGTGTTCGCTCGGCCCGGTCTCCTCGAAGAGGGCCTGCGCGAAGTCGTCGGCCGCGGCGAAACGGAGGCGGAAGAGGGGCTCGTTGCGGCGGCGCACGATCCAGGCGTCCCCCTCCCGCCGGGCGCCGTCGATGGCGGCGTCGCCCGGGCGTCCGATCGCGACCAGGACGACCTGATCGACCACCGGGCAGCCGCGCCGCGCCGGTCCCGCCAAAGCGGCGTCGGGGAGATGGAGCTCCTCGCGCCAGCGCTCCGCGAGCGCCCACGCATCCGGCAAGAGGACCTGCCCGCGCGTGCGATCGAGGAACTCGATCCCCTCGAGGACCTTCCGCGCCGTCTTTTCGCCGAACCCCTTGATCTCCGCCAACCGCCCGTCCCCGGCGGCGGAGCGCAGCTCCTCGATTGTCGATGCTTTCAGGTCGTGGAGGACGGCGTGCAGTCGCTTGGGGCCGAGGCCCGGGATGGCGAGCATGTCGGGAAGGCCCGGGGGCGCCTTGGCCAGGAGCTCCTGCACGAGGCGCACGCTGCCCGACGCGAGGAGTTCCGCCACCACCGCCTGGAGCTTCGGTCCCATGCCGCGCACCTCCCCGAGCCGCCCCGAGGCCGCCAGGTCGGCGGCGCTCTCCGGAAGCGTCTCGATGGTGCGGGCCGCCCGGCCGTAGCTCAGGGCGCGTTGGGAGTCGCCCTCCACCACCTGCAGGAGGGTCTCGATCTCGCGAAAGACGCCGGCGATCTCCTTGTTGCCGAGCCCGGACATGGTCCCGCATCCTACCGCGCCCGGATACCGTTCCCCGGTTTGACAAAGGCCCGCGCCCGGGTTCAATAAGGGGCTGCCGCCCTCCTAGCTCAGTTGGTAGAGCAGCTGACTCTTAATCAGCGGGTCGAAGGTTCGAGTCCTTCGGGGGGCACGAATAGGAAAAGCTGGCTGAAAGCCAGCTTTTCCTATTCGTGCCCCAGAGCTCGAGCCCCCATGCCTCGAATCCGCGTCAGCCGTCCAACCATGCAGCGCATGGTTGGGCGGGGTGGACGAGAGCTTCCCCCAGCCCGTCGCTCGAACCACGGGGCACCCGGAGGCGCCCACCGCGCTTTCTCTATTCGTGCCAAGGCAGGGCCACGCGCCCCCTTGGGCGGTGGGCCATCGTCGGCAAGGCAGCCGACGCGCACCCCGGCTCCGTGCGTTTCACTCCCGCCGTCCGGCTACCAGGTATCTCAGCCAATCGATGGACCGGTGCTGCGCGGCGAGCCCTGCCTCTCGCAGCGCGTTCGCGACCTCGTCCGGCGCATAGTGACGACAAGCGAACCCGCCGAGCCGCGCCAGGAGCCGGAAGAGCGCGGTGACGCGCCTCCGGGCGTCGAAGTCGACCACGAGCAGTCGTCCGCCGGGGCGGAGGAGCCGGGCGAGGTCGGCGAGGCGTGCGGGCCCGTTGTCGATGTGGTGGAGCACGTCCACCAGGAACAGCGCGTCGAACGACCCGGGACGGAAGGGTAGCGCGCCGCGAGGGTGGATGCGGACGGGGTGAACCGCGCGTGGAGCGCGCGCAAGCGCCTTCGCGTCGACGTCGGCCACCACGAGGGCCGCGCCGAGGGAAGGCGCGAGGGCAGTCGCGACGCGGCCGTCGCCGCCCCCGAAGTCGAGAATCCAGCCTCGTGAGCATTCGAGGGCTCCGCGAAGGGCCGCCACAACGTCCCCGCGGCGGCGGAGAGTGTAGGAAAGCCTTTCCGCGAGGCTGATGGGGTTCACACCCCGATCCTCGCGCAAAGGCGCGCGGAGGGGGAGGGGGGGCCTCCCCCCCCGCCCCCCCTCACGCTTCCCGGCTCAGGAGCAGCCCGTCGTCGCCCCGCAGGTGTTGCACTTGAGGCAGGTGCCGTTGCGCACCAGGGTGAACTGGCCGCATTCGCCGCACGGGTCGCCCTCGTAGCCGAGCATGCGGGCGCGCTTGGCGCGCTCCATGGCGGTCCAGGCGCCGTGGGGCGTTCCCGCCACGAGCAGTTCGCGCGTTTCGGTCTTCGTCTCGGTCTTGACGGCGAAGCCGCGCTCGAGCGCTACAGGCATCGCGTGGTCGCCCTGCGGGGCGTGGCTGCCGCCGTTCCCGTTGCCGTGATCCTTCGTCTCGTGGTTCCCGCCCTTCGCGCCGCTGCGACGGCTCCGGGAGGGGATGAGGCCCCCCTTCACCGGTTCCTCGCCGACGTACTCCGGCTCCACTTGACGGTTGAGCGCCTCGGGGCGCAGATCCTCCGGCGTCACCTGTCCCAGATCATCGCGGCCGAGGTAGGTGATTGCCAGTTCGCGGAAGATGTAGTCGATGATCGAGGTGGCGATCTTGATGCGATCGTTGCCGGTGACCGGCCCGTTCGGCTCGAAACGGCTGAAGACGAACGCCTCGATGTACTCCTCCAGCGGAACCCCGTACTGGAAGCCGAGGGAGACGGAGATGGCGAAGGAGTTCATGAGGCTGCGGAACGCGGCCCCCTCCTTGTGCATGTCGAGGAAGATCTCGCCCAATGTGCCGTCGTCGTACTCGCCGGTGCGGATGTAGACCTTGTGGCCGCCCACCATCGCCTTCTGCGTGTAGCCCTTGCGGCGGTTCGGCATGCGGCGCCGCTTGGCCAGGTAGCGGTAGACGATCTTTTCGACCACCTTCTCCACGCGCCCCCCCGCATCGCCGGCGAGGAGGAGGCTCGCGTCGTCGCCGACGGTGGTGTTGAGCGGCTGGGAGAGCTTGCTGCCATCGCGGTAGAGCGCGTTCGCCTTCAGCCCGAGCTTCCAGGAGAGGAGATAGGCCTCCTTCACCTGCTCCACCGTGGCATCCTCGGGCATGTTGATCGTCTTGGAAATGGCGCCGCTGATGAAGGGCTGCGCCGCGGCCATCATGCGGGTGTGCGCCTCGGTGCTGAGGAAGCGCTGGCCGCGCCGGCCGCAGCGGCTGGCGCAATCGAAGATGGGGTAGTGCTCCGGACGCAGGTGGGGCGCGCCCTCGATGGTCATCGTGCCGAGCGCGTGGTCGTTCGCCGCGCGGATCTGCTCGGGGGTGAACCCGAGGGCGTCCAGGAGCCGGAAGGAGGGCTCGGCGAGTTTCGCCTCGGGGATCCGGAGCTGGTCGCGGCAGAATTCGGTGCCGAGGGTGCCGACATTGAAGACGAAGGAGAGGTCGAAGGCACCCTGGAGGGACTCCTCGATGCGCGTGAGCGCCTCTTCGTGGAACCCCTTGGCGCGCAGCGATTCGTGGTTGAGATGGGGGGCCCCGCGGAGCGTCCCCGTGCCGCGGCCGTACCGGACGATGCCGTCGATCTGCTCCTTGGAGTAACCCAGGCGCCGCAGCGCGGGGGGGATCGACTCGTTGATGATCTTGAAATAGCCGCCGCCCGCGAGCTTCTTGTACTTGATGAGGGCGAAGTCGGGCTCGATGCCGGTCGTGTCGCAGTCCATGACGAGGCCGATCGTCCCGGTGGGGGCGATGACGGTGGCCTGGGCGTTCCGGAAGCCGTGCTTCTCGCCCAAGTGGAGCGCGCGGTCCCACGCCTCCCGCGCCGCCTGCAGCAGGTCGGGCGGGCAGTGCCGCTCCTCGATGCCCACGGGCAGGATCGCGAGGCCTTCGTACTCGCCCTCGGGGGCGTCGTAGGCGGCGCGCCGGTGGTTCCGGATGACCCGCAACATCGTCTCGCGATTGCGCGCATAGCCCGCGAAGGGACCCATCTCCGCCGCCATCTCGGCGCTGGCCGCGTAGGAGACGCCGGTGAGGATCGCCGTGATGGCGCCGGCGATGGCGCGCGCCTCCTCGCTGTCGTAAGGGATGCCGCGGACCATGAGGTAGGTCCCGAGATTGGCGAAGCCGAGGCCGAGGGTGCGGAACTCGTGGCTCAGCCGCGCGATCTCGCGGCTCGGGAACTGCGCCATCGCGACGCTCGTCTCGAGGGTGAGCGTCCAGAGGCGGCAGGCGTGCCGAAACCCCTCGATGTCGAAGGCGCCGCTCTCCGGGTGCGCGAAGCGCATGAGGTTGAGCGAGGCGAGGTTGCAGGCCGTGTTGTCGAGGAACATGTACTCGCTGCAGGGATTGCTCGCGCGGATCCGCCCGTCCGCGGGGCAGGTGTGCCACTCGTTGATCGTCGTGTCGAACTGCACCCCCGGGTCGGCGCAGGCCCAGGCGGCATAGGCGATCTCCTCCCACAGATCGCGGGCGGGGAGCGTCTTGGCCACCTTCTGCGCGGTGCGGTAGGTAAGCCGCCACTCGTCGTCGCGCTCGACTGCTTCGAGGAAGGCGTTGGTGATGCGAACCGAGTTGTTGCTGTTCTGCCCCGACACGGTCAGGTAGGACTCGGAGGTCCAATTGGTGTCGTAGGTGGGGAATTCGATGGAGGCGTACCCCTGCTTCGCCAGCTGGAGTACGCGCCGGATGTAGTTCTCGTGGATCTCGGCCGCGCGCGCCGCGGCCACCGCATCGCGCAGTCCGGGGTTCTTGGCGGCCTCGAACCGCGTCTCGGGGTCGGGGTAGTCGCGGCACGCCTTCAGGATCGCGTTCAGGTGGCGCTCGGCGAGCCTCGACCCCGCCACCAGGGAGGCCACCTTCTGCTCCTCGCGCACTTTCCAATTGATGAACGCCTCGATGTCGGGGTGGTCGATGTCCACCACGACCATCTTGGCCGCACGGCGCGTGGTGCCCCCCGACTTGATGGCGCCGGCGGCCCGGTCGCCGATCTTCAGGAAGCTCATCAGCCCGGAGGACTTGCCGCCGCCGGAGAGCGGCTCATTCTCGGCGCGCAGGTCGGAGAAGTTCGTGCCTGTCCCGGATCCGTACTTGAACAGGCGCGCCTCGCGGACCCAGAGGTCCATGATGCCGCCCTCCCCGACGAGATCGTCGCTTACACCGGAGATGAAGCAGGCGTGGGGCTGCGGGCGGGAGTAGGCGTCCTTGCTGCGGAGGGCGCGGCTGCTCTTGGAATCGACGTAGTAGTGCCCCTGGGCCGGCCCGTTGATCCCGTAGGCCCAATGGAGACCCGTGTTGAACCACTGGGGGCTGTTGGGCGCGGCCATCTGGCGCGCCAGCATGGCGCACATCTCGTCGTAATAGGCGCGCGCGTCCTCCTCGCCATGAAATGCGCCTTCACGAAAGGCCCAATAGGTCCAGCAGCCGGCGAGACGGTGGAAGACCTGGCGGCTGTCCTTCTCCCAGCCCAGACGCTGCTCCGCCGGGAGCTCGTTCAGCGCCGCGACGTCGGCCTCGCTCCGCCATAGCCAGTTCGGCACGCCCTTCTCGGGCACCTGCCGCAACCGGGCGGGCACGCCCGCCTTGCGGAAGTACTTCTGCGCCAAGACATCGGTGGCGACCTGGCTCCAGAACGAGGGAACGCTCACGCCGTCGCACTCGAAGACGACCCTCCCGTCGGGCTCGACGATGCGCGAGGCGCGCAGCTCGAACTTGATCTCCCCGTAGGGTCCTTCTCCCGCCCGCGTGAACCGCCGCTCGATCTTCATTCCGACCTCCGTCTCCGTTGCGCACCCAACCGTGCCGCCATTCCTCCAGCCATCGACCCGTCCGGGCCCCTCCCGGGACCCCGCTCCGCACCCAAGGCGGGGTGGGGAGCAGCCGCTCCCATATGTAGTGTCGGATCAAGAACCGTACACCATATATCGTGGTTTTCAAGGGGAAACCGCAGCCCGCCCGTCTGAAGCGGGGGTGAATTCTCGGTCGGCGGGGGGACGGAATCGGGGATGCGCAAGGAGGCCGCGGAGGGGGAGGGGAGGCGGGTCTCCACCTCCCTCCGAGCCGCAGGCCACCCGTACAATCGCCGCGATGCCCGTCCGCCTCACGCTTCCGGCCTTGGTCCTGATCGTCTCGCTCCCCACCCCGCTCCTCATGGGCTGCTCGAAGGAGACGCCGCCCCCTCCGGCGCAACGCGTGGTTCCGGCCGTGGCCCCGCCCCCTCCCCAACCGCCCGCCGCCGCGGAGGCGGAGACGGAGGCGCAGGAGGAGTGGTTCGTGGATGAGGCGGCGGCCCGCGGCATCACCCTCCTCAACCAGACCGGCGAGCCGCGGAACAAGGAGCTCATCATGGGGACCGTCGGACCGGGGTGCGCCTGGTTCGACGCCGACGGGGACGGGCTGCTCGACCTCTACATCGTGAATGGCACCTGGCTGGTGGGGGAAAAGCGCGAGGAGGTCTACTCCGGTCCGAACCGGCCGCGCAATGCGCTCTACATGCAGCAGCCGGACGGCACCTTCCGGGACGAAGCGAAGGCGCGGGGCGTGGACGACGATGCCTGGGGCTTCGGCGCTTGCGCCTTCGATCTCGACAACGACGGGGACCAGGATCTCTATGTGACCAACCTGGGGGCCAACCGGCTCTACCGAAACGACGGCAAGGGAAACTTCGTCGACATCGCTGAGAAAGCCGGGGTCGCCGGAGTCAAGGCGGACTGGTCTACCGGGGTGGCGGTGGGCGACTACGACCGCGACGGCCTGCTCGACCTCTACGTCTCCAACTATGCCGACATGTTCCTCTGGCTGCGGGTGGCGACCCAGGTGAGGCGCGACGACAAGGGAAACGTCACCAACGCGCGCGTCTGCGAGTGGCAGCGGCTTATTGTCTACTGCGGCCCGGTCGGCCTGCCCAAGCAGCAGGACTACCTCTTCCGCAACCGGGGAGAGGGCCGATTCGAGGACGTGACCAAGGCGAGCCGCGTCTGGCGGTCGGACGAGGAGGGGGGGCCGCAGTACGGCTTCCAGCCGCTCTTCACAGATTTGAACAAGGACGGCTGGCCGGACATCTACGTCGCCAACGATTCCGTGCCCTCGTTCTTCTTCGAGAACCAGCGGGACGGCACCTTTCGCGAGTGCGCCGCCGCTTACGGCATCCAGCTCAGCTCGACCGGCAGCGAAATGGCGGGCATGGGCGCCGACAGCTGCGACATCAACGAGGACGGCTGGCCGGACGTCCACAAGACCAACTTCGCCGACGACACCAACAGCCTCTACATCGCCGAACCGGTGCAGGGGATGCCGCTCACCTTCCGGGACTATTCCGACCGTGCCGGCATCCGGCAGGTGGTCTACAAGGATCTCTCCTGGGGGCTCCTCGTCTTCGACTACGACCACGACGGGGACCGCGACCTGTTCTACGCCAACGGCCACGTCTATCCCGAGGTGGACGGCGTGGAGGGGTTGAACATGAAGTTCGAGCAGACCAACCGCCTCCTGCGCAACGACAGCACACGCAGGGCCGGGGGCGGGGTGCGCCTCGCCTTCAAGGATGTTTCCGCCACGAGCGGGCCGGGGCTGCTCGTGGAGCGATGCTCGCGAGGCGCGGCGATGGCGGACTTCGACAACGACGGCGATCTCGACATCGCGGTCGTCAACCTCAACGACAAGCCCAACCTCCTCGTGAACCGGCTCGGCCGAGCGCGCGGCCACTGGCTCACGATCCGCCTGCGCGGGGATCCCGCCCGCGGCACGAATCTCGACGGGATCGGCGCCAAGCTCTGGATCGACGATGGCCGGCGGCGCCAGTACGTGGAGTCGCTCCGCGGCCAGAGCTTCCTCAGCTGCAACGATCCGCGCCTGCATGTCGGGCTCGGCGAGGAGGAGGGCCCGATCCGCATCGAGGTCGTCTGGCCGGACGCAGCCCAGAGCCGCTCCACGCACTCCGTCGAAACCCCAGACCGCGAAGTCCTGATCGAGCAACCCTGAGAGGTGGCTAGGCAATCCCGGCGTTGGCCCGAGGCAGGGCGAGCCTGTCTGCCGGTCTGGCGGGCCTTCGCCCCGCCAGGACGCCACGCTCCAGGGGAGCCTGGGCGAGGCAAACGGCTTGGCAAGGAGCGCCCCCGACGAGGTTCAGCGAAGTGCACTGGCGGCGGGGCGCGACGCGGCCAAGCGCAGCCGCAGACAGTCGAAGCCGGCCGGGTCTTGTTTCCGACCTCCAAGCGCGGGGTTCAGCAGCGCGACTTCCCGCGGTGGTCGAAGCGCTCCTTGCCGAGCACCTCTTCCTTCTTGGTCTCGTGGAGCCGCTCGTAGCGTGCGAGCGCCTCCGGCTCGCGCAGGAGCCGGTAGATGCGGGTCAGATGCCAGTAGGCCGGCGGGCATTCCGGCCGGAGTTCCACCTGCCGCAGGAGCATCGCCTCCATCTCCTTGAGCAGCGCCTTGTGCGCCTCGACTTCAGCGGGGTGGACCCTGGTGTCCACGAGTTCGGCCAATTCGCAGATGAGGCGGTAGGTGTCCTCCTCGCGGAACATGAGGAGCGAGGAGCGGTAGAGGGCCAAGGCGGCCTCCATCGCCGGTCCTTCCGGGTCACGCAGCGCCTCGATCTTGGCGGCCAGGCAGCGCGCCGAGACGATCTCGAAGCTCTTCGCTCCGGCCCCCGCCTCGGCGATGACCTTGCGCGCCTCGTCGGTACGCTCGCCGCGCAGGAGGATGACGGCGATGCCCGCGAGCATCTCCTCCTTGCGCTCCGGGGCGAGCGCCATCACCTGGCGCAGCCGCTCCATCGCCGCCTCGTCCCGGTTCATCTGCTCGTCGACGATGGCGAAGTTCTGCAGGTACTCCTGACGCGCAGGGTGGTCCTCGGCAAGGTAGGTCCCCGCCTGCACGAGGTACTCGTCCGCCCTCTGCCAGTTGCCGAACATGATCATGCGCTGGGCGAGGCTGAGCGCGGCGACGGCGTAGGCGGTCTTCACGTTGACGTCGAGCTGCACTTCCGCGTAGGGCTCGAAACTTTCCAGCCGGGAGGTGATCGCGCGGGAGAGCCGCTCGTAGGCGCGCGGGTGGTCCCCCGCGATGGTCGCGATGAGCCCCTCGAGGTAGAGCGCGAGCGGGTCGGTATAGTTCAGCTCGGCCCGGGCGACCATCCTCTCCGTGAGCTTTTGCGCCTGCTTGAGGGTCGCGGCTCTCTGCGCGAGATCGTCCATGCGCCGGCCGATCTCCGTCGTGCAGAGGGCGATCCAGAAGTGCCCCCGCCAGTTCTTGGGCAGGAGACGCGCGCACTCCTCGAAGCTCGCCATCGCCTTGGGCCAATCGCGCGCGACGTAGGCTTGGAGCCCGGCGTTGTAGGCGACCACGAAGGGATCCTCTTCAGCCCGGGCGGGCGGGGTGGGAAGGAGGAGGAGCGCGAGGAGGAGGAGGAGCGCGATCCTCACGGCACGTTGCTCCACTGGACGATGCGAAGGCCGCGCGATCCGCCGCAACAGAGCAGGAATCGCCCGGTCGCGGCGGACCGCGGGGCGAGGCCGCGGATCACGGTGGGGGAGGCGAAGATCACCTCCGCCACCTGGTTGAAGCTGAATCCACCGACGTTGAGGTAGACCTTCACGCGGTCCCCCGCGCCCACGGCCAGGGCGCCTCCGGCTCCCGTGACCGCGATCGTTCCCGCGCCGGTCTCGGGAACGGGCGCCGTCGGGATCGGGACCACCGGATTGGCCAGGGTGAAGGTGGCGACGTTCCCGCGTCCGCCCACGTAGAGGGTGGTCCCCTCGCGCGCGAGATCGAGGCCGAAGTTGCCGCCTCCGGCGATCGGGTCGGTGGAGAGATTCGCGAAGTTGCCTGCCACGCCGAGGACGTTCGCGGTCGTCACCGTAGGCACCGGGATCAGCGTGATGCCGAGGATCCCGAACGTGCCCCCCGACTGGACGCTGGCGTAGGCGTTGGTGCCGTTCACCAAGACATCGAGGAAGCGGTCGACCGGGGGCGTGGCCGAAGCGAAGGCGCCGTCGGCCGACCAACTCCCCGGGGTTCCCATCACCCCGGGCGCGATGGTGCCTCGCCCGAGCGTCGGGCCGCCGGTGGCCACGAGGAAGGCGTTCGAGGCGCCAGACACCCCGCCGGCTTTTCCGCTGGCGTCGCCCGGGGCCGCGATGACGCCTGGTCCCGTGCGGAGCAGCATCGCGGCCGAGAAATCATGCGGGCCGGGGGTGGCGAGGATCGCGAGCAGCGTCGGGATGTGGAAGATCGTGACTCCGTTGCCGGCCGTGTCCACGGCGCCCGCGCCGATGGCGAGGCAGACGAGATAGAGCTCGTCCACGACGGCCAGCGCGTCCACTCGCCCGCCCGCCAGCGCCGCCGGCGGCGTCGTCAGGCTGGAGGCGCGGAGCGTGCCCCGATAGGCGCTCGAGGAGATGGCGTTGGGCGCCGTGGCGTCCACGATGTGGACGCCCTCACTGCCCGCCGAAAGGAACGCGAGGGTCTGCGCGCCGACCACCGCCAACGCGATGTTGCGCACATCCCCGGTCACGCCCTGCGCATCGTCGAGGAACGCGGTCTCCTTCGGCGTGAACGTGTCGCCGCCGCCCCCGCCTCCTCCCCCGCCCCCTCCACCGCCATCCCCACCGGGGAACTGCTCCGCGGGGAACTGGTGCCAGATGTCGGCGAGGGTTCCGCCGCCGCAGGAGGGGAGGAACGCGAAGAGGAAGACGAGGAGAGGCGTGCGGACCATGGGGGTTGGACGGCGATTGTAACTCCCGCCCTCCACGGCGTTTCCGCCGCTTGATTTTGGGGGCGGCAGGGATAGGTTGGGGGCTCTCGCCGGTGGATATAGCTCAGTTGGTTAGAGCACCAGACTGTGGATCTGGGGGTCGGCGGTTCAAATCCGCTTATCCACCCCATTCGGCGCGCGGTCCCGGGACCTCCCGGGGCCGCGCCCGCCCAACCCCCCAACCCCTAGGTCTCCTCGTCGAGGTCCTCCAACTCTCCCGCGTCGGGCGACTCGCTCCCGGGGGGCGGGGGAGGGTCGCCGCGCTGGCGCGCCAATTCGGTCAGGATCTCCTGGACGCGCAGCGCCTTCTCCGCGATCTCGTCGAAGTGGAAGAGCAGGCGCGGCGTGGTCCGGGTGCGAAGATCGCCCGCCACGGCGCCCTGGAGCGGCCCGCGCGCGTGCTCGAGGGCGTGCGCGGCCTTCGACCGATCGGCCGCGGTCCCGAGGCAGGACCAGTTCACCCGGGCGATTCCCAGATCGGGGCTCAGGCGCACCCGGGTGACGGTCACCAGCCGCAGGCGCGGATCGAGGAGCCCGTGGGAGATGAGCGGCGCCAGGGTGTGCAGGATCTGCTTCTCCAGGCGGCGCAGGCGGCGTTCGTCGGGCATCAGATCACCTCGAGTTGATGGTCGGTCACGCGCGCCTCCCGGTGGCGTTGGAGATGGTTCAAGACCTTTTGGAGCAGCCCCCGCACGTACTGGGCGTCGTTGCTCACCGCGCAAAACCCCAGTCCGGAACACTGCCATAGATCCAGGTCGGACACCTCGGCGGCGCTCACGTTGAAGCTGGCGCGGATCCGGTCCAGCACCGAACGCACGATCCGCCGCTTCTCCTTGAGGGAGAGGCAGCACTCGAGGGAGAGGGATACCTGCAAGATGCCGACGTACATGGCCCGCGCCTCCCGGGGGGTGGGGAGCCGGGTGCGAGCTCTTCCGGAATCCCCCGCCGGCTCCGCCCGGCTGCGCGGCGCGACGCGCGGGAATTCGGACAAGCTCTTACAGCGTCCGGCGTAGCTCCTCGATCGTGTAGAACTCGATCACGTCGCCCTCCTTGATGTCATCGAAATTCTGGAGCTTGCAACCGCACTCCAGGCCGTCCTTCACTTCGCGGGCGTCGTCCTTGAACCGTTTGAGGGATTCCAAGGCGCCGCCGTCGAGCACGACGATGCCGCCCCGCACGAGGCGGATCTTCGCGTTCCGCCGGGCGACGCCGTCGGTCACCATGCAGCCGGCGATCTTCGTGCGCCGGACGGAAATGACCTGGCGCACCTGCGCGTGGCCGATCACGACCTCCTTCACCTCGCTGGGCAGCAGACCTTCCGCGACGCGCCGGAGATCCTCCAAGAGCTCGTAGATGATCTGGTAGGTGCGGATCTCGACGCCGCTCTGCTCGGCGGCGGCGCGCGCCTTGGCGTCGGCGGCGACGTTGAAGCCGAGGACGATGCCGCGGGACGCGGCCGCGAGCAGGATGTCGGACTCGGTCACCGCGCCGACGCCGGCGTGGAGCACCTTCACCTTCACCTCGCCCTCCGCGAACTCGTCGATCTTTCCGCGGAGCGCCTCCACGGAGCCCTTCACGTCCGCCTTCAGGACGATCCGGAGCTCCAGGGCGTCCTGGCTCTCGATGCGGTCCAGGAGCTTCTCGAAGCTGACGTGGGAGCGGGCGGCCAACTCCTCCTCGCGCTGCCGCTGGGCGCGCTCGGAGGCGACGCGACGGGCGATCTCGGAGTCGTCGACGACCTGGAAACGCCACCCCGCCTCGGGCACCTCGTCGAGCCCGGTCACCTCCACCGGCGTGGAGGGGGGGGCCGACTTGAGGCGGCGCCCGTGCTCGTCATGGAGCGACTTCACCTTGCCCTGGGAGGACCCGGCCAGGATCATGTCGCCCCGCCGCAGCGTCCCGTTCTTCACGAGCATCGTCGCCACGACCCCCTTGCCCGGGTGCTTGTGCGCCTCGACGACGTAGCCCTCGGCGTTGCGCGTCGGGTCGGCGCGAAGATCGAGGACCTCCGCCTCGAGGAGCATCCGGTCCAGGAGCTCCTGGACCCCCGCGCCCGTGAGCGCGGAGACCGCCATCATCGCGGTGTTGCCGCCCCACTCCTCGGGCACGAGGTTGAGGCTCGCGAGCTGCTGTTTCACCTTCTCGGGGTTCGCCTCGCGCTTGTCGCACTTGTTGAGCGCGACGACGATGGGGACCGAGGCGGCCCGGGCGTGGCTCAGGGCCTCCTCGGTCTGGGGCATGACGCCGTCGTCGGCGGCGACGACGAGGACGACCAGGTCGGTCACCTTGGCGCCCCGCGCGCGCATGGCCGTGAAGGCCTCGTGACCCGGCGTGTCGAGGAAGGTGATCGAGCGCTTGTCGTCCACCGGGACGCGATAGGCCCCGATGTGCTGCGTGATCCCGCCCGCCTCGCCGGCCGCCACGCGCGATTTGCGGATGTGGTCCAAGAGCGAGGTCTTGCCGTGGTCGACATGGCCCAGCACCGTGACGACCGGCGGCCGCGTCTCGCCCCCCTCGACCTCCTCCTCTTCCGCCTCCGTCGTGATGCTCTGGAGCTCCTCCTCCATGGTCTGCTTGCGCTGCACGGTGATGGTCCGGTTGAACGCTTCCGCCATGATGAGCACGGTCTCCTCGTCGAGGAGCGCGTTGATGCCCACCCGGATGTTCTGCTTCATGAGGTGCACCAAGAGATCGTTCGTCTTCACGCCGATCTGCTGGCTGAAGTCGCGCAGGGAGATGGGCACCGTGATCGCGAGGGTGCGGGCGGCGAATGCCTCTTCGCCACGCTGGCTGTCCACCCGCCGCTCACGCGTCTCCTTCTGGCGGAAGATGCGGATTCCCTTCCGCGGCGGCTGGGCGGGCCGCGGTTCCGGTGCCCGGCGGCGGCCGGGGGCGGCGCCGGGCCGCGCCGCGCCGGGGGGCCGCGCGGAACGGGGCGGCGCCGGGACGATGGGAGGCGGGAGGCGCGGCTCGGTGGCGCGGCCGGGAGTGGGCCGCTCGATCTTGATCTCGCCGAGGGCGACGCGTCGCGCCTTCTCGGTCATGTCGTCGTCCAGGACCGCGACGACGGAACCGAGGTCCATCCCGCGCTCCTTGAGGAGCTTGAGGAATTCGCTCCCGAGCATGTCGAGCTCGCGGGCGAGGTGATAGGCGCGAATGGCCACGGCTATTTCCTGCCTTCCAGATCCGGTTCCTCGACATCGGAGGCGCCCGTGAGGCCGGCGCCCCCGAGTTCGAGATCGTCGTCGAATCGGCCGATGCGGTCGGGAGACTCCTCGAGCTCGGCGGAGCCCGCCTCGAGTTCGCTCTCGGTGAGGATGCTGATGTCCCACTTGCAGAGCTTGGCGGCCAGCCGCACATTCTGGCCGCGCCGCCCGATCGCCAAGGAGAGCTGGTCGTCGTCGACGATCACCTTGGCCCGCATGTTTTCGGAATCGAGGTTGATGTAGTTCACCTGGGCCGGCTTGAGGGCGTTGGCGATGAGCTCCTCCGCCTGGTCGCTCCAGCGGATGATGTCCACCTTCTCGCCGCGCAGCTCGTCCAGGACGTTCTTGATCCGCGTGCCCCGCACGCCGACGCAGGCGCCGATGGCGTCCACCTTCCCGTCCAGCGACTGGACGGCCATCTTGGTCTTGTACCCCGCCTCGCGCACGAGCCCCTTCACGCCGATGAGCCCTTCCGCCAGCTCCGGCACCTCGAGCTCGAACAGCTTCTTGATGAACTCGGGGTGGCTGCGGCTCAGGATGATCTTCACCTTCTGACCCGCCTTCTTCAGGTCGAGGACGAAGGCGCGGAGGCGATCGCCGACGTGGTAGTCCTCCCCGCGCACCTGCTCGTGCTTGGGGAGGATGCCTTCGGTCTTGCCGAGGTTGACGATGATCGTCCCGCCCTCGAACCGCTGGATGCCCCCGGTGAGGATGCCGTGGAGATTGGGGACGAACTCGTCGTAGATGACGTCCCGCTCAGCCTCGCGGATCTTCTGGATGATGACCTGCTTGGCGGTCTGGGCGGCGATCCTCCCCAGATCGAGGGGGATGGTGACCCGCCCCTCCGGGGTCTCCTCGAAGGCGCGGATCTCGCCGGTGGTGCGGTCGATGCGGACGGCGATCTCGCCCTCGGTCCCGTATTGGCGTCGGGCGGCTGTGAGGAGCGCCGACTCGATCCCCTCGAAGAGGGCATCGGGATCGATGTCCTTTTCGCGGTGAATCGTATCGACAATCCGCAGCAACTCGGCGCCCTGCATCCGTCCTCCCTTGCAGGTGCTTCCGCGCTCGCAGAAACGACCTACAAAAGAGAAGAAGTGGGTCTAGACCCACTTCCTGTCCGCACGACGCGGGCGCGAGCTAGGAAGCACTCTCCAAACCTATGAACCTATGCGGAAACGGCCGGAAGTCAAGGGAGGGGGGCGGGGGCGTACCGCAGGGACGGCTGCCCGGGCCGGATGCCGGGGCGGGGGAGTGGTCCGCGGGGTGCGCCTGCCCTTTCCGGGAGCAGGCCATTTCGCCCGCGTAGAATCGGGCCCGTGAAGCCGGTCCTTCAGCTGGCCCTCGATTTCGTCGACCTGCACCGCGCTCTCGGGGTGGCCCGGGAGGCCGCGGCCGGGGGGGTGGACTGGATCGAGGTGGGCACTCCGCTCCTCAAGGCGGAAGGGCTCGCCGCGGTGAGGGCGCTGCGCGCGGAGTTCCCCAACGTGACCCTCGTCTGCGACACGAAGACGATGGACGCCGGCAGGATCGAGATGGAGTCCGCTGCCAAGGCGGGGGCCGATGTGGCAACCGTCCTGGGAGCGGCCCCCGACGCCACGATCCGCGAATGCATCGAAGCGGGGCGCAACTATGGTATCCGGGTCGCCGTCGATCTGGTGGAGGTGGCCGACCCGGTGGCGCGGGCGAGGCAGGCTGCGGAGTGGGGCGCCGCCCTGGTGGGTGTCCACTGCCCGATCGACCGGCAGATGGAGGGACGGGACCCCTTCGAAGCCTTGCGCGCCGTGGCGGCCGCCGTCGCGATCCCCGTCTCGGTGGCTGGGGGGATCCAGTCCGAGTCGGCGGCCCTGGCGGTCCGCGCCGGCGCCTCGGTGATCGTGGTGGGGGGCGCCATCACCAAGGCGGAGGACGCGGAGGCTGCCACCCGCGCCCTCAAGCGGGTCATCGCCACCGGCGTGCCCGAAGCGACCACCCTCTTCCGCAGGGGGGGGGCGGAAGAGCTGGCCGAACTGCTCTCCCGGCCTTCCGTGCCCAACATCTCGGACGGTTATCACCACATGCCGGTGCTCGCCGGACTGCAGCCGATCGTCGCGGGGGTCCACATGGTGGGGCGCGCGCTCACGGTTCGCGCCTACCCCGGGGACTGGGCCAAGCCGGTGGAGGCGATCGACAAGGCGTCGGCGGGCGACGTGATTGTCATCGACGCGGGGGGCGTGCCGCCCGCGCTCTGGGGGGAATTGGCGACCCACAGCGCGCTGCAGCGCAAGCTCGCCGGCGTCGTGATCCACGGCGCCATCCGGGACACGCCGGAGATCCGGCGGCTCGAATTCCCCGCGTTTGCGCGCCACATCACCGCGCGGGCGGGAGAGCCGAAGGGGTTCGGCGAGATCGGCGTGGCCATCGAGATCGAAGGCATCCGGATCGAGACGGGCGACTGGATCGTCGGGGATGACGACGGGGTGGCGGTGCTGCCGCGCGCCAAGGCCGTGGAGATGGCGAACCGCGCCCTGGACCGGCTCGAGATGGAGAACCGCGTGCGCAAGGAGATCGCCGCTGGTTCCACCCTCGCCCAGGTCGTGGATCTCTACAAGTGGGAGAAGCAGTGAGGGTGCGGCTCAACGGCGAAGCGACGGAGGTGGAGCGCGGGACCACCGTGGGCATGCTGGTGGATCGCACGGTCCCCGACCGCGCCCGCGTCGCCGTGGAGCGGAACGGCGCCATCGTGCCGCGGGCGGAGTACGATCGCTCCCCCGTGGTGGAAGGCGACGACCTCGAGATCGTCACCCTCGTGGGAGGCGGCTGATGCAACCGCTCCGGGTCCGCGACTTCGCCTTCGAGAGCCGGCTCTTCCTCGGCTCGGGACGCTATCCCGACCCCGCCACGATGCTGCGTGCATGGGAGGCGTCGGGCACCCGCTGCGTCACCGTCGCCCTGCGCCGCGTCGACCTCAAGCGGGAGCGCGAGGAGAAAAACCTCCTCGATCTCATCGACCGCAAGCGCTACACGATCCTCCCCAACACCGCCGGCTGCTTCACCGCGGAAGATGCGCTGCGCACAGCCCGGCTCGCGCGCGAGTTGGGGCTGGGCGATCTCGTCAAGCTGGAGGTGATCGCCGACGAGGAGACGCTGCTCCCCGATGCGGCGGCCACCTGCGAGGCGACGCGGCAGCTGGCCCGCGAGGGGTTCGCCGTCTTCGCCTACACCAACGACGACCCGGTCGCCGCGCGCAAGCTGGAGGAGGCGGGGGCGGCGGCGGTGATGCCGCTGGGCGCGCCCATCGGCTCCGGCATGGGCATCCTCAACCCCACCAATCTGCGCATCATCCTCGCCCGGGCCCGGGTGCCCATCCTGGTCGACGCCGGCGTCGGCACCGCCAGCGACGTCGCCGTGGCGATGGAGCTCGGGGCGGACGGCGTGCTGCTCAATACCGGCGTCGCCTTGGCCCAAGACCCCGTCTCCATGGCGCGCGCCATGGGGCTCGCCTGCGAGGCGGGGCGGCTCGCCTGGCTCGCCGGACGCATGCCGCGCCGCGAATTCGCCGCCCCCTCCAGTCCCCGGGAAGGGCGCATCGGCTCTTGATCGCGGGTATCGAGCTGCCCCCGCCCCCCATCCTGGCGGCGTGCGGCGTAGGGCTCGCGCTTCTCGTGCCGCTCGTCGCGAGGGCGCGCCGCGGCGCCGCCTTCCCCGAGCGCCATCCCGCCCCGTTCCTGCCCGCCTCGCCCGCGCCGCTCCTCCTCGCCGGGTTCGGCCTGCTTCTCCTCTCGCATCCGCTCCTTCTGCCCGCGCACAAGGGCTGGGGCGCGTTCCTTGCGCTCGGCGGGGGCGCGCTCCTCGTGGCCGCGTCGACCGCGGTCTGGTTCTTCCTTCTCCGAAGGGTCTTCCGGCCGCGCGGCTCGGAGGCCCGGCGCGCGGGGGAGGGGCTCGTGATCTGCGCCGCCGCGCTGCCTCTCGTCTACGGCGCGGGGGTGCTGATGCAGGCATTCGGCCTGGACGAGGTCCAATCTTCCGTGGAGGAGATCGCACAGCGCCGGCCCGGGTGGATCGTGAAGGCGGTGCTCGCCGTGATCGTCGCCCCGGTGGTGGAGGAGGTCCTTTTCCGCGGCTGCGTCTATCCCGCCCTGCGCGCGATCCACGGCTGGCGCCCCGCCCTGCTGGTGAGCGCGGTGCTCTTCGGGCTCGTCCACGCCGTCCCCGCGGTCATCCTGCCCATGGTCCTCTTCGGTCTCGCCCTCGGATGGTTGGCGGAGCGGACCGGGTCGCTGCTCGCCCCCATCGTCGCGCACGCCGCGTTCAACGGCCTCACGGTGGCCACGCTCCTCGCCTTCGGCCGGTAGCGCATTGCCAGCCGGTCCCGGGGCGCGTATTCTCCCCCCGCGATGGCGGAGCGGGCCATGCGGACGCGGGGCGGCGCGCTCGTCGCTTCGACGGCGGTCGTGGAGGGCGAGGTCGCGCTGGGGGAGCGCGTGAGCGTCTGGTGGAACGCCGTGCTCCGCGGCGACGACGCGCCCATCGCCGTGGGCGCCGGCACCAACCTGCAGGACCTCGTGTTGGTCCACCCCGATCCCGGGATCCCCCTCGTCATCGGGCAGGACGTGACCGTGGGGCACCACGCCATCCTGCACTGCGCGCGCATCGGGGATCGCGCGCTCATCGGAATGGGGTGCATCCTGCTCAAGGGGGCGGTCATCGGCGAGGAGGCGGTGGTGGCGGCGGGCGCCGTCGTGCCGGAGGGGATGGAGGTGCCGGCGCGCGCTGTGGTGGCCGGCGTGCCGGCCAAGGTGAAGCGGGAGGCCACGCGGGAGGAGATCGCGGCGGCGCTCCCGCGCGCGGAGAAGTACTGGGCCACGGCACAGGAACGCGCGAGACGGGGGCGGGGGCCGTGACCGAGCGGCTCGCATCGCTCCTGGGCATCGTCGCGCTCCTGGGCATCGCCTACGCCTGCAGCACCGACCGCCGCCGCGTGCCCTGGCGCATCGTCGCGGTCGGCATCCTCTTGCAGATCTACCTCGCGCTCTTTCTGGTGCGCGTGGAGTGGGTGCCGGTGACCCTTACTGCGGCGGCCGCGATCTGCGCCGGCATCCTGCTTCTCGACGGCGTGCGCCCCCTGGGGGGGCACTGGGCGCCTACCGCGCGGGGCCTCGGGCTCCTGGGATTCTGGGTCACGGTGGTGTGGGCCATCGTCTTGGGGGGGAAGGGGATGCTGGGACTCTCCACCCTCGCCGCGCTGGCGGGGTTCGGCCTGCTCCTGTGGGCGCGCCCCGACCTGCGCCGATCGTTCCGCGCCGCCGCCACCTTGAGCGGGTGCGTCGCCCCGGTCGTGCTCCTCTGGCGCGGCGCCCTGCCCCACGACTTCGTCTTCCGCTCTCTCGAAGGGCTCGGTCGCGGGGTCTCCTGGGTCGCCGGCTTTGCCGCGAAGGGGGCGGACCAGGTGTTCGGCGGCCTGCGTGTCGAGGGCGGGTTCGTCTTTGCCATCGAGGTCGGGTCGATCATCCTCCTGTTCAGCGCCCTGCTCTCGGTCCTCTACTACGTGGGGTTCCTGCCCTGGCTCGTCGGGTGGATGGCGCGCCTCCTCCATCGCGCGCTGGGCGTGAGCGGGGCGGAGTCCCTCGCCACGGCATCCAACATCTTCCTGGGCCAGACGGAAGCGCCCCTCGTCGTGCGCCCCTATCTCGATCGCATGACGCAGAGCGAGACGAACGCGCTCATGACCGGGGGCTTCGCCACCATCGCCGGAAGCGTCCTTGCGGCCTACGTCCAGATGCTGAACCAAGCGGGGCTCTCCCGCGGCGCCGCCGACCTGATCGCCGCTTCGGTGATGAGCGCGCCCGCGGCGTTCGTGTTCGCCAAGTTGTTCGTACCGGAGACGGAGATCCCCGAGACGCTGCAGGGGGCGAAGCTGGAGCGGGAGCAGGTCGGGTCGAGCCTGCTCGACGCGCTGGCTGGCGGCGTGACCGCGGGGTTGCGGCTGGCGATCAACGTCGTTGCGATGCTGCTCGTCTTCTACGCGCTCATCGCCATGCTGAACGCGGCGGTGGACTGGGCGGCGCGCGAATTCCTGACCGCCGAAAAGCCGGTCACCTTCCAGAGAATCTATTCCTACGCATTCTGGCCGCTGGCATGGATGATGGGAGTGCCCTTCCACGAGTGCTTGAACGTGGGGCAGTTGCTCGGAACCAAGACGATCTTCAACGAGTTCGTGGGCTACATGGAGCTCGCCGGCATGCTCCGCGACGACGCGATCTCCCCGCGGGCGGCAGTCCTTTCGACCTACGCGCTGTGCGGTTTCGCCAACTTCATGTCCATCGGCATCCAGATCGGCGGCCTCTCCGGCCTCTGCCCCGCGCGCCGCACCTCCTACGTGAAGCTCGCTTTCCGTGCGATGGTGGCCGGCACCTTCGCCTGCCAACTCACCGCCTGCATCGTCAGCCTCCTCTACTGACCGAGTTTCGCATTGCAAACGGGCCCTCAGCTCGACTTCTGCCGTTTCTGGGAGCTACGCGGCTGGCGCCAAGGCGCAGAGGATGAGCCTCCGCAGGGGTCCGGGGATTTTCGAGAAGGCCCGCTGTTTGTGGCCCGTCTCGAAAATC
>Ga0187893_10005517_pt1 | contig 22607 bp, 23 predicted proteins | sample MA1701074metaG_FD_139574 | JGI IMG/M metagenome (GOLD analysis project Ga0187893, IMG submission 139574) | White microbial mat communities from a basaltic lava cave in the Kipuka Kanohina Cave System on the Island of Hawaii, USA - MA170107-4 metaG ...
GCCCGGTCGGCTCAGCGCATCCGCCATCGAGGGCGGATCGGCCTGCACGACCACCTGCTCGAGGTGCAGAGCGCCGCGCGACTCGAGCCGGTGCGCCCGGCGGCCGCACAGCAGCTCGTAGAGCAGCAATCCCAGCGCATAAACATCGGTGGCGGTCGACACCGGCGCGCCCATCACCTGTTCCGGGCTGGCGTAGGCCGGCGTCATCACGCGCGAATTGGTGGCGGTCTCGGCGCGACGATCGGGACCCTCCATCGCGAGGAGCTTGGCGATACCAAAGTCGAGCAGCTTCACTTCGCCGGCTTCGGTCACGAGGACGTTGGTGGGTTTCAGGTCGCGATGCACTACGAGCGCGCGATGTGCGGCTGCGACTGCGCCGCAGGTGCGGAGGAACAACTGGATGCGAGCGCGCAGGTTGAGCCGGTTGGCGTCGGCGTAGACGTCGATCGGCCGGCCGTCGACGTACTCCATCGTGAAATAGGGCAGCCCATCGTCGGTGACGCCGCCGTCGAACAGCGTGGCGATATTCGGATGGGCGAGCCCGGCGAGAATGTCGCGCTCGGCGAGGAAACGATCGCGCAGCGTGGCATCGAGTACCGGCGCGCCTGCCAGTTTGAGCGCGACCAGCCGCTGATAGACGCCGTCGGCACGCCGCGCGAGATACACCACGCCCATGCCGCCGTGACCGATCTCCCGCAGCAGTTCGTACGGACCGACCTGCGAGCGAGGAGCCGAGTCGCGCCAGGCGCGTTCGGCCGGTTCGCTGCTGCTCGATACCGGCGCCCTCGTGTCGCTCCTCGATCGCAGTCAGACGCACCACGACAGCTGCCGTCTCGCCTACTCAGCCTGGACTGGTCCAGTGCTGTCGACCGAGGCGGTGCTGACCGAAGCCACTCACCTCCTGGCCGGCGTTCCAGGCGGACGAACGGCGTGCGTCGACTTCTTCCTCTCAGGGGGCGCGCTGCTTGTGCCCTCGAGCAGCACATCGCTGCAGCGCGTTCGGCGGCTGCTCGACAAGTATGCCGACCTGCCGATGGACTTTGCGGACGCCACGCTCGTCGCACTCGCCGAAGAGCTCGATTGCACGGTCGTATTGACGACGGATCGGACGGATTTTTCGGTCTATCGCCTCAAAGGCGGGAAGCCGTTGCGGATCGTGCCAGGCGACTGAGTCGTCCCACAGACGGCATCTTTCCAAGTAGATCGCGCCGACTTATGACCGACAGGCGCGGTACGCAGGCCTGGCGCATCAACGCCGACGGCAGCGACCTTCGGCAACTGACGAGCGGCTCCGGATCGACGGGAAGCGCAATCCCCTCGCGCGACGGCACACAGCTGGTCACGACCCTCCAGGGTACAGAACACCTGGCGTTCTTCGATGTCCGGGACTTCAGCAAGCCGCGCCACGTGGCGATGCCGGCCGTCGAACCGAGGGGTGGCGGGCTGCAAATGCGCGACTGGTCGCCCGACGGCCGCACGGTCCTTTTCAATGTCCAGTCACCGGCGATTGGGGGCGGCCCCAATCTGTGGAGTTATGACGTGGTCACGAGCGCGACGCGCCGTGTTGCCGACTGCGGCGCTGCCTCGTGGATGAAAGACAGCCGGCGCATCGTCTGTCTTCGCGGTGCCGGCTTTGGCAGTCCCGCTCGACTCGCCGTCGTCGATGTCAGCTCGGGTCTGGTGAAAGAGCTGGAACTGGGATCGCCAGGTGGCGGTCAAGGCGGCGTCCAGCTTGCCGCTGACGACACACAATTGTTCTTCATGATGAATTCGTTGGCCGCCGACATCTGGGTCGCGCGCTTCGAGCAGCCGGCGCGTTCGCAATAGCTCCGCCACCGACTGCGACCGGCGTGATCAGGCGCATGATCACGCCAGAGCTCATCGCGCGGGCTCAGTTGTCGTCGTTTGTGTCTTTTGAGACGACGCGGATCGTCGCGCGCATCCACGGATGGAAGCAGCACTGGTAGCGCTGGATGCCTTCGCCGGTGGCGATGAACTTGTCCCTGTCGCGCGGCTCGACCACCACCAAATTCGCGCACCCCGGCGCCGTTTGCGTGCCGACGTTGAGCGGCGGCACCACGCCGCCGCCAAACTCCGCTACCGGCGTAAACGTGTGCGTCCGTCGTCGTTCTTCACCCGGATCTCCCTGCCCGCGCTGACCACCAGGTGTGAGGGCTCGTTTCTCCAGGACGGATGGCCGACGAGAAACCGGCCGGGTTCGGCATCGAAGGGAGCGATGTTGTCGTACAGCGGCGAGCGGAGGAACATGTTGAACTCCGCGGCTGTGACATCACCTTTCCGCTGCAGGCAGCCGACGGGCGCCCAGTTCGGATCGTCCGGATCGCAATCGTCGATCATCGAGATGATGACGGGGTTCCGTCTGTGGTCGTTCCTGGCATTGCCGTTGTCGCCGAACAATGCGGGTGCGGCCAGCACCATCGCCGCCATTGCGAGCGTGCTCACCGTGAGCCGTTTGAGTCTGTGGATGAGGTGCCTCCAAGGTTGACGAGCAAGGAGCGGGATACTACCACGCGGATTGGAGCATTTGCCTGGCCTCACGCCACAAGGCGACGCGCTCTGCGACGGACGGCGAGAAACGCGAGTGACGCGGCGATCGCAGCAATAGCGGCGGAGATCGTCAAGTTCGCGGTCGCCGATTGTCGAACGTCCCCCCGGCTGAGCGGGATCGAACCATCACCGAGCGCGATCACACCGGCCCAGGCGGCCGCCGGGGCGCCCGCCTCTGCTCGCGCCCGCCTGGCGTGCGCGAGCGCCGCGTCGAGAGTGCCGCCCCTGCTCCAACGCCGATAGAACTCCTCGAACAACAGCGCTGCCTCGTCATCGCGAAGCGGCCACAAGCTCGCAACCACGGCATGCGCACCGGCACGGAAGAACGCATCCGACAAGCCCGCCAGGCCCTCGCCGCGCAGCATCGCACCATTCGCGCTGCGGCAGGCCGAAAGCACAACGACCTTGCCGGCCATGGGCAATCGTTCGATCTCCGACGGACCGAGCGAGCCGTCGTCGCCGTTGGACTCCGCGAGCATCACCGCCGACCGATCAGGGTGCTCGGTGTCGACGATGGCGTGCGCGGCAAAGTGAAGAAGCCCGAAGCTCCCGAAATCGGCGCCTTTGATCGCGCCCTCGGTGGCGTCGCCGCGAGCCATCATGCGGCTGGCCCGCGACACGCTGGCGACAACCGCCCTGCCCTCGCGCTGCGCGAACGGCAGCGGCCCGAGCCTGGCGCCCGCGGGGGCCAGCGGATCGACGATCGCGAGCGCGGCGGCGACCGCGGCCGGCTGCGTTCGCCAGCGCGACCAGAGCGTTGCGGATGGCGCAATCGAGATTGCATAACGCGATCCCAGCAGCCGACCGTCGGCCATTCGCAACGTATCGAAGGGCAGATCGTACAAGGCGGTGTCTGGAACGACGATCAGGCGGGCGACGCCGGGAGGCAAATCGGCGATCGCGGGAGCGACGATCCGGTCGAACAGCAGACGTGCGGCGGCGGCCTCCGCGCCGTCGCGGCGTTGAATCAGCCCGCTGAACATTCGCAATGCGATCTCGACGGCGACGACGTCGCCGGCCGGCAGCGCCTTGGCAGTGGTGGTTGTGCCGTAACTGACCAGAACCCACGACGGCGCCGCAGTCCCCGCCGGTTTGAAGGCATCCACCCCCATCTGAAATTCGAGCAACGCTTCGTCCGGCTGGAGCGACCGACGGAGGTCGGCGAGCGTGAGGGTCCGCGCGACATCGCCTGACGCAAGCGCATCGCGCAGACCAGGCGCCTTGCCGCGCTCCGTGATCGCGAACGCCAGCTCGAGACCCGCGGGTGTGAGCGCGTCGGCCGGCGAGAGCAGCCGCGTGACCAGCTCGTTGTACGGCTGGCGCCACATGTCGAATCGCCGTGCTCGATCGATCCCGGCTGGTTGCTGCGCGCGCTCGGCATCGATCGCGTCGAGGAGCGACATCGAGTCGGCGATCGCCGCTTCGCGCGGGCCCGTTTTCCAACGCATGCGCGTCCGCACCAGCCAGTTTCGCGTCGCTTCGGCCCGGTCACCCGACTCACGGGCGAGATCGATTGCCTCCTGGATCGTGCGAAAGCCCGCCGCGGCGTCGTCGTCCACCGACGCGGCGGCCACCGCCCTCAGCGCCATCTGAATGCCGCCGGCATCGCGAATCGAGCGGCTCAGCGCCAGCGCACGCTCGGCATGGTCGCGGCGCGCCGGCTGCGGGCTGCTCTCCGAAATGTAGAAGTGCGCCCGGGCCTGGACGCTGAGGTTGCCGCCGCGTACGGCGGTCGCCAATGCCTCGCGCGCGAGCGTCAGACGCGGTTCGCGGACGACGTCGGCCAGCAGCGTCAGGTTGATGCGGGCGCTCGCTTCTTCGTACACGTCACCGGTCTCGCGGAGCAGGGCTGCCTGCCGGCGGTAATAGCCAGCAGCGGCCTCAACACGCCCGGTGACCCACGACACCGCGCCGAGATTCGAGAACAGCGCCGATCGGACATCGGCCGGCGCATGCGGAGGAAGGGCGCGCTCCACCTCTGTCAGCAACGCTTGCGCGCGGCCGTATTCGTTGCGTCGATACGCCAGCGCGGCCTCGGCAATCGTGACCCGCTCACGCAAGACGCCCGACGCCCGCTGGCCCGCGGCTTCGAGTTGGCGGGCGGCTTCCTCCAGCCGTGCGCGGCGCATCAGAAAGTTGGCGAACATGACCCGTGCGGTGCCTTCTTCCACCGCGTCCCGTTCGTTCGCGAGCCCGTCAATGGCGGCCGCGAACTCGGCTTCGGCGCGATCGTTGCCAACGTCGGCGAGGACCGCGGCCAGAAACAGGCGGGCGCGATGGTTCGCCGGATCGATCCTCAACCAGTGCCGAAGACGACGCTGCGCGCCGGCGAATCCGCCGTCGCGACGGGCCGCGGTTTGATAGCAGCGATACGGCGTCGAAGCATTGGGCTGTTCGCGCACCATCGCGTCGCAGTGGTCGAGCTCCGCCGCGGCCACCAGCGCAACTACCGCCGTCGCGATGACCATCATCACTGCAGCACTGCGATGAACGTCGGCGATACGCTGCGGCCACCGCCCGGCAACGTCGCCTCGACCTGCCAGAGCACGCGCGCGCTGCGCGGTAGCGGCGCGAGCAGATTCGGCGGTACGCGGTGCTCTGCGTGCTGCACGACCTGCGCCACCTCGATGGGCGACAAGTCCTCGCGTGTGACGCGAACGGTGTAGGTGGTACCCGCCGGTCCGGGTGACCACCTGAGCACGAATTGATCGCGCGGCAGCGGAATCGTTTCGTCGAGCAGCGAGCGGATCGACGCTTCGTCGCTCTCGCGGTACACGGGCTCCTGCATCAACGGCCGATCCCGGAGCAGATAGACACCGGTCACCGCGATCAGAAACGTGGCGGCCACGCCCAGGGCCAGCCAGATTGGAGTCGAGATCGGCCGAGGGGTGCTGCCGACGAGTGGCGGCGGACCGATCTCGCGGGCAAGCCGCCACGCCTCGGCGCAAATGCCGCAGCCGGACGTGTGATCGACGAGGCTTTCCACTTCGGCCGCCGGCAGTTCGCCGCGCACCGCGTCCCAGATTCGATCGGGCGACGGGCATCCATCACGAGGCCTGGCGTCGGTGCTCAGCGCCTCGAACAGGCGGACCAGTTCTCGCGGCGTGGGTTGATCGGCGTTCATGGTTTGAGCCCGGCCGCGGTTAAACACTTTCGAACCTCGGCCAGGCCGCGATACACGAGATTCTCCATCCGCTTGTAGTCCCACCCGACCAATCGGGCGGCCTCCGACACGCCGTGGCCCTGGAGGTGCAGAGTAACGGCGATCCGTCGAGATCGTTCAAGGCCGGCAAGACACCGGTGCAACCGTTCGCCAATCTGCGCCGCCACGGCTTCCTGCTCCGGATTGTGGCCGTGATGCACCATCGAATCCGGGTCGTGATCCGCAACCGGCACCTCGAGCCGGCGCCGGCGCCTCCGGATTTCGTCGATCATCGTGCTGAACGCCGCCTTTCGAAGATATGACGCCGGCGGCGGGGCGTGTCCCTCACGCCGGTCGCGAAGCTTCATCACCCGCAGCAGCGCCGTCTGGACGATGTCATCGGCGTCGGCGCTCAACCAGGAGGGGCAAATCCGCCGCACCGCCTTGGCCAATTCCGCACGAACAATCTCGTAGTCGTCTTCTGCCAGGGTGTGCCGAGCTTATATCACCGCGGGTGAGGGGTTTTGGCCGTGGCAAGCGTCTAGGGCGGCGAAGGAGTCCGCCATGACACGCTCCACGACCGTTCACCTGCTGTTCGCGTCGGCAGTCGTTCTGATCTGCGCGCGCCCGTCGCTCGCGCAGATCGGGCCCGTTCCCAGCCTTGCCGACCCTCGCCCCGATCCGCTTCTGCTCGCGCCGGTGATCAACGCGCAGACGCAAGTCCGCGTCGCCGGCGCCGTGGAGGGCCGGCGTTCGAAGGTCGACGCCGCCGACTATGTCGTCGCCGGACGATTGACGCTATGGCCGCCTACCGGCTCGGCGGTGTCGTTCGACGTCGCCGTCCGCACCGTGCCCGACACCCTCTCGCCCTTTCGCGCCGGCTTCACGGGAACGTTCAAGTTATTCGAACTCATCGGTGATGTGCCAACGAACACCGGCGCGACCCTGACGCTTGACTGCGTCAACTGTCCGCGCGGATCGCGTATCAGCGGCGGCATGCATCTCGAAGATGTGTCGCTCGTACCGGCCTATGCCCCGTACGCCGTGTCAATACTCGATCCGAAAGTCGATCCCGTGCTCGATCCAAAAATCGATCCCGTCATCGATCCAAAAGTCGACAGCATGATCACGCTGCCCGTCATCACGTCATCGTCGCAATTGCAGATCGCTGGCGTGGTACACGCGACCCGCGGCTTCACCGACAACGACGGGCTGCCGCTCGGATCGACGATGGCCGGGCGCTTGACGGTGCAGTTTCCCGACGGGGGTTCGCGCTGGTTCGATATCACTTTCACCACCATTCACGACAAGGACGTTCCGGCGCGAATGGGATTCAACAGCGTGATCTCCCCGGCGTTGATCGGCGACACACCGACCAATTCGAGCGCCACCATCACGCTGGCATGCGTGAATTGCCCGCGAGGCGCCGTGATCAACGCGGGGGTGTACGTCGAGGAGATTTCGCTCGTGGGCCATCCGGCGTTTCTGCCCTATGTGGTCGGATTGACGCCTTCGGTACCCGATCCGATTCCCATGCGCCGTGGGGCACAATGAGAAGGGATCCGGCTTGACATCCAGGTGATATGGCCGTGACCGATGCCGTTGCTCAAGAGCTCAAGAATGCGCTTCGCGGGCTGCGGAAGAGTCCAGGTTTCGCGGCTGCCGCGATAGTGACGCTGGCGCTGGGTATTGGTGCCACCGCTGCGATCTTCAGCGTCGTCAACGCGGTGCTGCTGACGCCGCTCCCCTACGACGCACCAGAGCGTCGCGTGATGGTGTGGAGCAAGTGGGTCAACATCGAGAAGACCTGGGTGTCGAGCCAGGACGTGCTCGACTATCGCGAACGCGCACGCACGTTGATCGACGTGGCGTTCTGGGCCAACACCGCGCAGAACCTCACCGGCGCCGGTGAACCGGTCCGGCTCAACGTCGGCCTCATCAGCGCGAATACATTCGACGTGCTCGGCTCCCGACCGCTCCTGGGACGCGCGTTTTCGACCGACGATGAACAGGTCAACGGTTCGCCGATGGCAGTGCTCGGCTACGGAGTGTGGAGCGCGCTGTTCGGCGGCGATCGCGGCATCATCGGCCGCCGCATCGTGCTCAACGACGTGGCCGTCGAAGTCGTCGGCGTCATGCCGGAAGGCTTCCGCCTGCCCACCGACTTCACCGCGGATTCGACCGAACCCACCGCACTGTGGCGGCCGTTGCGGCTGGCGAAAGTCAATCGCGGCGCGCACACCTTCTACGCCGCGGCTGTTCTCGCGCCTGGGGAGACGCCGGCGACAGCAACCGCCGAGCTGCAGGTCATCACCCGGCAGCTGATGGAGCAAGGCGAGTACGACCGGCAGATGCGATTCACCGCCTTCGCGGTCGGACTCGATCAGGAGATTCGCGGCGAACAGCGGTACGCCATGTCATTGCTCATGGGCGCGGTCGGCTTTCTGCTCCTGATCGCCTGCGTCAATGTTGCGAATCTGCTGCTGGTCCGCGGCGACGCACGGGTGCGCGAAATCGCGGTGCGAACGGCGATGGGTGCCTCGCCGGCGCAACTCGCCCGGCAGCTCTTCACCGAAAGCGTGGTGCTGGCGATCGCGGGCGCCGTGCTGGGTCTGGCCCTGGGCGCCGTCTCGCTGCGGGTGCTCACCGCCGTCGATCCCACGAGCCTGCCGCCGCTGGCGCCGGTCGATCTCGATCTGACGGTCATGACCTTCACCCTGCTCCTCGCCGGCGTGACGACCGTGATGTTCGGGCTGGCGCCGGCAGTCCGCGCCCTGCGCGTCGATCTCGTCGATGCGCTGCGTGAAGGCGGCCAGCACGCCACGGCGAGCCGCGGCCGGCTGCGGCTGCGCGCATTCTGGTTGCGGGCGAAGCGGCGCTGGCCGTGGTGCTCGTCATCGGCGCCGGCTTGATGGTTCGGACGCTCGCGGCGCTGCGCGATGTGGATCTTGGCTTCAACCCCGATGGCGTGATCACGATGCGGGTGACGATTCCGGGGGCCAAGTACGACACCGGCCCGGCGAGCGAGTGGCCGGCTTCGTCGACGAGCTGCAACAGCGGGTCAACGCGCTGCCTGGCGTCCGCGCGGCGGGTGTGCTTCGCGCGCTGCCGCTGGCCAGCACTATCGGCGACTTCGCGGTCGACATCGACGGCTTCGAAGAGTCGCCCGGGCATGAGGCCAAGGGCCATGCGCAGGCGGCGTCGCACGGCGCGTTCGAAGCGATGGGCATGCGACTCGTGCGCGGGCGCTGGTTCACCGCCGCAGACACGATCACGAGCGCGCCAGTGGCGGTGGTCAACGAAACCATGGCGCGCGCCTACTGGTCCGGCCCGGCGGAGGCGGTTGGCGGGCGGATTCGCCTCGGCAGCGCCACCAATCGTCCGTGGGCAACGGTGGTCGGCGTTGTCGCCGACGAGCGTCACGATGGCGTGACCGCGATCGTTCGCGAAAAGTTTTTCGTGCCTCACATCCAGTGGCCTGTCTCCACCAACGGCGGCGATCCGATCCGCAGCGTGTTCGTAGTGGCACGAACCGCCGTCGATCCGATGGACCTCGCCGGCGCAATCCGCAGCGAGATCCGGCAACTGCATGCGAGCCTGCCGGTGGCCGAGGTCCGTTCGATGCGTGAAGTCGTCGCCGCGTCGCTGGCCACGCCGCGCCTGACCGGGTTCCTGCTCGGCGCGTTTGCCGCGATTGCGCTGGCGCTGGCCGCAGTGGGGATCTACGGCGTGCTCGCGTATGTGGTGTCGCAACGAACCGCGGAGATTGGCATCAGGATGGCGCTTGGCGCCGAGCGGTCGCAAGTGCTCGGCGCGGTATTGCGGCACGGGCTCGAGCTGGCCGCCGCCGGCATCGGCGGCGGCTTGATCGGCGCCCTGGCGCTCACGCGCCTGATGCAGAGCATTCTCTATGAGGTTGCACCGAACGATCCGTTCACCTTTGCCGCGGTCGCGGCGGCGCTGCTGTTGATCGCGCTGGCGGCGAGCCTGCTGCCGGCGCGGCGTGCGACGCGCGTGTCGCCGACGGCTGCGGTGCGTTCGCAGTAAACGAGGGGGGCTTCGGCCTGGCCGAGCCCGATGGGAACCGTCAGCCCTCGCGCTGGTGCTCGAGTGCCCCCACCCACAGCGATGAGCGCGAGCAGCAGGCTCATGGCCGCCACCGGCACCGTGCCCACGGCTGCTACGCCTAACGCCACGGGCGGCACCAGCACGGTACGCTAGATCGGCCATTTGCCGGTGGCCCGCCGTATGGCCAGCGCGCTGCCGGTGATGAACAACACTACGCCGCCACCCAGCGCCGCGCGCACGTCTCCGGCGAGCGGCGCGTCGGGATGCGCCAGCGCCTGCTCGGTGGCGGCGGCCATCCCGATGATGCCGCAGAGCATCGGGAAATGCAGGAAGCTGAACACGTCGCGGGCGAGTGACGATCGCGCGCTGCCGTCGCTGGCCGCCAGCGCGTGCTCGAACGCAGGACGCGCGTGACGGAAGTAGCCCCACCACAGGCCGGCGGTCACCAGCACCGAGAGGATGGCGGTGATCGTCGCGGCCGGCGTCATCGCGGCCTCGACCAGGCCCGACGCCGCGACGATCAGCGTCTCGCCGAGAGCGATGATCACGATCAATCCGTGGCGCTCCACGAAGTGATCGGGATGCAGGTTCCACCCTTCGAGCCTGCCGCCAACGCCAGCCGCGATCAGATCGAGCGCGATTGCCAGGCCCCAGAGCACATATTGGGCGCTTCCGCCCAGCGTCGCGCCCGCCACCACCGACACCAGGCCGCCAACCGAGAGCAGTCCGAACACCTGGACCGCACGCTGCTGTCCGGGATCCGCTCCAGCCACCCAGTAATAGCAGCAAACCAATCATACGCACCGCCACGTACGGCACGGCGAACCACAGCGCCTCCTCGCCCAGCGCGCGCGGAATCCCCACCGCCAGCAGAAACGCCACCGCGGTGGCCAGCAGCGTCGTCAGCTGGACGCGCGGATGATCGGTGTTGGCGGCGTTGAGCGCCCACGCGTACTGCGTCCACGCCCACCACACCAGCCAGAAGACGAGCAGCGCCGAACCGGCCGAGCGCGCATCGACATGGCCGTGCAGCAGCGTCACGACCTGCGTGACGCAGAACACGAACACCAGATCGAAGAACAGCTCGACGAAGGTGACGCGTTGATCGTGAGGTGAGACGAGCTCTGCCGGGGCGTGCACGTTGGGCGCGAGTATAGCGAAGGCGTTTCACGCCCGTGCCGGCCATTCGGGCAGGACCGGCTGCCTTGGCAGGGGCTCTATAATTTCCGCATGCGACGCATCGAGGCCGGTTTGCCGGGCGGAGATCTGATTCAAGCCGGACTCGCAGATCTGCGTGCCGGTGTCGAGTCGGTGCCGGCCCTTCTGGTGGCGATCGGCGCGCCGCGCCTGGTCCGCCTCGGCATCGCCGTTCCCCACCCGCCGCCGCGACCCGAGCACCAGCTCTACCTGCTGCTGGCCGCCGCGGACCCCGATCGCGCGCATAGCCGTTACAACGCTTTGGTGCGGCGACTGGTCAGCTTCGAGCGCGCGCTCGCATGCGCCGGCTAGCCGATCGCGATCGGTTGTTCGCTTTCATGAAGGCGCTGGGCCGCGCCGCACCGCAGCCCGGACAGGTGTACTTGACCGGCGGCGCGTCGGCGGTGCTTTTCGGATGGCGTGACACGACGGTGGACATCGATATCAAGCTCGTGCCCGATCACGACGACATCCTGCGGGCCATTCCTCGGCTGAAAGAGCAACTGGAGATCAACGTCGAGCTCGCCTCGCCCGATGACTTCATACCGGTGCCGTCCAACTGGGCGGATCGCAGCCCGTTCATCGCCCAGGAGGGCGCGCTCACCTTCCGCCATTTCGATCTGGCGTCGCAGGCGCTGGCCAAGATCGAGCGCGGCCACACGCAGGATGTCGCGGACGTGCGGGAGATGCTCGAACGCGGGCTGGTGAATCGCCAGCAGCTGCGGGACGACTTCGCGCGCATCGCGCCGCACCTGTATCGCTATCCGGCGATCCACCCGGCGTCGTTCCACGCTGGGCTGGAGGAGGCGCTGGAGGTATAGTTCGTCGACGCCGCATGCCTGTGCTCCTCCTCGTCGCCGCAGGATTGCTGTTGCCGCCCGGTATAGCCCGCGCGCAGATGACCGATCTCGAGCGTCAGCGCCTGCTTGCGCACATGGAGATGACCTCGGCATGGCTCATCGACGAGGTCACTGGACTGTCCCCGGCGCAGCTCGCCTTCCGGCGCGCTCCCGACGAGTGGAGCATCGCGCAAGTCATCGATCATCTGCTCGTCGTCTCGCCGATCTACTGGTCGGATCTGCAGGCAGCGGTCAAATCGGCACCGGCGAAAAGCCTCCTCCGCAACAGCGACGCCGATCTCTTGTGGTACGGGATCGACCGGACGTTCCGCGAGAAAGCGATTCCCTCTGAAGTCCCGAAGGGACGGTTCACGGAACTCGGCAGCGCGCTCGCCGAGTACCGCAAGCACCACGATCGACTCGTTCAGTACATCCGGACCACCGACGACGATCTCCGCAGCCGTCAGGTTCCCCGCCAGGCGTCCGACGCGTATCAGTGGGCGCTGCTGATCTCGACGCACGAGCAGCGGCACGTCCTGCAGATTCGCGAAATCAAGCGCGACTCCCGATTCCCTCGGAAGTAGCCGCCGCTTGCCCGGCGCGGCGCCACCCGCGTCGATCCACTCGCGGCGCTGCGCCCCACGGCGTCATGTGACGGTCCCGGGCGATCCCGCCGGCAGCGGCATCCATGCTCACCGTGGCTGCGGAACAAAGCGCAAGTACGGCGCCGGCGCGCGCCAGGCGCGTTCGGCCGGTGAGCCGAGCGCGGCCATCAGGCGTTCGATCGGACCAGCCGCCTCGGCGGGCGACGCCAGTAGAAGTCTGACCTCGGCGGCGACCTTGGGGTCGGGGCAGTGCTCGCGCAAGTAGGCGTCCCGCTCCGCCGCCGGCACGGCGAGCGCGCCTTCGAACAGCGCCGCCATGCGTTCCCATCGAGCAGCGGTCGTGGTGGTCCCCACCGTGGATTCGGGTGTCATCGTTCTGCTTTCAAGTGCATGCCCAACCAGACCCGCGCGAGCTCCCAATGCCGCTTCACGGTGGCCGGGGAAAGATCGAGCGCCACTGCCGCTTCTTCGATCGTCATCCCGGCGAACACGCGGCATTCCACGACACGCGCCGCGCTGGCGTGAACCGTCTCGAGAAGCGCCAGCGCCTGGTGCACGGCAAGCAGATCCTCGAGATGATCGTCGGCGACGATGCCGTCGAGATCGAGCTCGACGGGGTTGGCGCCGCCGCCGCGCTTGTGCGCGTTGCGCGCGGACGCGTAGTCGATCAGCACGCGGCGCATTGCCCCGGCAGCCGCGGCAAAAAAATGCGCGCGGTCGCGCCACTCGATGCGCGTCAGACCGATCAGCCGCATGTAGGCCTCGTGCGCCAGAGCCGTCGCCGTCAGCGTGTGCCCGCGCCGCTCGCCTGCCAGCTGCTGCCGCGCGATGCGGCGCAGGGTGTCGTAGACGATGGGCACCAGCGCATCCAGCGACTCACGCCGGTTGACGTGCGCGCGGCGAAGCAGCGCCGTGACTTCCCCGTCGCCGTGGCTCTGGCCCGGCACCGACGCTGAATCCGGGTGTGCTGTCATCGCGAATCGTTCCTTGATCTCCCGCGAACCGGCTCATCCCCGAAGCAAAGCAGCTTGCCACCAGCCGCGCCGTTCGCGCAACCCCCTGAAGTGCCTTCGTCCCTCCACACATGACGCGTGAGCCATTCCGCGTCCGGCTCCCGCCTACAGGGATAAGGCGGCAATCCGCGGTCGATTGGATGAGGAGGGAATCATGAAGTTCTTACGTGGCACGTTCGCGGCGATCCTGGTCGGCGCGCTTCTCGGGTTGACCGAGTTGACGGGATCGGCGACGTTCGGCGAACGCGGTTTCGAAGTGTGGATCGCCGATCAATCCGATACCCGTCCGGGGTTCGGCGGCCAGATCCTGATCTACGAAGGCGAGCGGCTCTACCGCAAGCGGCCCGAGCTGGCCGCGCCGGTGGTCCGACTCGATATCGGCGCCGAAACCTCGGACCTGTGCCGGGCGGCAACCGGGCGGAATCCGGTGCGGCCGCACATGATCCTGTTCAACAGCCAGCACACGCACGCCGTGGTCTCGTTCGTGGCCAGCAGTCACGTGGTGATCTTCGACGCCGAGTCGCGCACGCCGCTGCAGTGCTTCGAGACGACGGTGGGCAGCACCGGTACGCGGCAGGCGCATGCCGCATTCCCGTCGCCGGATGGCTCATACGTGCTGGTCGCGAATCAAAATGGCAAGCGGTTGGAGCGCATCGATACCAACTTCAAGACCAACACGTTCGCGCACAACCCGGCTGCCACGCTGGATCTGGCGACGTGCACGACGCCTTCGGGCCGGCCGTGCGAGGATCCGGTGCTGCGGCCGATCAACTGGCCGATCTGTCCAATCATCGACTCGAGCAGCACCTACGGGTTCGTGACGCTGCGCGGCGGCGGTTTGTTCGTCGTCAATGCCAGGACCACGCCGATGTCGATCGTCGGCGAATACGACAAGACCAGCGTGCGTGGCAACGGCTGCGGCGGGATCGAATTGGGCGGCCACATGTACATCAACTCCGGTGGGAGTCCGGTGAACGTGTCGTCGACCAACCCGCATCATCCCGATCTCTATGGATTCGACGTCTACCAGTTTCCGCTGACCGGGTACTCGGCGGCGGCGGCGGCAAACAATCCGGCGCCGATCAGGCTGCTCAGCAAGTCGGGCATGTCCGATTCGCACGGCATCGGCGCCGCCGGCGGGGGCAAGGGCCGGTATCTCTGGGTGATGGATCGGCACGCCAACGTCGCCGAGATCATCAACGCGCGCACGGGGCGGTGGGTCAATACTGTGGACCTCTTCGGTGCCATCAGCGACGACCCGGCACCTGATCTCGTTGATCGATCACCGGCCGGCGATCGGCTGTTCGTCGCGCTGCGCGGGTCGGTGCCGCTCAGTGGCGATCCGCACAACGCTCGTGGAACCACGCCCGGACTCGGCATCATCGAGTTGAAGCGAGGCGGGCGCGACGGCAGGCTGGCGGCGGTCATACCGATGATCAATCCGTCGCAGCAACCGAATCAGGCGCCAGACGCGCACGGCCTTCGCGTCAGACGCACGCGGGTCAAACACTAGCGGCGATCGCGGGGACCGGTCGCGCTGCCGGGCCGTGGGACGGAAGCGTCCCACGAACGGGCAATGCCGGTCCCTGCTGAATGGCTCAGCCATCAGACAATCGCTTTTCCGCGCAATTCGGCGGGTCCCGAGTCGGCATGTCCATTGCTCGTGGCTCGATCGACGGCGGAGGCAACCTGATGCTGCAAGACATTCGCTGGGCAGTCCGTTTGGCGCTCCGACACCGCGCACTCACGTCGGTGATCGTGGTTTCCCTGGCCCTGGGAATCGGCGCCAATACCACCATGTTCACGGTGATCAACGCCGTCTTCTTTCGCCCGCTGCCGGTTCACGATCCCGAGCGCCTGGTGCAGGTGTTTACGGTGATGCCCAAGTCAGTGGCGTATCAGTCGCTGTCTCTGGCGAACTATCGCGACTTCCGCGACCACGTGTCCGAGCTCTCGGGTCTGGCCGCCTGGCGCGGTCTCGGCGTCAACATGGTCGGTGGCGCCGAGCCGTTGTCGATCGGCGGTCAATTGGTCACCGGCAATTACTTTCAGACACTCGGATTGGAAGCCGCCAGCGGCCGCACGTTCACCGTCGACGAAGACAAGACGGCGGCGGAAGCGGCGGTCATGGTGATCAGCGACAGCCTGTGGAAACGCGGCTTCGGTGCGGACCCTTCCGCGATCGGCAAGGCGGTCACGTTGAATCGCGTGCCGTTCACCATCATCGGCGTGATGCCGCCGGGGTTCAAAGGCCTGCAGACATTGGGCAGCGTTGATTTCTGGGCGCCGCTCGCCATGCACGAGCAACTGCTCACCGGCGACGTCGAGCAGAGTTTTTTCACCACGCGCGCCGCTCTCGCCTTCCAGGTGATCGGGCGCATGCAGCCCGGTGCGTCGCTTGAACAAGCTCGACAGGCCATGAAGAGCATGGCGAAATCGCTCGAAGCGCAGTATCCGAAAGAGAACGAGGGCCGCAGCGTGGAGGTGTTCCCGCTGACAGACACGGCCATCGCCGTCGGCGCCGACGGGATGAATAACCTCATCCGAACCGGCAGCCTGCTGATGGCCACTACCGCCCTGGTGCTGCTGATCGCGTGCGGCAACGTGGCCAGCCTGCTGCTCGCGCGCGCGATTCCAAGACGACGAGAGATAGCGTTGCGGCTTTCTGTGGGAGCCGCTCGCTGGAGAATCGTTCGCCAGCTGCTCGCCGAGAGCGCCGTGCTGACCGCGCTCGGCGGAGTCGTCGGCATCGCGCTGACGTTCTGGGGTCGCAACCTCTTGTGGGCACTGCGCCCCGCGGGGATGACCACCGACTTTCTCGATCTGAGCATGGAGCCAAGGGTGCTGTGGTTCACCGTCGGCATCTCGGTGCTGACGGGTTTTCTGTTCGGGCTCATTCCTGCGATCTACAGTTCGCGTCTCGACCTGGTGTCGGCGTTCAAGGGTCCGAGCGACACGCCCCCATCGGGACGGCCGTGGATGCTCGGCCTCGATCTCCGAAGCGTTCTCGTCACTGGCCAGATCGCACTCTCGCTGGTGGCACTGATCGGAGCCGGATTATTCCTGCGAAGCCTGCAGGAGGCGCAGCGGCTCAATCTCGGATTCCGTTCCGACGCGATGATCGTGACGTCGATCAACGCCGGCGCGCAGGGATACTCACCCGACCGCGGACTGCAGTTCTATCGTGACGCGATCGATCGCGTGCGCGGGTTGCCCGGCGTGCAGTCGGTCTCGTGGGGCGAGGCCATGCCGCAGTTCAGTGGGAATGCGGTTTCCCGTCGGATGTTTCCAGAGGGCCGCGAGCTTCCTCAGGAATTACTGAGCCAGTTCGTTCCGTTCAACGGCATCTGGCCCGGCTACTTTGCGACGGTCGGAATCCCCATCCTCAAGGGTCGTGATTTCAGCGACGCCGATCGTGAAGGGACCGACCTGGTGGCGCTTGTCAATGAAACCACGGCGAAGTTGTACTGGCCTGGCGAAGATCCAATCGGCAAGCGCTTCAAACATCGTCTGCGGCCGGACTTCTACACCGTCGTCGGCGTCGCGCAGGATGCCAAATACAACGGGCTTGGATCGCAGCCGATGCCGCATCTGTACTATCCGGTGCTGCAGTTCTACGCTCAAAGGATGACGCTGATCGTCCGCACCGCCGCCGATCCGGAGCCGCTTGTGCCGATGATCGGTCAAGTGGTCCGGCAGCTCGACTCCACCATGCCGCTGCCGACGTCCACCACGATGTTCGAGGTGCTGCGCGGCAATTTGTGGCGAGAGCGCATGGGCGCGATGCTGCTGGCGATCTTTGCCGTGCTGGCGGTGACGCTCACCGCGGTGGGGATCTACGGCGTGATGGCGTACTCGGTAGCGCAGCGAACGCGGGAAATCGGTATCCGCATGGCGTTGGGCGCGGAGCACGCGAGCGTGTTGCGGATGGTGCTGCGGCACGGCGTCAAACTGACCGCCCTGGGTGTGGCGATCGGCCTGGCGACGGCGTTCGGCACCACGCGGTTGATTGCGAATCTGTTGTACGTGAGCGCCACCGACGGTGCCGCATTCCTTGCGGTCAGTGTCGCGATTGCGGCGGTCGCCCTGCTCGCGAGCTTCTTGCCGGCGCGGCGCGCTGCCCGCGTCGATCCGCTCGTGGCGCTGCGCCAGGAATAGAGGGCGCTGCCGCTCAAACGGGGCGTTTTCTCCTTTACCCGCCCTCCCGCTTTATTGACCCCCTTTTTCGATAGAAACCGCGTTATATTTTGCGGGCCCTAGCTCAGCAATAAAACCGGGACGTGGACGAAGTCAGCTTCAGGCCCCTGAAGCGCTCGGAGACATGTGTGAAAACTCTACGATTCTCGTTCGTTTTGATTGCTCTGGTTCTCGTCGTCGGGCAACACGCCGCGAGGGCACAGAATTACAACACCGACGCGCGCAGAATCGCGATGGGCGGCGTGGGCGACTCGTCGAACATCGCGGCATCGATGGTCGACCCGGCGCAGCCCTACACCGTCATCCCGGTGCCACTCGGACTCATCCAGGTGTTGGGGGACTTTGATCTGTTCAATCCAACCGGTGACGACTTCGATCCGGTTCGTGCGATCGAACTTGGGTCCAGCCCTCTCCACTACACATTCGGGCGCAGCTCCGGCGGCGACAATCCCGAACAGCGATTCATCAACGATCTTGTGAACGCCCGCGTCAACCGCGACCTCAGCACCTATCGCGGCTTTCGACTGCCCGAGACGTTGTCGGCCGAGGGCCTGGCGTCTCCCGGGTACGGCAAGACGATCAAATTTGCCGAGCAGACCTCCGGCGCCTTTCACGGCGTCTATATCGGAGCGGGGCCGTACCTGTCGTTCAGCTCGACGCTGGGTGTTGATCCGAGGCTCACCGACATCCTGGCGAGCGAAGAGCCGAAGTACTACCGAAACAGCACGATGCAGATTCTGAACGACTCGGCCGTCCAGTTGGCGATGTCGATCATCTTCGGCTACCGGGGGCGGTTCGCGCTTTCAGGCGACGTCACGCCGCGCGACGGCCTCTATCTGGCGGCGAACTACCGCTACCTGAGAGGTTTCAGATACTACGAGCCCGATACGATGCTCCGGTTCGACACCGACGCGCAAGGCCTGATCACGTTAAATCCGGCGACGGATCCGCTCACCATCACCAATCTCGAATCTTCGTCCGGCACCGGCCGCGCCGTGGATGTGGGAATGCAACTCGTCCGCAACCGGTGGGAGGTCGGGGTCGGCATCAATGGCATCGCCAACCAGATCGACTGGACCGACCTCACCCTGACGCGCTATAGCCTGACCAGCCTGTTTCAAGGTTCAGACTTCAACGATCAGACGCTGCCGCAGTCGGCAACCGGGGTCACCGTGAAGCTGCCGGTCGTCACGAGCGGCAACGTCGGGTTCGACAACGGGGAGTGGGCATTCAGCGCCGATGCCGTGCACGGATTCAACGGCAACAGCTTTCATGGCGGAGTCGAGCGCCGGTTCGGCATGTTCGCCGTGCGAGGCGGCGCCCGCTACTCACGCGAACGCTGGGACCCGACCTACGGCATCGGTTTCGGCCGCAAGGTCGCGGTGGACCTCGCCGTGTTCGGCACACACACGAATCTACAGGACAAGCGCTACACGGCACTCGCCTTGTCGATCAGGATCAATCAGACTCCGTGAGATGCCGGACCGCAGTGCTTCTGATGTGAGCGGCACATCGGGTGTGACGCCGCGGATCCTGGCCATCACCAACGAGAATCCCGACTGGCTCGAGGCCGACAGGCGGCAGGGAGACGAGGCGTGGCGGGCGCTCGTCTCGGGCATCGCCGAAGAGGGGTACGAGTGTCGGGCGTTCAAGTTCTTCGACGACCTCGGTTTCCTGGATGACTTCGATCCTCGCGAGTGGCTGGTCTGGAATTGGGGGGAGGAGCTGGCGGGCCGGCCATGGAGCGATGCCGAGGTCGCCGATGAGATCGAGCGGCGCGGGTTCGCCTATACGGGGGCGTCCGCGCGTCTGATTCGCCAAACGCAGGATCGCATGGATGTGAAGCGGCGGATCCACACCGCAGGGCTTCCGACGCTGCCAGGCGTGGTCCTGCGTGATCCCGGGACGGTGGCGGAGTGGACCGTGTTCCCGGCGATCGTCAAGGGCGCACACCAGCACGCGAGCGTTGGCATCGACAGCGAGGCGATTGTGAGCACGCCGGCAGAGCTCGCCCGGAGGGTGGTCTGGCTCCGCGAGCGTCATCGTGATGACGCACTCGTGGAGCCGTTCCTCGACCCGCGTGAATTCCACGTCGCCGTCTGGGGCAACGAGGTGCCCGAGGCGTTGCCGCCGGTGGAAATCGACTTCAGCAGGCTTCCTGACCCGCGCGATCGGCTCTACACCGAGGAGTGGAAGGGCGATCTAGCGTCCCGCGGGAACAAAAGCATCCGGCTAATCTGTCCCGCACCCGTCGATCGGGTGTACTGGCACCGGCGGTTGGAGACTGTTGCCGTCGCGGCATATCGCGCGCTCGGCCTTCGCGACTACGCCCGCATCGACCTGCGTATGCTGGCAGACGAACCGCAGATCCTCGATGTGAACGTGAACCCCGACCTGATGACCGACGGGGGCTCGGCGTTCGTGGCCGCCGCCGCGGCCGGCGGATTCGGCTATGCAAGGATGGCCCGCCGGATCATCGAGTACGCCGCCAACCGAATGCCACGTTGAGGGAATGCGGCGATTGCCGCATTACTCGTATACTCACCCGACGGACCCATTGTCGAGCTCACGCCTTCGCATTTTCCGCCGGACGTTTGTTCCCGACGCCTCCGCTCGCGAGTGGAACGACTGGCGATGGCAGCTCCGTCATTCCATTCGTGGGCTCGAGGCGCTCGAGCGGGTGCTCCACCTTTCGGAGGACGAGCGTAGCGCCCTGGTGCGCAGCCGCAACAGCCTGCCGAACCGCATCACGCCGTACTACGCGAGCCTGCTCGACCCGGACGATCCGTCGCAGCCGCTCCGCCGCACGATGGTGATGGTGAACCAGGAGTTCGTGCGCACCGCCGACGAGAAGATCGACCCTTTGAGCGAGGACGCGGACAGTCCGGTGCCGGGGCTGGTCCACCGTTATCCCGACCGCGTGCTGTTCCTCGTCACGGGCACGTGTCCCGTGTACTGCCGGTACTGCACGCGCTCACGAATCGTCGGCAACCAGGACGGCGAGTACGAGTTCAGCACCACGCAGTGGGAACGCGCGATCGACTACATCGCGCGGACGCCCGCGATCCGCGATGTGCTCCTCTCCGGCGGCGATCCCCTGCTGTTGTCGGACGACCGCCTCGAGTGGTTGTTGTCGCGCCTCCGTCAAATCCGTCACGTCGAGTTCCTCCGCATCGGCACCAAGGTCCCCGCCGTGCTGCCGCAGCGCATCACGCCGGCGCTCACGCGGATGCTGCGGCGGTACCACCCGCTCTGGATGAGCCTGCACTTCATCCACCCAGACGAACTGACACCGGAAGTCGAACGTGCCTGCGGCCGGCTCGCGGATGCCGGCATCCCGCTCGGCAGCCAGACGCCGCTGCTGCTGGGCGTGAACGACAGCATGGACGTGTGCCGGCGGCTCTTTCACGGACTGCTGCGCTGCCGCGTAAAGCCGTACTACCTGTACCAGGCCGATCTCGTCGTCGGCACGTCGCACTTCCGCACGCGTGTGAGCAAGTCGCTCGAGATCGTCGAAGGCTTGCGCGGACACACGAGCGGGTACGCGGTGCCCACATTCGCCATCGACGTCCCCGGCGGCGGAGGGAAGATCGCCGTCCTGCCGAGCTCGCAGCTGCCGCGTGAGGGCGACGATCTGCTGTTGAGGAATTACGAAGGCCACGTCTACCGCTTCCCCGATCCACAGTCGTAACCGTGCGCATCGGGTTCACCTACGACCTCCGCGACGACTATCTCCGCCAAGGGTATAGCGAAGAGGACACCGCCGAGTTCGATGCGGCCGAGACGATCGACGCCATCGAGTCGGCGCTGCGATCACTCGGACATGCGGTCGATCGGATCGGCGGCGTCGAGCCGCTTGTGGCGAGGCTGGCCGCCGGCGATCGGTGGGATCTTGTCTTCAACTACGCGGAAGGCATGTTCGGATTCGCTCGCGAGGCGCAGGTGCCCGCATTGCTCGACGCCTTCCAGGTCCCGTACACCTTTTCCGACGGGCTCGTCTTCGCGCTGACGCTGCACAAGGGGCTCACCAAGCACGTGGTGCGCGGTCTCGGACTGCCGACGCCCGACTTTGCCGTGGTGTCGTCGGCCGACGAGGTCGCGCGCGTCCGGCTACCGTACCCGCTGTTCGTGAAACCCGTCGCGTCAGGGTCGAGCATCGGCATCACGGCGGCGTCTCATGTCAGCGAGCCGGCGGCCCCGGCGGCAGTGTGTGCGCGCCTGATCGAGAAGTATCGCCAGCCGGCGCTGGTGGAGACTTACCTGCCCGGCCGCGAGCTCACGGTCGGCATCAGCGGCACGGGCGCGCGCGCGAGAGTACTCGGCGTAATGGAGGTGGTCTTCACCGCCGAGGCCGAAGCGCACGGCTACTCGTACGCCAACAAGAAGCTGGTGCACGCGCAGTACCGGATCGTCAACGACGCCGCAGCGGCGGAGGCTGCCGACATCGCGCTCGGCGCGTGGACCGGCCTCGGCTGCCGAGACGCCGGACGCTCAGCATGAAGTTCCGCTGTTCGAGCGCTGTGCCGGCCCGCTCCAGAGCCGAATCGATTTCGCCGAGAACAAAGTGATAGAAGGTGTGAGCGATGGATGCCTCGCTGGAGTGTTCCGGCAGCGCATCGAGAAGCGCGAGTGATCGATCAGCTTCACCCGTCCGTGCAAGAGCACCCGCCAGCAGGCCGACTACGAACGGGGAGCCGGGTGCATACGCGGATGCTTTCTCGGCGCACTCGCGCGCGTCCACGAATCTCTCAGACGCGGCGTGGTGCAGTCCGAACTCACCCATCCCAGCCAGAAATCCGGGTCGAGTTCGACGCAGCGACGCCATTCAGCTCCTGCCTCGCGTTCGAGGCCCAGCGCTTCCAGCACGATCGCCAGATCCCAGTGGCAGATCTGGCTCAAGGGGTTGTCTTCGACGACCTGCTCGGCCTGCTGCCTCGCCTCGGCTAGGCGTCCCAGCGGAAAAAGGTGGAAGCACGAA
>Ga0187893_10005518_pt1 | contig 22602 bp, 12 predicted proteins | sample MA1701074metaG_FD_139574 | JGI IMG/M metagenome (GOLD analysis project Ga0187893, IMG submission 139574) | White microbial mat communities from a basaltic lava cave in the Kipuka Kanohina Cave System on the Island of Hawaii, USA - MA170107-4 metaG ...
ACACCAGACGAAAAATCGGAGTACTGTTTCAGGCGGACGGTTTGTGATTTCGCGCCGCTTTTCGAAAAACATTGCGCAATCCGCGGATCGCGCGATCCACTTCCCGTTCCTGGATGATGTAGGGCGGCAGCAATCGCACCACGGTTTCATGCGTCACGTTAATCAGCAATCCCTCCGCCATGGCATCCGTCACGAAGTGCTTGCATGTGAAGTCGATTTCCACGCCGAGCATCAGGCCGTGGCCCCGCACTTCACGGACAAAAGGGAACCTTCGCGTCATTTTTTCGAGCTCCGCCCGGAAGTATTGCCCGGTCTTTCTAATGTGCGGCAGCAGCTCATCGATGATGTTCACGCATTCCAGAGCCACGCGGCAGGCCAGCGCGCCGCCCCCGAAGGTTGTTCCATGCATGCCGGTCCCCAACGCTTTCGCCGCGCGCTCATTCGTCATGATCACGCCTACCGGCAGGCCGGCGCCAAGGGGCTTGGCCGCGATCATCAAATCCGGGAGCACGGCGGGCTGAATCAACTGGTAGGCGAAATACGTGCCGGGGCGGCCCACGCCGCATTGGATTTCATCCAGCACCAGCAGGGCGTTATATCGGTCCGCAAGTTCGCGCGCTTTGCGAGTCATCTCCTCGCCTAACGGATAGATCCCGCCTTCGCCCTGGATCAACTCGAGAAAAATGGCGGCGGTCCGTTCCGAGACGGCGGCTTCCAGCGCTCCCGTATCGTGCCGGGGAATGAATCTCACCCCGGGCAGCAGCGGCTCGAAGTCATTGCGATACTTCGGCTGCCCGGTGATGGAAAGCGCCCCGATTGACCGCCCGTGGAAAGAATTCTCCAAAGCGACAATCTCATTTTTCCCGGGGTGTATCGCTCTGCCAAAGGCCTTTGCAATTTTCAGAGCGCCTTCGGCCGCCTCGGTTCCGGAGTTGCAAAAAAAAGCCCGGTCCAGTCCGCTGATTCCCGCCAGTCTTTCAGCCAGCCTGCCTTGGAATTCGTGATAGTAGAGGTTCGAGCAGTGGATCAGTTTTCCCACCTGATCGCGGATCGCCTTGACGATGCGCGGATGAGCGTGCCCCAGGGCATTCACCCCGATTCCGCTCAATAGATCAAGGTACTTTTTCCCGTCGACGTCCCAAACATGACAGCCCTTGCCACGCATGATCACCAGCGGGTACCGGGCATAGGTCTGCAACAGCGCCTTTCGCTCGGCCGCCATGATCTGTTCGGCGATCGTGGCCTCGATGGCTGGTTCGATTAGTGTCTCCATATCTTCCAGTGTAAGGCACTGGAAAGATACTTCGACTCTCACTCCTCGGCGCGGTTGAGATGGCGATTAAAGAAATCGATTGTCTTGGCCCAGGCTTCGCAGGCCGCTCCACGGTTGAACGCTGCCCCCGTATCGTTGTTGAAGGCGTGTCCGACACCTTCGTGCACCATGTAGCCGAACGTCTTGCGCTGGTTGATCAGGACCGGAATCACTGGCGCGGAATTGATTGTGAGATTGCGATCCAGTTCCGCGTAGTGGCACAGCAGCGCGCCTTTGAAGTCGGCGATGCGCTCCGCCGCCACCGGTGCGCCGTAGTAGACAACGCTGGCTGTCATTTCCTCGCCGCTGGTTCCCAACAGCCACACATTGGCGCCGCCTGCGCAAAAGCCCACCGAACCGATGCGGTTCTCCCGGACATCTGATTGCGACCGGAGGTAAGCCACGGCCGATCGCATGTCGGCCAGCCGGCCGTCCACTGTTGTCCGGCCGTAGGCCTGCTGTTGCTCGGTAGGAGTGGCGAACTGGCCCGTTCCCCCCTGGCGGGACAGCAGATCGATGCCCAGAGCCACAAACCCGGCCCGCGCAACCCGGCGAGTGACATCGCGAATGTGGTCGTTCAGGCCCCGGTTTTCATGAATGACGAGAACGCCCGGAATCGGCGCGGTCTCTTCACGCTTTGGTTTCACCAGGTAGGCCATCAACAGCGAGCCTTCCCCTGGGAAAACGACGTTGTCGCCTACCAAATCCTCGGCATCGGCCGGAACGCGTAGATCCTCACCGCACATCTGCGCCTGAATAGGCGTACCCATCATGTTCAGCGCGGCGCTTACTGCCGCCACGCCACCAACGATATTTCGCGCCCGGCGAATCATTTCCCGCCGGGATAAAGCGCCGTCCACGTAAAGGTGCGCTAATTCATGTGCTTCTTTGTCAAACATGGTAAGACCCCCCTGCTCATTATAATGACGGCGGCCGGAAAATAATAACGGTAATCGGAGACGTTTCAGAAATGAAGTTTGGCGCCCAACTGGATCTTGCGCGAGCCGCTGAGCACGCTATCCCGGATACGCCCGAAAATTGTCGAGCTGAGTGTGGTGGTTGGGAAACCAAAGGTCGGTGTGTTGGTGATGTTCGTCATATCGGCGCGTAATTCCAGCTTCATGCGTTCGGTGATGTCAGTCCGCTTCAGCAATACCGCGTCGAGATTGAAGTTGCCTGGTCCGCGGAAAAAATTGCGGCCTGTATTACCCAGGGAGCCAGGCGCGGGATTGGAGAATTTTCCAATCTGGCTCTGGTCCAAGTACCAAAGGAATCCGCCCGGTCCATCGGCCACCGCGCCGTCCTTACGCGTACAATCGCGGCAATCAGCGGTCGAGGAAACGACGTTGCTTAAGGTGTTGAAGCCGGAATACACGGTGAACGGACGTCCCGCGGCAATCGTCGTGAAACCGGACACCTGCCAGCCGCCGGTCAACCGCTGCCGTAACGCGCCCGCCCCGGAGCCGAACCGCTTGCCTCGCCCGATCGGCAGCTCGTAAATGAGGTAAGATTGCACCACGTGCGTCCGGTCGAAATCGGAAACGCCATAGTTCAGCTTGCGGTTGTTCAAGTCGAACGGTGTGGAAGAACCCGATTGCGCCGTGCCTCCGGAGACCACGGTGAAGGCCGGATCAAAGGACCGCGTATCAAGCGACTTCGACAACGTGTAGCTCAACTGAAACGCCACGCCATTCGAGAAGCGCCGCTCAATCTGCGCCTCCAGCGCATGGTAGGTCGAAAAGTCATTGCTGTCGATGACATTGAACGCTCCCGTGTACTGCGGATAGGGCACGAAGAAGTGCGGCCCCAGCCCCGCCAGATCACTGAGCGCCCGGCCCCCCTGAATTCGCCGGGCCGCGTCGGCGGCAAGAAACCCCACCGAGTTGTTCAATAAGTCCGTGCGGAACAACCGGCGGAGCATATCCGACCCGGTTTCCGCCGCCAGACGGCGCGTGTCCGGTCCGTAGAGCTGGTTGATCAACGGCGATTGCCCACCCCCCTGAACGGTGCGAAACCCTTCGAGGTAGCCGCTGCGGAAGATCTCCGTTTGATTGACGTTGTAGGCGCCGAACAGGTGGTAAGCGCGGCGGCCGATGTAGGTCACTTCCACCACGGTCCGTGGCGCGATCTCCTGCTGAATACTGAAGCCGAACTGGTGCGTCGTGGGGATCTTGAAGTTCGGGTCCACCACCGTAATGTTGCCCAGCGAGAACGCGGGCGGCTGCGCAAAGTTGCTTGGCCTCACCGCTGGCGGTCCGAGTGCCGGCAAGTTCGCCAACCTGCCGCCGCCCTGACCGAATTCCTGGTTTACGATGCCCTGCACCTGGCCGGGCAGATTCTGGAACACCGATGAGGAAAGCACAAACGTGTTCAGCCGGTCAAAGGCGACACGGTAGTTGGCTCGCACCGAGGTCTTGCCTCTGCCGAACGGATCCCAGGCCAACCCGATGGAAGGACCGAGATTCCCCAGCCGGCTGGGATGCAATTCACCCGCCTCCCATCGCAAAGTGGTCGATTGCGCTCCACCGGCCACCGCCGCCTGGTTCGGCCTTCGAATGCGCCCCTCCGGGCTGCTGCGAGGCGTCAGTTTCATCTCCAGCCTTAGGCCCAGGTCGATCGTGAGATTTGGGCGCAGCTTCCAGGTGTCCTGCACGAAGAAATCGTATTCAGGAAAGCGCGCTTCGAAGTTATACAGGCCCGCCACGAAATTGTCCCCTTCGGAGGGGAACCCACGGTTGGTTTGACCGACACGGCCCAGCAGGAAGTTTACATGCGATTCCAGGCTCGGCCGGTCGAATTGCTGGTTCAGATCGGCAGGCAGACCAAAACGCGCCGGGTCGACTATGTTGATAGTACGCGAGAAGTTCACACCCTGGGTGGCGTTGAACCCTCCGATGGACCCGCGCGTGTCGACGTGCCTCTGAAACCTCAGGTTCGTTCCAAATTTGAATGCGTGGGCTCCTCGGAAATACGCCACGTTGTCGACAAACTGCCAGGTCGTGATCGATCGGCGGTTCCCGAAATCGAACGTCTCCGGCACCGTTACCGGGGCCCCGCTCAGCGTAACCTTGCTCAGGTCCGCGAAGGGTATGTTAAAGTCGAACGCGAAGAAGTTCTTGCCGACTACAAACTCATTCGTCCACCGCGGCGAAGGGTTCGACCTCCAGTTGACCGCAATGTTCTGCGGGTCGCGTTTCGTGTTCACTACGCAGTCTCCACCGGGAAAAAAGGGCTGTCCCCCGTTCACCCGGTCGCAGTTGGTGTCTTGCCGGCCCCAGGCGCCGCGGCCGTATACCGTGTTCTTTGAATTAATGACGTGATCGATCTTGATCACCGCGTCATATTGCTTTTCCTGCTGCAGAGCCGCGAAGGTAAACAACGCCGTGTTCAGTCCGTCTCCGCCGTTGAAGTTGTTCGGCAGCGGCGTCTGCTCGATCAATGACCGGACTCGGGCGTTTGCCCCGATTCGTTCCGGGTCCGAGTTGAAAATGTTGTACGTCCCGACGTTGGCGCCCGGGAGCACGTTTCCGCTGGCGTCAATGACAGCTCCTGGCACTCCGGAAGGCAGATTGCGTCCGGCGCGGTTATAGCGGAAGATGCCGCGCCGCGCATCGGCCGTGTACACGGTCCGGTCCGCCTGCGCGGATTCTCTGGCGCGCAGCAGTTGATAGTTGCCGAAGAAAAAGGTCTTGTTCCGCGCGATAGGCCCTCCGACCGCGCCGCCGGGGATGTGCTGGACAAACTGCCGCTTCCCAATGCGGTTCAGATTGTTCTCCCACTCGTTGGCGTTAAGCCGCGGCGTGCGATAGAACCAGAACGCCGACCCGTGAAACTCATTGGTTCCCGAGCGCGTAACCATGGCCACCTGGCCGCCGCTGTTGCGTCCGAACTCCGCGGTAAAGTTGCCCGTCAGCACGCGGAACTCGCTGAGCGAGTCCGGATTCGTGCGGAGCGGCGAAAAATTCGATCCGCCCGCGCTCGACTCGTTCGAATCGATTCCGTCGAGCGTAAAGTTCCAGGCGCGATCGCGAGCGCCGTGCACGTGCACTCCGCCGCCGGTATTGGCGCCGGAAACGACACCCGGTTGCCGGGTTACAAGTTCCAGAGGATTCCGCCCGCGCGTGCCGACGATCGGTAAATCGCGGATCACTTCGCCCGTAAGCAGGTTTCCGAAGTTGCCCGACGATGATGTCACGACGGTTTCCGCCACCGCGGCCACTTCCACGCTTTGCGTGATGTCGCCCACTTCGAGCGTCACATTCACCGTCATAGGCAACCCGATCGTTACGATATTGCCTTTGGACGTGAACTTCTTGAAACCGGCGGCCTCTACCGTGACTGTGTAGGAACCCGGCTGTATCGCCTCAAAGCCGTAGGTGCCCGCCTCGGAAGTTGCCGTCGTAAAAATGACATTGGTGCCTTCACTGATCAGCTTCACAGTGGCGCCGGGCACAACCGCGCCCGAGCCGTCCTGCACCGTTCCGAGCGCTTTTGAAGTTGTCCCCTGTGCCAGCAGCGTCGAAGCGAGGCACATAAGCAACAAGAACAAAGACCATATCCTGAGCGTCATACCCGAGATCGTAGCACGGAGAACGATGATTCGCTGGATGGGCCGCTTGACTTCCGGCTTTTTTTCGGTCATTACAATAATCTATGCTGCTTGTTTTTCTGCTCTTTGCCACATTCGCTGCAACCAGCTTCGGCCAATCGACCTTTGGTGTCGTCCTCGGTACGGTCCAGGACTCCTCCGGAGCTGTGATCGCCGGCGCAGCCGTCCGCATCACAAACCAGGGACAGAATACCTCCTCCGAGACCGTCTCCAACGCACTTGGCGCCTACGAGTTTCAGAACGTTAAAGCCGGCGTCTACACGGTTGCTGTCACGCAGCCCGGTTTCCGCTCTTTTGCGGCCCGAGACATCATTCTGACCGCGCGCCAGACCGTTCGCGTTGACGCTACGCTCCAGCTTGGCGATGTCTCGCAGACTGTGGAAGTTTCTTCGACCGCCGGCGTGATCGCCACCGATTCACCCACCATCGCCTCGTCGCTTACTCCGGAAAAAATCCTGGGTCTGCCGGTCAACGTGCGCGGCGGCGGTTCCACCAGCCCCTACGCCATCATCGCCGCTTTGCCGGGAGTTCAGCCCGACAATGGCGGCGGATTTTCCATTCAAGGCGGGCTGCCGGCGCAGTCGGAATCCTCCTCCGACGGGATCTCGATCACGGCAGTGACGGGCAACAGTCCCAACCGCAATCTGTTCCCGTCTATCGAGTCGATCTCGGAAATCAAGGTACAGGGAGTCGGCAACGCCGCCGAGTATGGCGCGCCGGGTGACATTACAACCATCTCCCGCTCCGGCTCCAATACTGTGCACGGCGCTTTGTTCTGGTATCACCAGAACAAAGCGCTCGATTCCCGGGCTTTCAACCAGGTTCGTCTGCCGTCCAAAATTGGCAATACGTTCGGCGCAACCGTTGGCGGGCCGGTGCTCCTACCCAAGATCTACAACGGAAAAAATCGCACGTTCTTTTTCTTCACCTGGGAGAGTTTCCGTTTCCCGCGCCAGTCCACCGTCACCAACAGCGTTCCAACGGTCCGGATGAAGAACGGCGACTTTTCCAATGAGGCCGGCGTTACCGTGCGAGATCCGTTTACCGGGCAGCCGTTCCCTAACAACGCGATCCCCCAAAGCAGAGTCAACGCCGTGGCGCGGGCCGTTATCCCCTTCTACCCCGACCCGAATTTCGGAAACGTGGACCGCTTCGCGGCCGCCAATTTCATAGAAAACCGGCGCTCCGATATCGAATCCAACCAGTATGACGTCCGCGTCGATCATCAGTTCACTCCTTCTCACTCCGTCTTCGGACGCTACAGTCAGAAGCGCAATCCTTCCACTAGCCCCAACATCCTGCTGCTTCCTTCTGACACCGGCTTCAACAACTACAAGCAAGCCGTGGTCAGCTACAACTGGACCATACGTCCGAACCTTTTGAACGAATTCCGCGGCGGGATCTCGTACGCCCCCAGCGGCTCCCAGTTCCCCTTCGACGGACGCACGTTCACCAATAATTTGAACCTGAAAGACATTCAGCGTGAAATCTTCTTCAACGGGCTACCCAACTTCTCCATTGACCGGCTGCAGGGCTTCTCCAAAGGCAGACCCGGCAGGTCCGCTTCCTGGAACACCCAGTTCATCGACAACGTGACGTGGATTCGCGGCCGGCACACCATCAAGTTCGGCGCCGATATTCGAAAGCTGCGCGCGGAGACTGTCCTCAGTTTCACCACGGGAAACAATTACGGCGACTACATTTTCCGGGGCGGCTTCAGCGGCGCGCCGTGGGGCGACTTTCTGATGGGAGTTCCCGCCGAAACAAGCATCGCCGTCATGGAGTTTGACAACGACGGCAGCGCCAGCCACTACAAGACGTACGTCCAGGACAGCTTCCGTTTTTCGAGCAAACTAACGTTCGATTTCGGCGTGCGCTGGGAATTTCACCCCGGATACACCGACGCCGGTTTGAACATCGCCAACTTTGACCGCACGATTCCCAGAACCGGGCGCGTGCTTCTGCCCACCGATCCGAAGGCGCGCCAGTTTGTTGCGCCGGCCGTGATCGCGGCGGTGAACGGGTGCCCAGGGCCTGCGGTTAACGGAGTCGCCTGCACGCCGTTTGTCACGGCGGCGGAAGCGGGCGTGCCGGAGGGTCTCCGGGAAAATTACTATAAGCAATTCCTGCCGAGGCTCGGCTTTGCCTACCGTTGGAACGACAAGACGACGGTGCGAGGCAACTTCGGCGTCTATAACATGATCATTCTCGGCAGCGTTTTCTTCTCCCTTACCGGAACCGTACAATCCGATGTGAGAAGCTTCAATAACGTCGGCCCCGACGGACGCCCTATCTTCGTGCTGCCCGATACCAGACCGCCCAATGCCAGCGGCGTGCGAGCCGGCAGCGTAGGCACTTTTGAATTCCGAACCGCCAATCAGATCGATTTCCGTCCGCCGCAGATGTATCAGTGGAGTCTGACGGTTGATCGCGAGCTGAGTAATAACACGGGACTGCGGCTCAGCTACATCGCCAACAAGTCCACGCACATGCCCTGGGCGCCCGATCTGAACCAGCCCGTCGCTTCCACCGCGTATTTCTCACAGCGCCCCCTGACGGACCGGCCGTTCCCGCATTGGGGCTTGATCTACTCCCGCGACGCCGGCGCAAACTCCATCTACAACTCTTTCCAGGCGGAACTGAATCGCCGTTTTACGTCCGGGCTTACTTATAACCTCGCCTACACCTGGGCCAAGAATCTAGGTGACAGCGCAGGCCCCAATCCAACCGGATGGGCTGGAGAGACCGGCGGCGGCCGCGTGACTGACTCGATGAATCGCCGTGGCGATCGTGGAGACGTTTACGCTACGCGCCGGCACCGCTTCCTCAATAACTTCGTCTACGACGTTCCTTTCGGACGCGGGCGCAAATTCATGTCCGGAGGAAACGCAGTCGCGGACGCTGTTTTCGGCGGCTGGAGCCTCTCCTCGCTGATCATTCTGCAATCTGGTCCTTATCTGACACCGGTCATTTCCGTTGGCGACCCTTCCGGCACCAATGCACCGCGGCGCGGTACGCAGCGCCCGGACCGTGCCGGAGCACCGAACGGCTCCGTCCAAAACCCCGACCGCAACCGCTGGCTCGACCGCGCGGCCTTCTACTGTCCCGGACGCGCGCCTGGGGCGGCCAACCAGTTTGATTGCAACGTCGGAGTCCGACCGGGGCTGGATCCGGCGCCATTGGGCCGCTTCGGCAATTCCGGAGTCGGCATCGTTCTCGGCCCCGGCACCTTCACCTGGAATGCGGCTCTCCGCAAAAGCTTTTCCCTCGCCGAGCGCTTCAACCTCAAGCTGGAAGGCAGCTTCACAAATCTGCCTAACTGGACCAACCTGGGCGACCCGATCCTTAACGTCGTCGACAACAACTTCGGGCGCATCACAGGCATCCGCGGCGCCGACTTCGGCGGCAACCGCACCGGCCAGGTATCGCTGCGGCTGGAGTTTTAAACGTGATCATGCGTCTTGCCCTTTTGGTTCCCTTTGCTCTTGTTTCCGGCTTCGCAGCGGACTGGGATCCGCAACTTGCGGCCAACTATCTTGACTCGCGCCAACAAGCCTGGTTTGCCTGGCCGCGAGCCCAGAAAGATCCCGGCGGCACCTGCTTGTCCTGCCACACAGGGATGCCTTACCTGCTGGCCAGGCCTGCCTTACGAAAGACGCTGGGCGAGAGCGCACCCACTTCCCACGAACAGGGATTGCTCGACGGCATCCGCGGGAGAATCGCTTTCGATAGTCCCAGCCGCTTTGTCCCGGCAATCAAAGAGCCTTCGGCCTCGCAGTGGCTCGGGGTGGAAGCGATTCTTGCGGCCTTTCTGCTGGCCGCCGAGGACAGACGCCGCGGGTCATTGAGCAAGGAAACCGAAGCCGCGTTTGAACGCATGTGGAAGCTGCAGATCCTGGAGGGAGAGGCAAGAGGCGCCTGGCATTGGAACAGCCTCAAGCTGGATCCCTGGGAGGAGCCCGATTCCGCTTTCTTTGGAGCATCGCTCGCGGCTCTGGCAACCGGCATTGCTCCAGCCAATTACCAGAAGCGGCCGGATATCCGTGCCGGGCGCGACCTGCTGGCGGCATACCTCAACACGGGACAGCGGGCTCAGCCTCTTCACAACCGGCTCATTCTGGTTTGGGCTTCGATGCATCTTTCCGGCGTGCTGCCGGTGGCGGACCGCAAAGCGATTATCGAGGACGCACTGCGCTTGCAGCAGCAGGACGGCGGGTGGAAAATTGCTTCGCTCGGTCCCTGGCCGGAACACCCGGGCGCTCCTCAATCACCCGGGTCGAACGCGTACGCAACCGGACTGGCCGCGTTCCTTCTGCAGCAGGGAGGCGTACCGCGGTCGAATCCGGCTCTAAAGCGCGCGCTCGCCTGGCTCCGCGCCAGGCAGGACCCCGAGGGGGGTTTCTGGGAGGCGCCCTCCATGAACAAACAGTATTCCCCTGGCAGCATGCAGTTGCATTTCATGCGGGATGCCGCCACCGCCTTCGCATCGATGGCCCTGATCGGGACCCGCTGAAACCCCAACGGGCCGCGGCGCGTCGGAAAACGCAGCCATGAACAAAACAAAAGCTGTGTTGGCTGCCTTCGCGGCTGCCGTCCTGTTGTACCTGTCTACGAGCGCTGTTCCCGCCGTGGCACAGGCAGTACGCGCCACGCTAACCCGGAGCGTCGATGAACCAGGCCGCAATCCCTATGAATCAACGGTCTTTTTCAATGTACTGGTCAATGGGTTGGTGCGCAGTCCCTGTCTGCCAAGCATCTGCGCGGTGCAATTCGCTCAGGTGCCGCAGGCCAAGCGGCTGGTGTTGCAGAATGTAACCGGACTGATCCGCGTTTCCAACCGAAGTTTGCGTTTCCTATCGCTGGCAAGCGACGCAGGGAATACCCCGCATCTGTCGGTGTTTCCCATCGCCGAACAGCATTACACCTCCGACATCGGCCCGTTCTCGACTGATGTTTACCTGTTTCACCAATCCGTTTCCGGCTACGTCGAAGGCGGCCAAACACCGGTTTTCTCGATGGTCGGGCTGGACAGCTTCTTAAGTGTGGGACGGGCTTCACAGATCAAGCTGACCGGTTACCTGATCGATTTGACGCAATAGCTACTGCGGCGATCGCGCCTGACGAACGGTTCGGCGTATGACAGGGGGCTTGTCACCCTGCCTTCGTTGTGTTACGGTGTAGGGCAAACTTTACGAACGAAGGGGAAAGATGATGAGGGCTTTCAGTTTTGCCTTGTATCTCCTTACTGCGGCCGGATTTGTGTCTCCCGTGCCCGCTCAGGTTCCTACCGGACGAATCGAAGGGGTAGTTCAGGATTCCAGCGGCGCCGTTATTCCCGGCGCCAAACTTGTACTTGTCAACACCCGCACCGAAGTGCGGAAAGAAGTCGAGGCCAATGCGGACGGCTTCTTCGTCTTCGGAACGCTTCAGCCAAGTAATTACACTCTCACGGCTGAAGCCTCCGGTTTCAGGACCATCACGATTAAGGATCTGGAGCTCAATGTAGGGGTAACCCGGAGCGAAGTGGTCAAGATGGAGATTGGCCAAGTCGCCGAGAGCGTCACCGTGGTCGCCAGTTCCGTGCGGGTTCAGACCACCGATGCCACGATTCAGCGCTCGGTGACGCTGCGGGACATCGACACGCTGCCACAGTTGACCCGCAATCCGATGACACTGGCCGTGTTCCAACCGGGCGTCCAGATCAATCCGGCCGACCCTAGCTTTTCGCGAGTCAACGGCCAGCGCCAAGGCTCCAACAACAATACGCTCGACGGCATCGACGTCAACGACTCTGTGTTGCCGCGACTTGGCCTGACCCTGAACGCGACCAATACGGATTCGGTGGAGGAGTTCCGCATCACCACAAACGGCGGCAAGGCCGAATATGGCCGCAATGCGGGCGGCCAGGTGGAGTTGATCACGCGCTCGGGCGCCAATCAATTCCATGGGAATCTTTTTGAGTTCCATAGGAACACAGTGCTCAACGCGAGCAATTTCTTCAACAACATCAGCGGGCAGGCCCGTCCCAAATTTATTCAGAACCAGTTCGGGGGGTCGATCGGGGGACCGATCCTGGTGCCGAAGGTTTTTAACGGAAGGGACAAACTGTTCTTCTTCTTCAACTACCAGGGAGTTCGTACGGCGCAGGAAACGGTGCGGAACCGCAATGTGTTGACCGCCCAAGCCAAGAGCGGCATTTTCGCATGGCGTGTTCCGGGTTCCGGCGAATTGCGAACGTTCAACATTCTGCAAAACGATCCGCGCCGTAGAGGCATTGATCCGAGGGTTCAGCAGCAACTGGCCCTGCTTCCGCTGCCTAACAATAACGACGTCGGAGACACCTTCAACACCGCGGGCTTTCGCTTTAACAGTCCGACGCCTTCGCGCAACAACCAGATCACGGGGAAGATCGACTATAACCTCAGCAGTACGCATCGCATCTGGTACCGGCACTCCCGCTTCGTAACAACTTCCTTCGATGCGTTGAACAACGCCGATCCCACTTTTCCGGGCCAGCCGTCGGGAACACAAGGCGGGATCCGCTGGGGGTTTTCGACGGGGTCGAATTGGACGATCCGTCCATGGCTGGTGAACGAATTCCTGGCAGGGCACCAGGAATCGAGCGTGAATTTCTTCCGGGTCCGCCCGCATGGGGAAGTCGTTGTTCCCAACCTGTACACCGCCCCGATTCCTTCCGGAACGGGCTCGCGCCGCAATTCTCCCGTGAACCAGTTCACCGACAACCTATCGATTCTTAGAGGAAAGCATAGTCTGAAAGCCGGGGTGAGATTCAGTATTACAACGCAGTTTCAATCGAGCGACGCCGGCATCTGGCCCAACATTAATTTGAGCCGAGCGTCTGGCAACATCGACTCGACGACGGGGCCGACGGGAGCGGCGGTGATCAGCACGGCAGACCGGCAACGATTCGAGAACCTTCATAACGACCTGCTGGGACGCATCAGCAGCGTGACTAACACTTTTTACTCGAATCTCGAGGCGTTTCAGCCCGCGGGCACTCCGCGAGTGCGGAATTTCATCTTTCGCGACTATGGTTATTTCTTCCAGGACGACTGGCGCATCCGGCCCAACTTCACGTTGAACCTCGGTTTGCGGTACGAGTTCTATGGGGTTCCGTTTGAGCGGGACGGGTTGCAAGGCGTAGTCCGGCAGGCGCCGCTGATTAACCCTGTAGGCACGATTCGCGACGTTACCGTGCAAAGAGGCTCGAGATGGTTTCAGAACGACTACAACAACTGGGCGCCGCGGATCGGCTTTGCGTGGGATCCACGCGGTGACGGGAAAACGGCGATTCGCGCCTCGTGGGGCATCTACTATGACCGCGTGATCGGGGCGACCGCCAACGACGTCGACTCGGCGATGCCGGGGTTCTCCTTCCCCGGCCAGGTGTTTCCCAACCAGGCCGTTGGAAGCGACGTTCGCATCGCCGACCGGCCGGCGTTTCCGGCGCCTCCTTCGGCGCCGGCGTTGACGCCGGGCTTGACGCGCACCAACACGCTGGCGATGTTCGATCCCAATTTCCGTTCGCCGTACGTGATGCAGATGAACTTCACCATCCAGCGTGAAGTGCTCCGCAACACCGTGCTGGAGGCGGGCTACGTCGCCAACCGCGGCGTGAAGCTGCTGGCCGATCTGAACATGAACCAATTCAAGATTCAAGGCGATTTTCTCCGCGACTTTAATCAAATTGCAGCGTTCCGGCGCGGCGGCCCCGCAGTCCCGGCAAGCAACGCGTTTGTGCGCCTGTTCGGCTCGGTCAATTCCGCGGTTACCGCCATTGGCGCCACAAATTTCGACCAGGGCGCGATCGGCACCGCCGCGAATACGGTGGACACGAACAACTTCACGCGTTATCCCGCGGCGGGGCTACACGACTTTTTCCTGCGCAACTATCCGCAGTTCGGAACTTTGCCGCTTGCCACTAACGCCGGCGGCTCGACATACAATTCGCTCCAACTCAGTCTGAGACGGCAGACCGGCTCGCTGCGCTTTGCGGGCAACTATACATGGAGCAAAACGCTCGACAACGTTTCCGTTGACGGCAGCGGGTTGACGCAGCCGATCGACAACTTCAATCTGCGGCTGAATCGCGCGCGCGCCGACTTCGACCGCACTCACAGCGCAACCTGGTCGGTGAGCTATTTCCTTCCTTTCGGCAAAAATCACCGCATCGGCGGGAACCTGCCCGGCTGGGCGGACCGGTTCGTAAGCGGCTGGGAGCTGGGCCTGCTGGGCGTTTGGACGTCGGGTCCGGTGATGACGATTTCGAGCGGGGTTCCCACGGTGGCGGCGAACATCAATAACTGGGCTGATTACAACGGCGACCGGAAGATCGGCGCGGTCGAACGCACCGGGTCCGGCGTAATCTATTTCACCTCGGATCATCAGTCGAAGTTCAGCCTTCCGGCGGCGGGCGGCATTGGAAGCTCGGGCCGGAACGCGTTCCGCGGCCCCAGATTTTTCAACAAGGACGTCTCGATGGTGAAGAGGGTTCGCCTCGTGGAGGGACACTCGATCAGCATCCGGGCCGAGATGTACAACATGTTCAACAACGTGAACTTCGCTGCGCCGGCGGTGAATCTGCAAACGCCGCAGACCTTCGGGCGCATATCGGCAACCACGGGTTCGGCTCGCATCATGCAGGTGGCGTTGCGATACGATTTCTAGTTTTCGAGGCGACCGCTCCCCTACAGTCGCGGCTCTGCTGAGCAAGAACGCTGTTTTCAAAGCTGTGCGCGGCGAACCGCTTCTAGCGTGTTTTCCACGTCGGCGGCGGTGTGGACCGCCGAGACGTACCAGCGGCCGTCGGGGAGAGCGAGCACGCCCAGATCGAGCAGCGCCAGTGACAGGGCTGCATAACGCTGCTGGTCAGCGGCTAATTGGCCGCGCCAGGTTCGTGCGGGGCGGTCCATGAACGATAGCTGAAAGACCGGGCCTCCGCCGGAGGTGACTACTTTGTGCCCTTTCTCTTTGAGGATCGTTTGCATACCAACCCGCAATTGCTCACCCAGCCGCCAGAGTCCGGCATAGATGCTGCGGTGATCGCGGGTGAGGATATCGAGCGTTGCGTTCGCGGCGGCAAGCGCCAACAGGTTCCCGTTCAACGTCCCGGCGTGAACCACTCTCCCATCCGCGATGAGATCCATGAACTCCTTCTTACCGCCGAGGGCGCTGAGCGGCGCGCCGCCGCCGATCGCCTTTGCGTAAGTGGCGAGATCGGGAGTCACGTTGTAATAACTTTGCGCGCCGCCGAGGGCGAGGCGGAATCCGGTGATCACTTCGTCAAAGATGAGCACGGTCCCGTTGCGCGAGGTGATTTCACGCAGGAACTCGAGAAACCCCGGATCGGGCGGAATACAGCCGCCGTTGGCCAAAAAGGGTTCGCAGATCACCGCCGCGATCTCCGCTCCGTGACTGGAGAAGATGGCCTCCACCTGCGCCGGAGCATTCCATTCCGCAACGAAGACCGAATCATGGGGACGCTGACCCATGGCGACCGGCACCGGCGAGCCATCATAGCTCGCAATTTCATCCGCCGATGGCCGGTAGCTCACCAGCACGCTGTCATCCCAGCCGTGATAGTGGCCTTCGAACTTGAGATGCTTTCCTCGGCCAGTGGCAGCGCGGGCCAGCCGCAGAGCCAGTTGCACGATCTCGGTCCCGCTGTTGGCGAAACAGACTTTAGCGGCACACGGGATTGCGGAAACCAGCTTTTCGGCGACTTCGAACTCCAGGTCGTGTTGTGCGCCGAAGGTGAGGCCGCGGTCGATGACCGAGTTCAGGGCGGAGCGGATTTCCGGATGAGCATGGCCGACGATAAGCGGTCCCCAGGCAAGCCCGTAATCGATGTAGCGATTTCCGTCGACGTCGAAGACCGTGGAGCCTTCGCCGTGCGTGAAATACAGCGGGTAGGGCCGGGCGGAACGGCGGAGTCCGGAGGAAACGCCGCCCGCCAGCGCGTGCTGTGCGCGCTGATACCGCTCCAGTGACCGAACCGTTTTGGCTCGAATGTTCTCGTCGTGCACAAAGACAGTCTAATCGAATGCGAGGGGTGGCATGAGCGATGAGAGCGCAGGAGTGACAAGTGGGTGGAGCGCCTCGCCCGCGAGAACACCGCGCAGGGTCTTAATTACCTTCGAGCGTTCGGCCTGACGCTGCGTCTCCTTATCCATTTCCAAAAGCCAAGAGTGGAGTGGAACAGGCTCCTGAATTTCATTCTTCCCTCCAATACCCATTAGTATGGTTTCGGACCCTAATCAATGACTTTCTTCCGTTGCCGAAATCGCTCTTTGTCGACCTCAATGTCAACCCGGTGTCTGTTTTGGATTCTGCCCTCCATCCTGGCCGCGCAACCGGCTCTCTCCGGGCGTGCCCGAAATCTGCATCGGGATACGCTGGTATTCGATGCGCACGTGCATATGATCAACCGCCAGTTGCACGACGGAGGTGATATCGGCGTGAGGCTGAATAACGGCCAAGTCGACTTGATACGCGCACGTGAAGGCGGGCTGGACGCGATGTTCTTCTCGTTGTACATCCCCGAGCAGTACTACCCGGGACGTTATGAAACGAAGCATGTTCTCCGTCTGCTCGATCTGGCGCATGCACAGATTGAGAAGAACAAGGATAAGATTGGCATCGCATACAAGGCATCCGACGTAGCGCGGCTCAACAGGGAGGGCCGAATCGCGGCGTTGCTCGACCTTGAAGGCGGCTTCGATCTCGACGGCGATCTGGGAGTCCTGCGAAGCCTTTACCGGCTTGGCTTACGCTCGGCGCAGTTGCCGGCGCACAACTGGGCAAACAACTTCGCCGATTCCTGCTGCGCCGAACCGAAATACGGAGGCCTGAACGAGCACGGGCGCGCCGTAGTCCGCGAGATGAACCGGCTCGGGATGGTGATCAACATCTCGCATGCCTCCGATCAATCGATCGAGCAGGTGCTCGACATCAGCTCGCAACCGGTGATCGCCACACACCACGGCTTGCGCAGCTTCAACGATATTCCACGCACGATGCCCGATGCGCTGCTGAAAAAGCTCGCCGCCAAAGGCGGAGTGATCGGCTTTCACATCGGTTGTGAGTTCCACAGCCCGCCTTTTTTTGAATACCGGACCAACCAGGCGGGTCGGCCGTTTTGGGATACGCGCGAGATCGGCGCCAAAGAAGCGCGGCTGAGCATCTTCGAAATCGATCGTCTGGTGGCCAGGCAGTTTCCCATGGCCGGCATTTCCGTTCCCGAAGAATTGAAGCTCACAGTGGATGATTGGTTCAAAGTGGTCGACCGGGCCATCGAGATCGCGGGCGAAGACCACGTGGCGCTCGGCTCGGATTTCGACGGCGGGCCGACGCCGCCTCGCGGCATCCGGGATATTCGTGATCTGCCTCAGCTCACCGAGGCGATGTTGCGCCGAAGCTACTCCGAGCGGCGCATACGCAAGTTTCTGGGTGAAAATGTGCTGCGCGTGGTGCGGCAGGTGACCGGGCAGTGAGCCTGCTACGGCTGCACGAAGGCGCGGATGATGAACACAGCCATCTGGCCGCGGGTAACATGCGCCTCCGGACAGTACTGCGTTGCGCTGCATCCGGCGGTGATGCCTCGCAGTTTCATTAGTTGAATGTAGCCGAAGAAGGAATGGTTGGCGGCGACATCAGTGAAAGATGGCGCGGCCGGAAAGGGAAACGGGTCAGTAGGGGCTAGCCCGGAGGAGGCTCGAATGATGAACGCCGCCATCTGGCCGCGCGTCACCGGGTCGTCGACGCAATACATTGTCGCGCTGCATCCGGCTGTGATGCCAAGCTCGCGCAGCTTCTGCACATACTTGAAAAACGGGTGCGTAGCGGGGACGTCCGTGAAAAAAGGCGCCTGAGGGAACGTGAAATCTTCCGTGCCCAGAAGGCCACGGATAAGGAACACCGCCATTTGACCACGTGTAGTGTTGTCCTCAGGACAGTAGGTGGTAAACGAACAGCCTATGGTGATGGCGCGGTTGCGCAGCAGGGCAATGTGATTGTAGAAGGGATGCGAAATCGGTACATCACCGAAAAACAGAGGGGGGTTGGCGGCATTTTGTGCCGCCTGAATGGAGACGCCGCCGATATCGACCGAGGCGGTACGCGGAAGCATGCTGGAATTGTCGCTTGTCGATAGGCCTACGATTCTCGATCCAGGTCCAGCGGCGCCTGTGAAGAGCCAATTGCCGTTGGACTGCGCGCTCCACTGACAGGCGGCGCCCGTGGTAAGGTTGACCTCCTGGTAACTGAACCCCGCATCAAATGTAATCGTCTGCGGCGAAACAAGGAACGAGCAGCCTGAGGCCGGCTGACTGACCGTGAATGGCACGCCCGCGATGAGAACTGTGCCCGCGCGCCGGCTCGAGGTTGTGTTGGCGGATACGTTTAGCAGAGCGGCCCCTGGCCCCTGCCGCTGCGTGGAACTGACGTTGATCCATGAATCCAGTGAACTGGCTGTCCAGCCGCAGGTAGGGGATGATGTTCTCACCACGACACCTAAGGCGTCGCCAATTGAGCTGGCCATGCCGCTGTACCGGCTCAGTGAGTAACCGCAGGAGCTGTTGGGAAATGTGCCTGCAATATTGTAGAGAACTCCAATGCGGTTACTGCTGTTGGCTAAGACAAGGTCGAGCCGGCCATCCTGGTTGAGGTCACTGGCAATCAGGGAGGAACTCTCGCCCACGCTTAACCTCATTTCCGGCTGAAAAGTGCCGTTGCCGTTCCCGATGTATACACCGGTGTCGGTGTCTCCGCAGCAGTGGCCCGCGATCAGATCGTTGCGGCCGTCTCCGTTAAAATCCCCAACGGCAATGCTGGACGGGCCGAAATCTGTATTGAGGCCAATCGGGGCTTGAAATGTTCCGTTGCCTTGGTTCAGGTGGACAAAAACCCTGTACTCTCCGAGCGAGCCCGTGCCCGCGGAAGTGAACAGTTCCGGGCGCCCGTCGCCGGTTACGTCGGCGGCCGCGGAGAACGTTGGGTTGGAGCCCGCCGGGAGAAGACTTGCAGGCTGAAACGTTCCATTGCCATTGCCGAGAGCAACAGAAACGCCGCCGGGGTCGGTGGTGGAGAAGGCGGTGCCCGCGCAGGCTGCGACGATGTCCAGCCGGTTGTCGCCATTGAGGTCCGCCAATTGCACGCTGACGGGGTTCGACCCGACATTAAACTGGGTGGCGTTTTGAAAAGTGCCGTTCCCATTGCCCAGAAAGACGAGAACATGATTGACCGGTGCACTAAAGCCGCGTTGCGCCGCGACTATATCAGGCCTGTTGTCGGCGTTCAGGTCCCCGATAGCGAGGCTGCTGGTTTCACCAACGGACGCGATTCTGGTTGCAGGCTGGAAGCTTCCGTTGCCGTTGCCAATGAGTATGAATAACCCGGTATTGGAGGCGGCGGCGAGATCCCACTTTCCGTCGCCATTGAAATCGCCGGCGGCAACAACATTGGTTCCAACCGGGAAGCCGTTATTCACGACGGGCACAAGAACCTGGCTTTGGAAACCGGAGCCGGTTCCAAAGAACACCTCGGCGCCGATATTGGCGTTGATGGCTATGTCTATTTTCCCGTCGCTATTGAAGTCGCCCTGTGTGATGTGCTGTGGCGTTAAGTTGGCCCTGTAGGACGGCGCTCCCAGGAAGGAGCCGTCGCCGCGATTGAACAAAACCTTCACCGATTTTGAATAAGGGGGAGGAATCAAGGCATCCGGGTGACCGCTCGCCACGACGATATCCAGGTGAGTATCGCCGTCGAAATCCATAGCAAAGAGGCTCCTCTCATCGTTGTCGTCGGGAGAACCCAACATGTAGGCATTGCTCGTGGGAAACGTGCCGTTTCCGCTTCCGTAAAAGACTGCGATAATCTGAGCAAAAGTGCTGGAGAGCGCGAGGTCAAGGCGCCCATCCTTATTGAAGTCGCCCGCGGCAATGCCGGAGGCGTTATAATTTAACCCTGTTCTGATTGCGGCCCGGAACGTCCCATCGCCGTTGCCGCCTAAAACGAAGAGGGCAGTCCCGGCGCAGACGAGATCTACGCGGCCGTCGCCGTTCACATCCGCGGAAACAATACTCACCACGGATTCGGAAACGCCGTAGTTCACTGCCGGGCGGAAGGTTCCGTTTCCATTGTTGATGAGGACAGACACCGTGTTGTCCTGCCCGCTTGCCACGGCAATGTCCGGACGGCCGTCACCATTGAAATCCGAAGTAGTCGCTCCGGTGGGAGAGCGGCCGACAGGGTAATTGACCGCAGCCTGAAGTAGGCCGACGTTCCCCGTGCCTAGAAAAATGGAAACGCTCCCATTCGGACTGAAGACAGCATTGAGGACGGCGATATCGCGCCGGGCATCTCCGTTGAAATCGGCAACTAGCATCGAGTTCAGGTTGGTGGTTCCGGTGGAGTGAGTCGCAAGAGTCTGGTTGCCGGCTGCATTCACAAGCAGAGAATGCAGCATGTTGATCTGATTGCTGAATGGATTGACGCCAAATCCGGTGGTCGATGCGCCGTCGCCAATAAAATCCGTCACCAGTGGATTGCGGGACATTGTGCCAAACAGATCGTCTCGCAGGTTGGGGCGGCCTGGAACCGGCTGAGCGGTCCGTCCGGCTGCGATGGAACAGTTGAAAAAATTCTGCTCGAAGTTGGGTGTTGTTCCCGTATTAGTGGAGTTGGGCGGCCTCCCTTGAAACGCCTGGCCCAGGAAGGAACCATTCGCCTGCCTGAGGAGGACTGTGCCGTTGAGAGAAGGATTGAGCGATCCCATGACGACTTGGCTCAAGGTGCCGAACCCGGCAGGGGGGCAAACCTGCGCCTGCAGCGGCCCAAAAAGCGCGAGAAGCGCGGAAATGGTGTACAGAAGTGTCAAGCGACACTCACCCTCCGGACAGAGATTCGCCGACAAAATTTTTATACCATGCGCGGATTTCGGTTGCAATTACCGGTAGACATAGTACCCGCCATGGAGGAATAGACTCACAACAGCAGCGCGATCGACCTTGTCCACGCGAATCACTCCATCGGGCTTGGAGGGCCACATAACCAGCAAAAGTACGCCGGGGCTTCCCGATCCGGCTCCGGACTTCAAGTGGGCCAGGTAGTCCGGACGGATACGAAGCGCACCGGCTTCGGCCGGTGACGCGCAGTGGCAGGTTGCCAGGACGCCGGTTGTGGGATCGGCTGTCGCGGCTATCACCAACATCGTCCCCCCTGGCGTCGCATCTTTCCACTTGACAGCCAAGCCATCCGCTATTCTAAGGTCCGGTAAAACAGGACGATTCTCCAACACAAAAGCTGCTGGGGGTGGCGCGGACGCCGCGAAGGGAGGAATGGCGGATCCTCCATCTCCCCGCACGTACAGCGCCGGCTTGTCGAAGAAAGGGCGCTCCATCGTCCTCCGATAAAAGCCCGCGGCTCCGCCAATCATGGGAATCCGGACCTGGCGTTGCCCATCGTGGATGGCCAGATGCTGGCCCGCGTCCAGGCCCTCTCCCGTCACTTCGTGAAAAAGTGTGGTGCTGAGCGTGTCCAAGGTGGACTCGGATGAGTCGTAGGGACGAGCAAACGTAATGCATTGGCCGTCTGGCGGAATGTAGGCCAGCGGTCCCAAACCGGTCGTTTCCGATTTTTCGAAGAACGCGGCGGATACTTCGTCACGCACTTCATCGGGGCCATCCACCGATTCCCGCAAGACCGATCGCACGAGCGCCACGATGCCAACACGTCCGGCAAACCAGCTTGGAAGCGGCTGGCCGGCGGGCGCCTTGCATGGCGTTTCCTTGGCGATGGGTATTGTTACGGTGTTGCTGAGAACTCCCGCGACGCGCACCTGCACGGGCACGTAGCATCCTGGCGTGGCATCGGCTGGAACTTCGAACGTGATTTGATCGGGGCCCTCCTTTCCCCTGCTCGCGGAAAGCACTTCGGCGGGCCGGCCCGCGACAAGCACTTCCACGTTCCGCTCAACGCCGAGGCCCTCCCCGAAAAGACGTGCCTTGCCCGCTCCAATACTCTCGATGCGTCCCGGACCGAAACCTTTCCCATTCAAGCTGTACAATCCGAAGCTGGATCTGGCGACCCGCAGAGTCAACGCCCGCTCGCTTTCCCCGGCTCTGACGCGCAATTCGTAGAGTCCGGGCCGCAGATCATCGGGCAAGCGAGTCTCGGCCGTAGTGGCGCGGGCGGAAAGAACCGGGAGCCGGATGTCCCGCTTCGCGGCACGTATTGAAATATCGACGCGCTTTCCGGAAAAATCCATGTCCCCACGATGGATGATGATGCGGGATCCAGGCGCTAATCCTCTTGCTCCGATCTGCGCCGGCCACTGGCTGGCCGCATTGACCACGGCTCGGACGGGCGCCGCCTGGAACGCCGGGGCGAAGACGGCCAGGATCAGTATGAGCAGACAGACTGGAATGGCTGTGGTCATTTCGTGCGGTTGAATGATCCCAAGTGTATCTCAGAACGCGCAAAAGCTGGACGGCTTTCCCCTTGACATCTTAGGGGTATCGGTCGTATGATTCCCCTAAGCTACCTATGGGATTCAAAACCGGCGAGCTTCTGCCTGGCACGCTTGACCTGATGATCCTCAGTGCTCTCGAATCCGGGCCCGCGCATGGATACTCCATCATGGAGGCCATCTGGAGCCGGTCCG
>Ga0187893_10005519_pt1 | contig 22602 bp, 12 predicted proteins | sample MA1701074metaG_FD_139574 | JGI IMG/M metagenome (GOLD analysis project Ga0187893, IMG submission 139574) | White microbial mat communities from a basaltic lava cave in the Kipuka Kanohina Cave System on the Island of Hawaii, USA - MA170107-4 metaG ...
CTATCTGCCGGCGGCGTTCGAGCTGGCCGATCAGATCCGGGCGCTCGGCGCGCGAGCCGACCACGTCGCGGTGGCGGTCGGCTCCGGGACGACGTACGCCGGGCTCCTCCTCGGGCTGCGCCAGGCGGGCGTGGCCGCGCACGTGCTGGGGGCGTCCGTGAACATCGCCGCCGCGGTGCTGCGCGAGCACGTCCGGACACAGATGCAGGACGCGGCCAAGATGCTCGGGATCTCCGCAGCCGCGCACGACGCCGAGGTCGACATCACCGACGCCCACGTCGGGCCCGGCTACGGCATCCCGACGCCCGACAGCGTGGACGCGGTGCGCCTGGCCGCCCGCTCCGAGGGTCTCGTGTTCGATCCCATCTATACGGGCAAAGCCTGGGCCGGCCTGCACCACGCGGTGCAGAGCGGCGCGATCGCCCCCCAGAGCACCGTCGTGTTCATGCACACGGGCGGCGCGCCCAACCTCTTCATGCACGCCGACAGTCTCGTCGGGCCCGATGCGCTCAGCCGGGCCGACGCCGGAGGGACCCATGCCCGACATTCCGATTGAAGAGCTCTGCGCGCGCTATCGCCGGCTCTACACCGCGGCGGTGGCCGACGCGCTGGACGACAAGGGTCAGTGGCACCAGATCGTGGATCGGCGCATTCAGCCGCTGACCCTGGAGATGCGGGTCGCGGGTCCGGCCTTCACGATGCTGGGACGGCCGGAGCGCAGCACCGACCGCGCCATCCGAAAGGGCGTGAAGGCCGTCGACGCGCTGCGGCCGCACACCGTGGCGGTCATGGACTGCTCGGGCGAGGAGATCACCGGGCACTGGGGCGAGCTCCTCACCAACGGCGCCCTGGTGCGCGGCGCGACCGGCGCGGTGATCGACGGCGGCACGCGGGACGTGGCGGCCATCCTCAAGATGGGCTTCCCGGTGTTCTCGAAGTTCCGCTCGCCCGCCGACGCCAAGGGGCGCTGGAACGTCGTGGACTTCGACTGTCCGGTGACGATCGGCGGGGTGCCGGTGGCGCCCGGCGACTTCATCGTGGGCGACGCCGACGGCGTCGTCGTCGTGCCGCGCGACCTGGTCGTCGAGGTGCTGCTGGAGGCGGAGGAGGTCGTGAAGACCGAGACCGAGATCCGCCAGCGCGTCAAGGACGGCCAGTCGGTCGCCAAGCTCTACATGGAATACAAGCGGTTCTAGGCTGGAGCCCGCCGGTGCGCATCGAGTCGGTCGCGGCCATTCCGCTCGTGGCGACGCTGGATCAGCCGCAGCGGACCGGCGTGGCGACCTACTCCACGCTGGGGATCGCCCTCGTGGAGGTGCGGACCGACACCGGCCTGGTGGGCTACGGCGAGTGCCTGGCCCGCTACTCCCCGCGCATCTGGGCCGCGATCGTCGACGATCTCCTGGCGCCGCTGGTCGTCGGCGCCGACCCGTTCGACACCGAGCGCCTGTGGATGCGCATGTTCCGCGACCTGCGCTCCTTCAGCGGGCACAGCCGGGGTATGCTGGTCGAGGCGATCGCCGGCGTCGACACGGCGCTGTGGGACCTCAAGGGCAAGGCGATGGGGGTGCCCGTGCACGCCCTCCTCGGCGGCGCGACCCGCACGCGGCTCGACGCCTACGCTTCGTCCATCATGCAGCGGGAGCCCGCCGCCATGGAGGCCGAAGCCGCGGCACTGGTCGAGCGCGGCTTCCGGGCGATCAAGATCAAGGTCGGCGTCGGCGTGGAGCAAGATGAAAGAACTGTCCGAGCGATCCGGCGCACCGTCGGCGACCGCATCGACCTGATGCTCGATGCCAACGGCGCCTACCGGGCCGCCGACGCCATCGCGCTGGCGCAGCGCGTGCACGACCTCCGGATCACCTGGTTCGAGGAGCCCGTCGTGGCGGATGATCTCGAGGGCTACGCGCGCGTCCGGGCCGCGACGGCCATCCCGCTGGCCGGCGGCGAGGCCGAGTTCACCCGGTTCGGGGTGCGCGACCTGCTGGCCCGCGGCCTGCTCGACGTTCTGCAGCCGGACGTGGCGCGCTCAGGTGGGATCAGCGAGACAAAGAAGATCGCCGACCTGGCGAGCGCCCACCACGTGGCGTACGCGCCGCACGTGGGGTTCTCCGGCGCGGTCTGCGTGGCCGCCACACTCCACCTCGCCGCGGTCGCCACGAACTTCCTCACCTACGAGTGCATCCACACCGTCAACCCGCTGCGCGAACGCCTCGCCGTGCAGCCGATAGGAGGCCCCGAGCACCTGGTGGACGGCCAAATCCCAATTCCCGACGGCCCCGGCCTCGGCCTCGACCTCGACCCCGACGCCCTCCTTCGCTACCGCCAGCGCTAGTATAGTTAGTCCCCTGCGTCCGCTCTGCTTCGCTGTTGCGCACGATCGAGATAGGTAGCAAAGTCTTCAAAATACTCGAAGGTCATACTGCCTAACGTCCTGGCGTTCAGCGGCGGGCCGCCGCCGCTGCCGGCCTGGTCCGCTAGGTGCGACCGGCCCGTCCGCTGTGACGGCGAGGGAGACGACGAATCATGATCTGACACCAGCCGCCTTCAATGCCTCTGCAAACTGCTCCTGAAACTCACGTTGCCGCCCCGTTGAAGGGAAGTAGATGCGTTGTCTGATGACCGGCAGCCCCGCAGTCCGCAACGCGTCATATGCAACGTCGAAAACGGTCGCCTTGATCAAGATGATCCTCTCGGGAGCGAGAGCGCGACAGCGAGTGAGTAGGTCAGGCACGAACGCCTGGAGCGAGGAGCCATCCACAGGGTCCAACTTGAGATCAATGAGGAAGACGCCCATCTCCTGAAGTTCCTTCAGACAGGCCGCCTTTTCCCACCGGCCTGGTTTGCGGCCAAGCAGCACCTGCGTGACGCCAAGGAACAGCCAATCGTGCGAGGCCACGTCCTCGAAGTAGAAGTACCGATCATCGGCGGCTGGTGGCCCCTCCGCCACTAGAAGCACGCGGACGTCGCTCGGTCTGTACTTCGCCGCAGCCCTCTGACGGCGCGCCCTGACCTCACTCCGATGGGTCTCTTGGTCCACTGACTGCCTCCGGGTCCGTTCGCCTAACTCGTGTTTAGGCGCCTGCCTTTGTTTGCTACGCCCAGGCCACGTCATCGACCACCCGCCTGCCTATCCCGCACCGTCTGGGTTGTCCGCTCTTCCTGTCACGCGGAGCGCCGCATCGGTCCGCTCAGTCCGATGGAATGGGGACTAACAGGCGCTGGTCGATCAGAGTCTGGAAGTGCTCTACGACACTTGCAGCCAAGGACCGATCGCGGGTTAGGAGGCCCAGTTCGATGTTCCGGTCCAGCGCTGCCTCCGTCAGGTTGGCGGAAGTCACGAAGACCGTCTCGCCGTCCGCGACTACCGCCTTCGCATGCAAAACTCCGGGAGGTAGGTCTGGGTCCAGCGCCCGCGGGTCGTAGAAGACCGTCGGCCGCGATGTTCCCGGCCACTCGGTCCTCCAGAATCGCTCCGCAAAGCGGCGAACGAGCTCTTCCGCAGCCGTGGTGTCACCACGCTTGCGCTGGATGTTCAGAAGCAGCTTGACCCGGAGATCGGGCGCCGCCTTCATGCGCCGCGCCAGGATTGCGAACGCCTTCGGCCCCTCGAAGAAGACGTAGCTGCTCACCCAGAGGGAATGCTGTGCAGACGTCAGCAGCTCCTCGTAGACGCGTCTCGTGTCGCGGGCATGCAGACCCGGCACTTCGGGGCCCGACCAGACCAGGTCAGCGCGCGGGGCGCGAGCTTCGGCTTCGGAGAGACTGCGGATCCAACGAGCAGCGGCCGCGCTTGGGACTCCGATTCGACCGAATTCGGCCAATGCCGCGGCGACCCTCTCGAGCGACGCCGAGCCACTAAGCAGCGAGCGGAGTGCCGCTGTCGTAGGCGTGCAGGCGATCAGCCCAGACTCGAGTGCGCTCGCGAGTCGCTCCCGCACATGCGGCGGCAGATTGAGCAGTGTCTCGATCACGACACGGCCGCGAAGAACGCCGCGTCAGGTACCCCGAGCACCGGCACCACAAGGGCGCGGTCGAGATAGTCGTTCCGCATCTCACACGAGGTTTCGGCGACGAGCGCGCAACCGTGGCAGGCTGCGCCGTGCAGCCACCGTTCCTCCAAGCTCTTGCCTGGCGTGTGCTGGGCGCAGATGGGATCGTTCGAACAGAGAGCGCTCGTCTGCAATGCTTCCGCGAGGTGATCCTCCAGGTACCGCGCTTGCTGGACAAGGCCGCCAAGGGTTCCTTCGGCATCCGGGCTGCCCGTGTACAGCAGCACGCCGAAGCGCCCGGCCGTTGTGTCCGCGTAGATGCGCTCCCGGATCGAACTCGCCGGATAGCCGCAGCGCATTGCGAGCGATTGGATGAGAAGGTGGGAGAGCGTGTGGAGGAGCACGTAGGGGCCACCGGGAAAGAGGCGCTTGCTCTTGCGGTCTTCCATCCAGCGGCGGTGTCCAGCCGCCAGGCCGTCTAGGCGCTCTTTGACCGCTGGCCGCTCAAGCCAGTGCCCGACCGCATCGGAGCGGAGCAGCATGAACACTCCTTCACCGCGGTTCTCGACCGCGGGGAACCACGCAGGGTCGATGGCGATCTGCGCCCGCTCGACGTCGCTCTCGTATTCTCCATGAATGTCCGGCATTATGGGCTCCAGGCGCGTGAAACCTGCCAGCGCCAAGACTTCGCGGAGCCGGTGGAGCTGGATCACGGCTTCTATGCCGGCCGTCCGCGCCGACCGCCGCCACGCGCGCTCAGGAAGCTTGCGGGCGTGGAAGTTCGGATCGATCGGAACGTCGTCGCCGAAGCCCTCCGGGGTTCCGAGAAGCGCGTCCAGCTCGACCTGTTTGACCGGACGTTCGTCCGCGCCCCCTTGCTTGCGGCTACGGATCGCCTCGAGTACCTCGGCGTCGACGAACTGAGCGAGCTGCGCCGCGATTCGGGGCTTGCGCTTCAGCAACGCCAGATCCGCCTCGGTCTCGACGATCTGAAGATCGTCCCACAGCTCCCCAATGGCCTTCTCCACAGCCGTCCCGCGATCCGGAAGCGAGAGTACACTCACGACCTGCGGGAAGTAGGCGTTCGACGCAGTGCGGATGAGCAGACGGCTTGGCTGGTGGCACTCCTCGCGGATGTTCCTCCCGAGCCATGGTCTCGCCCCTCGACAGGTGCCGAGGGGGTTCATCTCGAGCTGGGTCGCCTCGTACATACTCCGCGCCGGCTTGCCGCACTCGCAGCGCACAACCAAGTCCGCGAGGTCGCCACTCGTCCCGCGCTCGTCGAGCCAGAGCTGGCGCCGGCAGGTGTCGTCGGGGCCGTGGACGAAGCGGCGCCAGTCGAGGTCGTCAACGTGCCCTCTCGGACAAGCCCGCACGAAACGCGTCGCCACCACCGCCCTGCCGTCGAAGCGGCCTCTCTCATCGAGTGCCTTGCGGTGGACAAGACGGCGCGAGTGCGCCCGGTCCTCGCTCCCCCCTTCGTCCTGGACCACGAACCACTCGGGAAACCGCCAGGCGCCGATGCCACGCGCTGACTCACGGGGGTCATTGGGGTCCGGTGGGGGCGCGTACAGACGCGGGACGCGGACGCCCGTCATGGCCTCGAGCGTGCGCGCCAGCCGCGGCTCGGTGATCTCGTTGAGGTCGCTCGCCTTCGGCCAGGTCTCGAGCCCACCGACGATAGCCGAGTGCCTCGGCAGATCGATGAGCGCGCCGGGCCCGTAGGTCGTGATGACCTGGCCCTGGCGGACCTGGCCGTGTGCCTTGCGATTCACGTCCGGTCCTCCGCCTGCACGCCGCTCAGATCCTCGAGGAACAAGTTCACCTCGGGCTCGACGTCGCGCAGCGACCGGTTGGCGCGGAACTTCCGGTGGTGCTCGGACTCGAAGTCGCGGTCGAGCATTTCCCGGAGCAGCGGCTGACGTTGCGCCAGCTCGCGGCGCTGGTACTGCACGCTCACACCGGCCGCCCGATAGTCCTCGACGACCTTCTGCCAGGAATCGAGCAGGTCCACGATGCGGTTTTGCACGCTGCGTAATCGCTCCTCGCGCTCGGCCTCGTCCGCGAACGGTTGCTGGCGTACGCGCTCGAGAAAGCTGGCGAGGAGCCGCTGCTCCAGCGCCGCGCGGATGTCCGCGATCCGCTCTACGCCCTGAGCGGGCGTGATCTCGCCCTGCGCGTGCCGCGCCAGCCCCACCAGCGCGCCAGCGAACCCGCGGTCGAGGGCGCGCGCGGAGAAGGGCGTCACGCTCCCGACCTCCACGGAGCGGTAGAAGGTCTCATGGTAGTGGCGGAAGCGCTCGTAGTGTGATCGGTCACGGGGCTTGTGGATGTTGAAGAGCGTGACCACGAGCCCCGGCCGGTCGTCGGTGCGGCCGACGCGGCTCGTGGCCTGGATGTACTCGGCGTGGGTCTTGGGCTGCCCGAAGACCACCATGAGGCCGAGCCGCGGGATGTCGAGGCCGACCGAGATCATGTTTGTCGCAATCGCACAATCCACGCGCTGGTCGATCTTGTGGAACGGGGCCTCCAGCCTTCTCCGCGCCTCGGCCACCTTGTCAGTCGTAACGCGCGAGGTGAGCTCGACCACCTCCGAGAACGTCTTCCGGTCCTGGAAGAGGCCGGGCTGCTCGCCGATTCTCCGCCGGCCCCCGTATGCCTTGAGCGTGTTCTGAACCTCCTCCTCGAGGATGCGCCGAGCGCCGCCCAGCTCGCGCAGCGAGTTGAAGTAGCCGAGGACGGTCATGTAGGGGTCCGCCGGATTTGCCTCGTTCTTGTGTCCGCCGGCGTCGCGATAGGCGCGCTCGGCGGCCCCCATGAGCGCAAGCCACGCACGGCGCATCACGACCTTGGGGTTCCGACCCTGCGCTGCGACCCCGAGATATAGCCTGGCCGGAACCTCTGCGGCCGGAACGGTGCGGGCGAAGAACGAGTCCCGGCGGTCCGGGCCCGGCGGCGGGAACACCTGCGTGATCGGCCGGGCAAAGAGCGCCTGGATCTGGTCCAGCGCGCGGCGCACGGTGGCGGTGGAAGCCACGATCTTGGGGCGCACGACGCGGGAGCCGACGTCGCGTACCGCGAGGGCCTCGATGGCTGCCTCGTAGAGCCCGGTCATCGTACCGAGCGGGCCGGCGATCAAGTGCAGCTCGTCCTGGATCACGAGATCAGGCGGCGGGAGGGGCTGAGCGAGGCGCGTGCCCCGCCCGGGCTCGGCCGCGCCGTAGAAGCCGGCGCTGTCGTATCGGTCGGCGCCTCCGAGCAAGACACCGCATGGCCCTACCCACGGGAGCGACGCGAACTTGTCCACGGTGGCGATCAGGAAAGCCGGAAGCCGGCGGTAGATCGGCTCGTCCACCGCGATGATCGGAAGCGCCCGGCCGCGGGTGAAGTCGCACTCGAAGTTCATGCAAACGATGCGAAGCTCCTGCGGTGCGTCGTCGTTCGGCAGGAGCGCGAAGGAATCGGGCCCGAACCGCGTGCCGCACCAAGGGCAGTTCTCGAGCGGGATCGGCGACGGCTTGCCCCTGGGGTCCGCCTTGAATTGCCGCACCTTGGCGCGCGCCGAGTCCGAACGGTTGTCGCCCCTGCGGCCCAGAATGTTCGGCGTCGCCGCCTTCCCCACCCAGAGGCCGATCTCGAAGGGCCATGCACCGTATTGATCGGGGTTCTGCTCGCGCTCGAGCTCGAGGGCGCACACGAGCCCGGCCGCCCGCGCGAGCTGGTCGAGGGTCAGGAGCCTGAGCGTGTAGCGCATGATCACGCTGACTCCGCACCCCCCAAGCCCCTTGTCCGAACGGTGCCTCAGCCTGCGCAGCACCATGGCAAACGCCGCCAGGCCGAGATAGGCTTCGGTCTTGCCGCCGCCCGTCGGGAAGAAGAGGAGGTCCACCGTCGTGCGGTGTGGATCGTGCGGATTGACGAGACCGGGGAGATTGAGCAAAAGGAAGCCGAGCTGGAAGGGGCGCCAGCGGGGCTCCTTGACGCCGAGGCGTCTCCTAAGCGCGCGCGCGACGGCGCGATTCGCGACGCGGAAGGCGTCGAGGGCCTCCGCATCCTCGGCCAGCACCGCGATGCCGCGCTCGATCCGGCCCGCGGCGACATCGGCGAGGCGCAGAAGCTCCTCCGCTGTCTGGTGCCGCGTGCCAGCTAACGAACCGATTTCCGCCCGCCTGGCCGCGATCCACTCGCGGTAGCGCACGACGAGCGGGGAGAGCGCCGCAACAGCCGCACCATCCGTCAGCCCACCGAGCGCGTCCATCGCGAGCTCGAGCCCCGGCACGTCCGCGCTCGCCGTCTTCTCCACCTCGGCACTCGGAATCCAGGCCGTCCGGAGCACCCGGCAGGCGCCACCCTCGACCTCCCACTCCGCCGACACGCCATGGCCTGTCGCGTACTCGGGAGTGTCGGCGTAGTGAAGGTCCGCCACCTGCTCGTCCCACTCCTCCGCGAGCGCCCCCCGCAGGTCCGGTCGCGGCCAGAAGGACTCCGCAGAGCGCACCTCGATTGCCGCCTGGAAGGCGTACGCGCGGTCGGGATTCTCCTGGTCGGGGGTGCGGTGGTTGACGAGGAAGACCGACACCGACCGCGTACCCGCAGGGATGTGGGCCCCAAATTCCTCCGTAGCGATCCGCCGCTCGACCAGGTGGAGCTGGAGCCCCCCTGACCTGGGGACGGAGTGGACCGACGGTTCGGTCGCTCCCGTCAAGGGCAACGTGCCCCGTTCCTCGCGCGCGGTGCGCTGCCAAATCGAGAGGGCCTTGCTATCTTGGCCCTCCATTTCGGCGGGCGTGTAGTCGCCCCAACGCACCACCGTCTCGACCTCGTGCACGCCTGCCGGCACCAGAAACGAGAGCCCTATCGAGGAGGGGAAGTATCCCCTCTTGGCTGCCTTGCGCTCTTCGCTCGATTCCTCGGCGAGCCCGGCCGACTCGGGCACGAGCTCGAAATCCTCGTCCTCATCCGGATCGGCGCTCTTCTCGGGCGGCGACCCCGACGGGATCAGGAACCCGGTGAGGTACCAGTTCGACGGCCGCTCCCAGCCGGGTAGCCGCTCGTCCGCGAGGGGATGGCCGGCGCCCGGGCCGACGAGAGCGAGCCGCAGTGCCTGGACGAGCCGTTCGCGAACTTCGAACGAGGTCCTTGGAGCCTCCAGCGCTCGAGTAGGATCCGCCGCCTCGCTCACGCGCTCAACTCCTGTTCGAGACGTTCGGGATCCCAGATGCGCTCGGCCAGCTGGCGGTACAGCTCCTGCCGTGCGTCCAGATCGGCCTTCTTGAACTCCCCGTGCGGCCGGAACGGTAGGCCGGTCTCGGCGAGGAACCGTTTGAAGCCGGGATTGTGATCATACGCCTGCTCGTGGAGGCTCCGCGCCATGAGGTTTTGCCCCAGGTAGTGCTCCCGCTTCTCCGCATAAGAGAGATCACCGTAGCTTGCGTTGAAGCTCTTGGGCAGGAGGAGCAGGCCTCCGATTCGATTGCGATACTCCTGGAACTCGCTCGGGTGGGCGAACTCGTCCGCGTGGCGCTCGGGATGATCCGCCCAGACGTGCTCGATTTCGTACCCCTTACGGCCGCGCTGCGCGTACTCCCCATACCGTGGCGGCATGCCGGACCGCGTCTCCAGGTAGTCGACCATGCGCGCGAGCAGCCGGTGGATCTGGCGCCCGTTCATCCCATGGAGGCGGAAGTTGGTGCCCGTCGCGAAAGTCTCCGTCTCCTGATCGAGCTTCTCGCGCAGTGTCCGCGCCAGGCCTGCCGGGTCCTTGCCCCGGATGTCGCGCATGACGACGAACATCGCGTACTGCATCGTCGAGTAGTCGATGGCGCGGAAGTTCCAGATGCGACGATGGATCAGAATGTCGAGATACGCAGCGGTGATGCGCAGCTCGCGCCGCGCCGTCGCTTCGTCGTCGTCCAACGCAATCGACGCCAGGAGCACTGGGTACTGGAGCGTGAAGTTGTGCTGGGCGTTGAAGTGTACGTACTCGAGCCCGGGCGTAAGCGTATCCGCCGCGCGGCGCAGGCGCTCGTACCAGCCCGCGTAGAACGCGAAGTCGCGCTCGATGAAGCGGGCGAACCCCTCGCTGCCCGCAAGCCCCAAGCGCTCCTCCTGCTCGCGTACCCAACGGTGGAACTCGGTGCCGATCAGGTCAAAGTCCCGCGGCGCGGCCCCGCGCTTGCGTTCGCGGATGCTCTCCGCGTACTGGCTCCGGAGCCACGACTTGACGCCGTCGGCGTCCTCGTCCTTGCCCAACTCGGAGAGGGCCTGGGTGCGCTCCTTCCAGACGCGGTTCGCCCGCGTGCGCCGCTCACTGTCGGCGATGTTCGCGAGGAGGTAACCCTTGAGCATGTCCGCGGGCGTGAGCGAGAGCCCGCGGTCATTCATCGTTTCGAAGATCGTATAGGCGTCGTTGTCCGAGTACGCGGTGATTTCAACCAGATGTACGTTTTCGACCAGCCAGTCCGAGAAGTACGGTAGCGCTTCGCCGCGCAGCTCCTCGGGGAACAACTCCTCGATCTCGCCGTACCGCGCGACGATGTTGGCGATCGACTCGGACTCATCTGGATGCGGGATCTCTTCGCCCTTGTAGAGCGCTTCCATGCAGGGCGTGCGCTCGGGGATGTCGAGGTTGAAGGAGCGCTTGCCATACTTCTGCGAGAAGATGAGGTCAGCGAGCTGCCCCTTGTGCTCAGGGTCTTGCAGCTGGTGGTGGAGATGAATCAGGATCAGCGTGAGTGTCGTGAGCCGCTGCTGACCGTCGATTAGGTACTTGTGACCATCTTTGTCACTTACGATGATCGAGCCGAGGAAGTAGTGGCCGTAGTCAGCCACGGCGCTCCGCTCATCTCCCGCCTCGTGGCTCTCTAAGAACTTGGCGGCAAGATCCTCGATCAGCTCCTCCACCTGCTTCTTCTGCCACTTGTACTCGCGCTGGTAGTAGTCGATCGAGTACTTACGGCCAGCGAGCAACTCCCGGACCGTGCGGCCCTTGCCGTCGATCTCACGCGAGGTGCGGGCGAAGTCGCTCATGAGAAGAGCTCCTTTGTGGCCGATTCGCGCGCTTTACGCTTCATAGTCTTCTTCCGGCCGCGCTTTGTCGCCGCCGCGGCGCCGGAGCGGGCCTCGGCCGCGGCGCGCTGAAAGTTGAGCTCGAGGAGGCGCGCGAGGACCTCGTCGCGCACCTCGTCGGGCCAGCGGTAGCGCCAGGGCTTCTTCCGGTCGCCCCATTCCTCCTCGTCGATCTCGTAGTCGAGGAAGAAGTCGCATGCAGTAGGGATGTCCCTCCAGCCGTAGGCGTCAAGGACGGCCCGATCCATGGCGGCTTGCAGCTCGCGGAGCTTCAGGATCTCCGGGTCGCGCTCGTCCGGCTCGTGGAAGCGATTGTAGGTCTTCGTCAGGCCCTCGTCGTTTCGGACCATGAGCGCGGCGCGGAACTCGTAGTAGGCCCGGCCCGCGGTCTCGAGGGCAGGGTGGGTCTCCCAACCCTCGGGGAAGGGGAACGTCTCGAAGCAGTCGGAGGGGGTGTAGCGGAGCCGTTCCTCTAGCGATGAGCCGAAGAAGCGCGCCCACGTCTCGTGCGGGCGGGCCTGGAGGGCGCAGAAGGCAGCGTGGGTGGGGAAGGGAAAAACGTTCGTCGTGTGCGCGAAAACCATCTTCGCGGGCAGAAAGGGGAACTGGACGTGTGAGGTGACTTGCGAGATCACCAGCACTCGCTCGAGCCCCGCGATGGCGGTGTACAGATCCGCAGCTGAGCGCGCGAACAGCCACCACCGAGCGGGATTGACGATGGAGCCCTGCGTCTGTCGCAGAGGTTGCACCTTTTGCTCGACGATCGCCATCAGCTCCGGCCAGCGCCGCCGGCACTCCTCCTCGCTCCGCTCGCTGAAGTTGATGACGTACCGGTGGTGCGCGTGCGTCGGGCTCGTGTTCACCTCCTCGCCGCCGATATAGGGGAAGATCACTTCCTGGTTCCTCGGGTTCTTCTCGATCAGCCGTCGCATCTCGGCGAGCGGCGTTGCGACGCCCTTCGTGTCCGTGTCGTCGAAGGTGAAGCCCATGCCAAGGACGTAGCTGCCCACGAAGCTCTTACCAGCGTTCGCCGCGAGGCGCGCCGGGTCGTCATGGCCGCCCCGGTGGAAGAGAAACGCGGTTATCCGCTCGACATCGCGCTCATCGATCCGCTTCGGACCCGCGAAGGTTCCCTTCGCCACGTGCAGCACGCTCACCACCACGGCGGCCTGGCCCGGCCACTTCACGCGCTTCCTTGCGCTGTAGATATCGCCGCCGTGCGTGCAGATCCAGCGCAGGCCCGTCGCCCGCGTGTCGCCCTGGGCGATGGTGTTCGTGGCGATGAGGCCGAACGCGCCGCCCTCGCGCAAGAGCGAGAATGTGCGGCGGAAGAAGTGTGCGACCAGGTCGGCGTTGCCGTGGCTTTCTTCATGGAGTTCCTTGAGCCAGTCGGGGTAGCTGGCGACGTTTCCGGCGGCGACCGAGTTCTTCCCCGCGAACGGCGGATTCCCCACGATCGCGTCGAACCCCGGGTTCTCCCGCTCGAACACCTCGGGGAAATCGATCTCCCAGTGGAACGGGGCGAGCGGCGGGTCGGCGTGGCGGCGCTCCTCGAGCCAACCGCGGAAGCGCTCGGACTCGCCACTCACAACGGCGCTCACGTACTCGCTCCGCCTGTGCTCGCGTAGCCTGGGGTTCTTGCCCTCGAAGAAAGCCGATACCACGAGATCGCCGAAGAGTCGCACCTGCGACAGCTCGAAGAGCGCCTCGTCCCAGAGGTCGCGCAGTTCCCAGTCGGAGACACCCTCGCCGGCCTCCCGGATGCGCTGGCGCAACTCGGCTACCCGCTTCAGGTGTGCGCGCATCCGCGCCCGGAACGGGCTCTCCCAGGCGACGCTCGTATCCCAGTGGAACGCCTCGATCTGCCTCCGCGAGAGCCCGACCAGCGAGTCCCCGTGCCGGAACGCGTGGTCGAGGAAGGTGAACGGGTGGTCCTTCGCGAGCGTGGTGAGCCAGAGCGAGACCTTTGCGAGGTCCACGGCCACAAGGTTCCGGTCCACTCCGTAGAGGCAGCGCTGGGCGACGAGCCGGCGCGCGTGGATCACCTCGTCCTCGTCGGGCGGGATCGCGGGCACCTCGCCCCAGGCATGCCAGGATTCGACCAGCGCGTCGCCGAGGAAGCGGCAGGCCTCGACGAGGAACGCGCCCGAACCCATCGCCGGGTCGAGCACCTTAAGATCGAGGACTTGTGCCGGCTGCGGCGGCCTCCCGTCCGCATCCCGCAGGCGCGCGAGAATCGGCTCGAGCGCCGTTCGCACGATCGGCTCGGTGAGGGAGCGCGGCGTGTAATGCGAGCCCGAACGGCGCCGCTCCTCGCTCGGCTGCAGCACCATCGCGCCCTTGGGCACGAGGTCGGGCGTCGCGGCGAGGTCGATCACGGGCAGGAGCGCTGCGTGCAGGTCCTCGAGGGTCACGGCCTCAGCCACGGCCTTCTGCACCGCGTCGGGGAGCTTGCGGTCGGCTTGGTCCTGGAGGGCCTTCGCGCGTTTGGCCGGCGGCTCCGCGAGGAGAGTCTCGAGATTCACAGCCGATGGCGCGCCGTACCTCTTCTGAGCCTTCACTGCGACCGACCGGCCCGCCGCTGTCTTGAGCCGGAACCCCATCATTGTCTCGTAGACCGAGCCGATCTGCTCGACGTCGAGCGCGCGATAAGAGATGCGTTCGCCGTCGAGGACGAGGAGCTTCTCGAGTGCCCGGTAGATCGTGCCGTCTGGGACGAGCGGCGGCTCGATGCGCTCGTGGATCTGCCGTGCGCCGACTCCCGTGCGCCCTTCGAGGAACGGGAAGCGGTCAGGGTCGAACAGCACGCCGTGGCGCCTCGGCAGCCGCATCGCCCCCGCCTCGGCTCCGTCGTGGATCAGGCGGAACAGCACGAGGAGCTGCGCCCAGGCGCCGTAGCGCTGGTCCATGGTGTCGGGGAACAGGGCAGCGTCCTCGCGCAGGCGCTCGTAGAGGCCGGCGAGCGAATAGGAGCGCAGGAAGACCTCGTCCTCGGGCAGCATGTCCCGCTCACCGGCATAGAGCAGGAATACGAGCCGCAGGATCACGGTCAGCAGCGCGTGATAAACCTCGTCCGGATGCTCGGCGAGCGGCCCGCGCAGGAGCTCTCCCTTCGACGCGTCGTGCGCGGCCTGGAATCCACGCAAGATCTCGTAGAGCGCGTGGAGCACTTGCTCGGCGAGGCGCTCGGAGACCTCGTTCTGGAACCTACGGCTGTCGGCGAGCAGCGAGGCGAGGCGCTGGTGCCGCGGCAGCGAGAGGAGGCGCGGCTGGCCCAGCAAGAGGCGCAGGGCCGCCGAGATCGGCCGGCCAGCCGTCTGCAGCATGTCCGCCACCCGGAAGTCGAACCAGCCCGAGCTCTCCCCGCGAGGCGCTGAGACGAGGCGCAGCGCCCGACCGTTCACGAGCAGCCCCGCCGGTACCCTGGCCTCGCGCAGGAGCCGCTCCATGCGCCCGTGCGGCGATGCTTCGAGCCGGCCCGGCCCTCGCGCAGGACGGTCGAAGTCCTCGCCGTCGGCCAGGACGCCGACGAGCAACTGCCAGGCGGCCTCCCCGTCCCGCGGCTCCGGCTCGCGCACGGCATAGTCGGGCCGGAGTGTCTCACCATAGTCGGGAAGGGGTACTTCAAGTTCGGGTGGAATCGGCTGCTCGGGAGTCCCCGCGTAGCCCTTAGGCGAGAAGTTCCAGTCGAGGACGCGTTCGGCTAAGAGCCGGAAGTCCGCAATACGCGGATCGGCCTCGGTGGAGGCCTCCCCGTACGGCGGGGCCGGTGTCTCCCGCACCGCACCGGTGGTAACGGCGGTTCCGCCCTCGATGCAATCTCGCAGCAGTCGCTGCCCCTCGGCGTCGCGCCGCTCCAGGATCGCCCCTGCGCGCGCGAGCGCCGGCGCCGAGACGACGAGCCCCGTGGGTCGGACGAAGCCGAGCCACTCAAGATGCGCGAGAACCGCCGGATCGAGCCTGCCGCGTGCCATCAGCCGGTCTCGGGCCAGAGGTAAACGAGCCCCACCGGCTCGACGCGCCGCGCCCGCACCTTGTAGAACTCGCCAAAACGCCGGGGCTCCGTGGCGAGGTCGCGGTCGAACTGGGCGAGGCGTGCCCGCCAGGACCTGAGGTCCGCCTCGAGCTGGCGTTTCTCGTCCTCGTCGAAACCTAGCGTAAGCTGCTTGATCCGGGGCTCGGTCCTCTCCAGTTCCTCGCGCACCCGCTCGCGCTGACGCTCGAGCGTCTCGCGCAGGTCCCGCTCCTCCCGCTCGCCCCGCTGCCGGAGCCTCTGCACGGCGAGCGCCGCCAGTTCCTCCGCCCGCGGCTCGAGTTGGGGCAGCAGTTCCTCGATGTCCTGCGCCGCTGAGGAGAGGAGCTTCCGCCGAATCGTCTCGTCCGGCGTCGCGTCCTCGCCGGCCAGAAGCGAACGTTCGAGCAAGTCCAAAGTCCGGGCCTCCGCCTCGCGAGCGTAGGCCTTGAGTGGCCCCCTGCGCTGCGACGGCTCGACCCAGCGCGCGGTCACCGGGACCAGCTCCTCGTGGAGCCGCTCGGCGCCCTGGCCGTAGAGGGAGAGCCGGCCGAGGAGGATGACGCGCGGGATCGAATCCTGCGCCTGCGCGAAGCAGGCACGAGAGAGGTCGTGATACACGAATCCCTGCGACCGGAAGCGGGCGAGCAGGCGCTGGGCCACCCGCTGCTCGAGGTGCAGGTGGACCACGTCCTCGGTGAGGACACCCGTGTCCTCGAAGACCACGGGCCGGATGGGCGCCTCGCGGCGCCAGTCGGCCAGCTTCTCGTCGGACTTCCGCGGGGCGCGCAGCGTATCGAGTGTGGCGGCCCAGCTCGGATCGGTCCCGTCGCGGCGGTCGAGTGGCGGGAAGGTCCACACCCGGCGGCCGTGCTCGTCCCGCGACTCTTGGAGCGGCCGGGCGACGAGCAGGGCGAGCGAGCAGGAGAGCGCGTCGCGGAAGGGCTCGGCCTCGAAGCCCGTCCACGTGCGCGAGGCCTCGAGCAGCTCGCGGCAGCGCTCAATCTGCGCCAGGAGGTCCTCCTGGCGCGCACGTGCGGACTCGAGCTCCTCCTCGGTGAGGCGCTTTCTTTCCTCGTCGAAGTCGGCCGACTCGATCTCGCGGGCCAGGCGGTCGGCGTCGCGGTGGCGGATGCCCTGCGCCAGGCGGCGCTCGATGTCGTCGTCGATGACTCTGGAGAGGCTGCCCAGTTCCTTCTTGATAGTCTCGGTCTTCCGGACCAGCACCTCGAGCACGCGGTCCTCGACGCGCTGGGGCAGCACGAAGTAATGACAGCGGACGACGGGCTGCGGCTGCAGCTTGCGGTCGATCCGGCCGTTGCGCTGCTCGATGCGACCCGGGTTCCAGGGGAGGTCGAAGTGGAAGAGGTCCGCGCAGTGCGCCTGGAAGTTGAGCCCCTCGCGCGCGGCGTCGGTGGCGAGCAGGATGCGCAGCGGGTCCTTCGCCGGGTCGGTGTTGAAGCGGCGCTGGATCTCCTTGCGCCGGGCGCTGGACGTCAGTCCGTCGATCACCTCGATCCGCTCCTCTGCGCGGTCGGTGTCCTCAATGGCCGCCTCGAGCACTGCCTTCAGGTAGCGCTTCGTGCCCTCCCGGTTCTCGGTGAAGATGAGGACACGGCGGTCGAGCCACCTGGGCGCGTCGCCGACGGGTCGCTGGCCGAACGGCGGCAGTCCCGGGCAGAGGTTCTCGCGGATCCAGTCGAGGAGCCGCCCGGTCTTGGCGTCGGGCAGGTGGCGCGTCCTCTCGGCGATCTCCTGCATCTGGTCAAGGAGCGCCTGCTCGCGGCGCCACTGCGCCTCGGCGGCCGGATCACGAGGGCTTTCGGATTCGGCGACGGCGGTTGCAGTTCTTAGCGCGGCGGCTTCCTCAGCTTCCAGCTCGTCCGCAGTCCAGTCGCTGCGCTCATCGTCGGCGTCGGGCGCGGAGGTGAGCAGGTCCGCTTGACCCTCGCCCCTGTTCGAGGCGGGCGCTTCGCTCGCCTGAGCCCGGTCCCACTGTCGCGCGGCCGTCTCGCGGTGAACCTTCAGGCTCCGCGCGAACGCCTCGATCGACGAGAGCAGACGCTGCTGGAGCCCGACGACCAGGAGCCCGGCGGCCGCCTGCGCGCGGCGCGTCGTGCTCGCGAAACGTTCCTCCCGGATCGTGCGGTACTCGTCGAGCAGGCGGGAGAGCACGAGCTCGGGAGCATCCTCAGGGAGGCTGCCGATCACCACCCGCACCACGTCCCGCTTCGGGAACCCGCCCTGGACGGCCCGAATGTCCTCCTTGAGACGGCGCACCATAACGTCGTCGAGCGCCTGCCCACGCACCTTGACGCCGCGCGTGAATCGGTAGGGGTCGAGCAGTTCGAGGAGGGTCGAGAAGCTGTTCGAGTGGCCGTTGTGTGGCGTCGCCGAGAGGAAGAGACGGTGCTCGAAGCGGCCGGCGAGGTCGCGAATCGCGCGGGTGAACTTCGTCTCGATCCCGTAGCGGCCGCCGCTCGACGGCGCGGCGTGGTGCGCCTCGTCGACGATGAGGAGGCTGCCAGGCAGCAGCGGACCGAGCCACTCACGCAGCGGGTCGGCATAGGTGGGATCGATCAGCAGGTTGTGCGAGACGAGGAATCGGCTGTGCGTGCGCCAGGGGTTCACACCGAAGCCGCGCTCCCGGCGCATACGGGTGAGATAGGCACGATCCAGGACCTCGAAGACGAGGCCGAACCGCTCCTCCAGCTCCGCCTTCCACTGATCTTGGACCGAGGGCGGCGTGGCGACGACGATGACCTTCGCCTTCTTCCGTAAGAGCAGCTCTCGGGCGATGAGACCCGCCTCGATCGTTTTGCCGAGCCCCGTGTCGTCTGCGATGAAGAGGTTCACGCGCGGGAGCCTGAGCGCCTTGCGCAGCGGCTCCATCTGGTAGGCGTCGATCTTGATCCCCGCGCGGAACGGCGCCTGGAACAGGTTGGGATCGGTTGCGGTCACGCAGTTCCAGCGCAGCGTGTGCAGGAAGGCCGCGAAGTGACGCGGTGGGTCGAAACCCCGCGCGGCGAGGTCGGCCCACCCCTCGACTTCGAGGATGCGCCGATCCGGCTCGTAGTCCCAAAAGACCTCGAGGGACTGCCCCTGCGCGTCGTCGTCCGCGCAGGCCAGGCGGACGAGGCAAGACCGGCCGGGCGTCGTCGGCTCGATGACCTCCTCCACGAGCCAGCGGCGCGAGCGGACCTGCACCAGCTCGCCCGGCGCAGGGGCCCGTTCCGGGAGCGTCAGCAGGCGGGCAGGATGTGGCTGGGAAAGCGTCATGGTTCTGGTATCACCTACGGGCTCGTGTCACGGATGTCATCCACGCATCTGCCGCCAGCGCAGTCGGCCGCATTTGGATGTTCGACGACCGTAACGTCGTGGTCACCGGTTCAATCTCGCCGGAATCAGTGTCCGGCCGCCGACCAAGGCGCTCAGCCCGCTGAAGCCGAGGTCGCGAGCCAGTTGCTCGTAGGTCTTAAAGAAGCGCTCCGCTCTCGCTCGCAGCTGCGGCCGGCGTTGGTTCGTCGCGTGGTAGAAGCTGAGGTACAGCTCCCCGACGACGGCGAGATCGAGAAGCATGGACGGGAGCCAATCAACAATCTTCACATAGCCTGAAACCCAAAGTGCGCCGCTCGCGTCCGCGAGTTCCGCAAGCTGGGTACGGCGGTTCGCGGGGTCGATGAATTCACAGGCGCCAAAGTGAAGGAACTCGACTGCCCCTGCCTTCGTTGCCCCGAGAGCACCTACGAGCTCGTCACGCGTGATGCGCGACCGTCCATCGACAGGTTGAAGGTCGTCGCCATCGGCATGAGAGGCGATGTAGACGAATGCGCGCTCGCCTTTTGGAATCCGGCCGAACCAAAACTTCAGATCCTCTCCAGATCGAAATGTCCGGTGACTCAGCGACAAGCCACCATCGAGGCTCTCCAGCGCTTGGAGAAATGGCAACACCTGAGGCGTCTCCCGAGGGCCCCACCAGCTGCCTTCGAAGATGTAGCAAGGGGCTCTTCGTCTGCGCCTCGGCGGAGCCGGATGTCGTTTCATCGTCTCCTCAGATTCGGCGAGCGCCAGGTTTCAGCCGCGGCGGCCTCCTTTATTACCGGCTGCCGCCGGCTGCGAACTTCTGTTCGGCTGCGCCGCTGAAGTCCAAAGCTCCTCGAGGAAGCCAGAAGCCTTTAGGAGCTGAAGGGTCCGTCCCAAATCAGAACTCGCTGGCGTCTTCGTGATGCGCGGCAGAATGAACGACACCATTTCCGAGAGCGAGAGCAGTTTGATCGGGTTCCCGCGCATGGCCCGTCGGAACTGCGCGTTCTTCTCCCAGTCGGACCGATTGCCGGAGTATCGGGTGACAGCCGTGACATACGTGAACTGGCGGTAGCCGGTCTCTTGGCGCACAGCCTCACGAAAGGCCTCACTCCACTTCGGCACCATTAGTTCCCTGAAGAACTTCCACGCTTGGCGTCCCCCACGCCTCTTTTCGTGCCGAAGGTCCGCCAGCATCGATTGAATGTTGAAGCCTGCCTGCCAGCTCTTGCAGCCGACCACCCACACTTTCGCCGGGCCGCGAGCGTGGGGATTCACACCGATGACATCAATATCGCTTGGGACCGAATCGGCTCTCGCAGAGAACTTCGGGTGGTTTTTCCGCGGGCGGAATTTCACATTGTGCCGCGTGAAACACCCCAGCACCTGGAGGTAGTCATCGACGACTTGTTCGAGGATGTCCTCTTTCATGATGTTAGCCAGCAACTCTTGGTTAGTTAGCAGCCACCCGTGATTGTCAGAGTCCTCTTCACGAAACCCTGTAGCTCGTTGTTATCGATGGGCGCCGTGGCTGCACCCGGCTGGCCGTGAGCATAGGGTGTTGTGAAGTCGTTGAGGACCTCTAGGTCGTCGAGTATCGCCGTGAGCTGATGCGCCGGTCCGGCGTCGCGGATCTTACTGATGATAGCTCCGAGGCTGTCGGCTGGTATGAATTGACTCGGATATAGATTGCGGAAGTAGGTTTCAAGGACCGGGCGAATCTTGTTTACGACGTCGCGCGGGTGACCCTGGGCGCTGCTGTAGTAATCCACGAGCGCCTGCCGATCCGCTAGGAACTGAGCCTTCGTCGCCTCTTCGATGTCCCATTCCGATACCGTCGTATCGCGAAGTCCTACGCGAGCGAGCCAAAGGCATCTCCTTTCGCCGGGCAGATGCCCGAGCTGGTCCCAGATGAGTTTAAGGAATCTGTCATCGTGCGAGAGCACGATGACCTGGGTGCACGCTTCGCCACACTTCTTTATCTTTTGAGCTGTCCACTTCTTGCGGAAGCTATCCTGGCTACTGACGGGATCGTCGAAGACTACTATCTTCGCGGCCTTGTCAGGACTGTGGTCTAGCTGGGCCAGAAAGAACGCAAGGGCGAGCGTGCCTTTGTCGCCGGAGCTCAAGGTGTTGCGGAAGCTCGGCCTGTCGAGAGGTGTTCTCTCATCCCCCAGATCAACGGCTGTGTCGTTAATGAGAATCTGGTAGTTGGAGCCGGCGACGCCCCCCGGGTAGCCGTGCCTAGTTCCCGTGATGCGAAACCCTGCGTTGAAGTCGTCGAGCAGCCGATTTATGCTCTGCTCGTAGGGGCCCATCACGTGGTTCGCATAGTCGTCCAGCTTCCTCTTGACACCCTCCTTTTGGTCTTCGAGTGCTCCTTTTTCCGCCTGGGCGGACTCGTAGGCGTGGCACGCTGCACTGGCGTCCGGCTCGTGCCGCTTTTTCGTGGCGCGTAAGCGCGTCAGGGCGTCCTCCACGGTCCTCACTTCGGCCGTGGCGGTCCGGGCTTTCTTCGCCGCGATCGTGGCATTAGCCGTCCGGACAGTTTCGTTGTAGGAGGCGACCTCGGTTTGTATCGTGGCAAAAGCAGCCCTGGCGGCCGTGAAGGTTAGATCCGGGGGCACATGCTCGAGGGGCGTAGCGGCCTTTCGGTCCAGGAGAGCAAGGGTGGCCTGGCGAAGGGCCCGCAAAGCTTGCTCTGCAACACCTTCGCGGTCGCCCAGGGCGGGCGGCGCGATCTCGCAGTATCGGGACCAAAACTCGATGCCTGCTGCGTTCAGGTCCAGAAGCCTTTGGACCCTCGCAACCTCCCGGTCGCCGAATCCGCTTTCAACCTGCTGACGGAGGGTCGCGATCTCGGTCCTCAGCGAGTTGTAGGCATCACTGAAATAGGCCCTGTAGGCGTCGATAAGGGCGGCGGCACCATCGAGGGCCTGACCGCAGAACGGGCAGGCGTTGTCCAGTATGTAGCCGAGCCCTTCGGACAGCCAGGTTTCACCGCGGTCGTGCATAACGTGGGTATTGATCTGCTCGGCAACACGGAACTCCGCATCTGCGGCGATGCCCTCGATGGTTTTGCCTAGCAACGTCTCAAACCCGGCGTAAAACGACGGCAGAGTAAGCTCCGACAGGGCGGCACGACTCTTGATCTGGTCTGCCTCCTTGACGGCCTGGAGTTCCCTTTCCTTTTCGGCGATCTTGGCGTCTATCGCTGGGTCTTCCTGCAAGGCCAGAAAAGCCTCGACGGTCAGACCCTGCGGCACGAGAGCATGCACAGCCGCGAACCTCTCTCGGACCTCCGCGCTCTTCGAACGGCTTGCCGTATCGAGATCTTCGATCTGGCGCGCTAGGTCAACGCCCTGCTTGCCGACGATTACCCTGTACAGGTTGCGCTTGTGATCGAGGCCAACTGTGTCGCCCGAATGGACGTTCTCGGATACAAAGGTCGAGTCGAAGATGGCGAGTTCTGGAACCGTAGTGCTCCACGCGCCCTTGCTGAAGGTGGTGAATCCGCCATCCAGAAGTATCCTGACTTCCGGCGCGCCGCCGGTCCCGAGCGTGGTGCGTCCTAGCACGGCGGCGGGCTCACCGGACTGAAGGGAACGCAGAAGGGCGCAGAGCGTTGTCTTGCCGCGGCCGTTCTCGGCAAAGATCAGGTTATAGCGCTTAAGCTCAACGTTCCCTGAAGCGCTGTAGTTTAGGAATCGACCGACGTTCTTGATCGAGACGATCTTGCGAAGCATGTGTAACACCTTACCGGCTAACTGTGTTTAGACCGACCAGCCCAACACTCCGTCCTTGTCAGGCTAACACGACAGAGGCTAGACGCCGGTGCGCCCGGGATGGTCGTCCCGGCTGAATCACCGTCGTCCTGCGCGGTGCTCTTGCCAGGGATTATACTGCGCGCCGGCCAGTCTAGCATCCGGAAGGTTAGCGAGGGTCAACCTCTGGCGCTTCCTGCCTGTAGGGCTGGAAGTCGGGTGCGTCGTCCTCCTAGTACTGAAACCTTGGGTCGAGGTAGTCGCGGACGGCGTCGCCGAACATGCCGACGCTGAGGACGGCTAGGGTCATGACGGCGCCGGGGACGGTGGCGATCCACCAGGCGTTGTCGAGGTAGTCGCGGCCGCCGCTGATGGTGACGCCCCACGAGGGCAGGGGGTGGGGGATGCCGAGCCCGAGGAAGCTGAGGGCGGCCTCGGCCAGCATCTGCAGGGCGATCTGCAG
>Ga0187893_10005520_pt1 | contig 22599 bp, 21 predicted proteins | sample MA1701074metaG_FD_139574 | JGI IMG/M metagenome (GOLD analysis project Ga0187893, IMG submission 139574) | White microbial mat communities from a basaltic lava cave in the Kipuka Kanohina Cave System on the Island of Hawaii, USA - MA170107-4 metaG ...
CCTTTGCAACGGCTCGCGACCTGAGACGCTCGCGAGTCGCGTCGCAGCACGTTGCGAAGCTGGCAGCCGGCGTTGCTGTCTTCGCTGTGGCGGTGGTGGTGGCGTTGCAATACGCCTCCACGCACACCATCGTCCAGCGCGGCACGCTCGGTTACCTGCCGTTCTTCGGCGATCGCGGCGTGATCAACAGCGCGAATGAATTGTTGTGGACGCGTTCGGGCTGGGGAACCGCGGCCGTCGACATGGTGAAATCGCATCCTCTCGACGGTGTGGGCGTCGGCATGTTCCACACGCTCTCGCACGACTTCGGCGCGCTGCGCGGCTACAACATTTCTCCCGACAACGCGCAGAACTGGTTCAGGCAGATGATCGCCGAGCTCGGGGTAATCGGATTTGTCCCGGTGTTGTGGTGGTGCGTGGTCTTGACGGCGTTGTTGTTTGCGCGAGCGCCAGCGGCGGATCGTCTTTCGATCGGCATGCTGCGCGGCGTGCTGATCGGCTTCGGCTTCGCGTCGTTGTTCGGCATACCCGGTCAATCTGCGGCCGTCGTCATTACGGTGTGGACGCTGGTGTTCTGGGTCTGGCAGGAACGTGGAGGGGACGCACCGCAACCGCGGCTCCCCTCACTTCTGACGCGCAATGCGACGATTGTGGCGGCGGCGGTTGTCGCTCTACAAGCCGCAGCGACGCTCGTCGATGCTCGTGAAGATCTTCGGCCTCGTCACCGCGCCGAACGCTTCGACTGGCCATATGACTACGGGATCGGTGAACTCGAACCCGATCCCGGCGGCAATCCGGTGCCGCGACGATGGACCTGGAGCGAAGCAGTAGCGGTGATTCCCGTGAAAGGGAAGGTCCTGAAGTTCGTGGCGTGGATCGATCATCCCGACGGCGACGACAACCCGCCGCAGGTGACGGTTCGAGCCGACGGCCGGACGGTATTCGACGGGCCGCTGAAGCGCAGCGCGCCGTTGTTCACGGATATCGCTGCTACGCCTGGCAAAACACACATGGTGATCGAAACGACGATCGACCGGTTGTATCGACCGACCGAACATGGCGGTGCCGATCGACGCGCGCTCGGCATGTCAATCCGGGATTGGGTCTGGGAATAAATAAGGTGCCTCGTGCCTCGTGCCTCGTGCCTGCGGCCTACTTCTTGATTGTCCGATCGAGGTACGAACGAATGAGATCGTAGGTGTGCTGTTGCGTCCAGGCGTCGACGACGAGCGCGTTGTGATCCGCCAATTGTGCGGTACGCGCCAGGATCGGCGCGCAGAACGCTTCCTTGGTCAAGGCGAACGCGCCGGCGGCAATGGAGCAGAGCTGCTGCGCCTTTTCCATCGCCCGATCCAGTAGCATCCCGGCCGGACACCTCTCGTCAATCAAACCGAGCGTCTTGGCTTCATCGATCTGAACGGTCCGTCCCGTAAACACGAGATCCCTGAGCGCGGCATCAGTGAGTCGTGCCGCCATGATCTGCAGAGGCAGCGCCGGGAATGCCACACCGACGATGAGCTCGGGGATGCCGATGCGGCCGGCGCCTTCGACCATGATGCGGTGATCGCAGCAGGCGGCAAGAATGCAGCCGCCCGCGATCGCGTGACCGTTGATAGCGGCCACCGTCGGTTTGGGCAGTGTCAGCACGGAGCGGAGGAGTTGGTCGAGAACCGGAAGAAAGCGGCGGCCGTACTCAGGGCCGTCTTTGACGATGCGGAACAGGTCGACGCCGGCAGAAAAGCTCGAGCCAGTGCCGGTGATGATCACCGCCTTGACCGGTGCGGCGGCCGCGTCAGCCATCTCGCGCGCGATGGCCTGGCCCAGCTCGATGTCGATCGCGCTGACCTTCCCGTGGGTAAGGCGCAGGATGCGGATGCCATCACGATCGTCGCGTTGGATCATCTCTGCAGACTATTCTAATAGCTCGATGTCGCCGCCTCAGATCGCCCCCGCTCGTCCCGCATCGACGGTGATCGTGATGCGCGCCGGCAATCCCTTTGAGATTCTGATGGTCCGTCGCGCCGACAAAGTGGCGTTCATGGCGGGTTCGTACGTGTTTCCGGGAGGACGTGTCGATGAAGGCGATCAACCGCCGGCGGACGTGCCGCTCGCAGCGCCGACATTTCCAGATCTGACGGCACGAGAAGAAGCCGCGTTCCGGATGGCCGCCGTCAGGGAGCTGCAGGAAGAAGCCAACGTCTACATCACGGTCGACGATCTGCATCCATACGCCCATTGGGTGACCCCTGAGATCGAAACGCGCCGTTTCGACACCCGGTTTTTTCTGGCGCGCATGCCGGACGGGCAGCAGGCGAAACACGATGACAGCGAAACCACGGCGCTCGAGTGGCTGTCGCCCAATGAAGCAATCGCGAAGTTCGAACGCCGCGAACTGTTGTTGCCGCCGCCAACATGGACGTCGATCCGGCAGCTGGCGAAGCGCTCGTCGATAGACGACGTCATGGCGTGGGCGCGATCGCGGAAGATCGTGCGCGTCATGCCTGGGTTCATCAAGAACGAGAAAGAATTCGTGTTGACGCTGCCCGGCGATCCGCTGTTCCCGGCGATTCCCGATTGGGAAACTCCTGAAGAGACCAGGTTCGTGCTTCAAGACGGAACGCGATGGCAACCGCTGAAGGCGTGATCGCCGCCATCGATCAGGTGATTGCGCTCTTCAACGCGCGGAAGATGGATCTGCCCGACAACTTCTTCGATCGCAAGACGCAATTCGTGGTCAATGGCGCGCCGTTTGAGACGTTGCTTGGCGCCGCGCAGTCGCCGAACGATCCGCTGATCCTGATGTTGACGCGCGGGCCGGCGGGATTCCGATTCACGACCAAGGGGCTGCAACACGCGCTTCCCGACGCCCGCGTCGCTCGCACTGACGTGACCGGCGGTCCGAGCGAGGTCACCACCACCCTGAGGCTGTCGGGCACGTTGCGCGACAGTGGTGAAGCCATCGATTCCGTGGTGGATGTCACGCTGCGGCTCACGCCGGCCGGGACTATCGAAACCGCCGAGGCCAGGATCGAACCGGGAACGTTGGAAAAGATCCGCCAGGCGCGTCGATCCTGAGCGCCCTCGATCGTCATCGCGTCAGGAGGCTTCCATGCAGCTGTGGCTTTCAATCATCGTGACCGCGAGCCTGGCCGCGCAAGCCGGGTCGGATCCGCTGTTGTCGCGCCTGGCCGGTCAATGGTCCGGAACCGGCACCGTGCTGAAGCAGCCCTCGAAGATTCAGATGTCGTGGACGTGGGAGCTCGGCGGCCGCTTCATGCGCCTCACGTTCCGCAACCAGATGGGCACGGCGCCGAAGATCAACGTGTTCGAAGGCCACGCGTATTACCGCCCGAGCGGCGAGGGCCAGTATCGCGGGATGTGGTTCGACAATGCCGGCATGTTCCGCCCACTGGATGCGAAACGAGACGGCGACGCGCTGGTGTCGAAGTGGGGGACGCCTGACTCCGAAGAAGGCGAGACGACGTATCGCCCGCGTCCCGACGGAACGATGGAAGTGATCGATCGCGTGAAGGGCAAAGATGGCACCTGGCGCGAATTCGGCCGCGCCACCTACGTCAAGGGATGAAAGGGGTCAGACCCCGAAATTCGCCCTCAAGCGAGGGTGGATGGGCACGAGGGCGAATTTCGGGGTCTGACCCCTTTCATCCCTGCTCGGGCAGCTGCAACGCGGCGCGAACGTAGTCCTGCTCGGGCAGGGCGCCCATGATCTCGATCGTTTCGTTGACGATGGTCTTGGGCACGCCGGTGACGCGGTACTTGCGACTCAGATCCATGAACTCGGTGGCTTCGATGGCATCCGCCGTGATGAGCTCATTTGCCGCCGCCATCTTGTGAGCGAGGACGACCGCCCTCGGGCAGTGCGGTCAGGTCGGCGTCGAGAACACCTGAATGTGCGTCGGCTTGTCGACCGCCTGGATCCACTTCATGGTTTCAGGGTCGAGCTCGATCTTGCTGGTGCCGGCGACGATGATCGCTTCGACGAGGCCGACGAATTCGTAGCCCGTTGGCGCGCCGTAGAGGCGCATGCGCGTATCGACACCGTCGCTCAGCAGGACGATCGCCGGCGCCTTGTCGACCTTGTACTTGTTCCGGTCTTCCGTATCGAGCACGAAACTCTTTTCAACGAGCGTGACCTTGTCGTTGAGCGCGGCGAGCTCGCCGAGGATTCGCTTGGTGACCGGTCCGCTTTCCGAGCCGCCGATAGTCTGCGTGAAGAGGACGAGCTGAACGGGAAGGGTGATGACCGAAAGATGCTGCTTGAGCGTGGCTTCGTCTTGCGGCGACAGGAGGGCCATTCCCGATTATGTGCTCAAAACTTGAAGAGGTCGTCGAACGCTTTTTTCGCCCCGCTGGGTTCCTTTGGATTGTTGTTCTGATTCACCGCCGCGGTGGTTTCACGCTCCATGGTGGTGCGGCCCGAGAAGTGCGGGCACTCGTTGGCCACGTCCTTGGGCGAGACCCGCGCGGTGAGCTTCACCGCACACTCGAAGCTCGCGCCCGGATCGAAGTTCACGCACTGAATGCACGAGCGCAAGTCGACCTGGCACTTCGGACACTTGCTGCGCGACATGATCTCCGAATCGACGATGGTGCCGCAGCGGGAGCAGCGCGCCACCTGGCGCAGGCTCATCATCCTGGGGTTGCGGGCGCCCTCCGACGAGATACGCCGCGCGCCGGCCGGCGCGCCCGGTTCGCGTTCGCGCTCCGGCTTGCCGCCGCCTTCGGGCCGCGGCCCCGACCCCGACGGACGCCGATCGCGGTCGTCGTCCTGGTAACCGCGCTGACGATACTTACGATCGTCGCTCATGTGACAGGGGACTGGTTAGGCTTCATGCACCGCTCTTCCGCCGACCACCGTTCTCAGCACCTTGATGTTCTTGATCTCGTCCGGATTCACGTCGTGGGGATCCTTTTCGAGCATCGTGAAGTCGGCCAGCTTGCCGGCAGTGATTGAGCCCTTCACGTTCTCTTCATGCGAGGCATAGGCGCCGTTGATGGTGCCAACCATCAGCGCCTGATCGACCGTGATGCGCTGCTGCGGCCCCCACACATTACCACTGTAGTCCTTGCGCGTGACCATGCTTTGAATGGCCATCAGCGGCTCGAAGGGGCCGGGGCCATAGTCCGACGCGCCGGCGACGCGAATGCCGTTGTCGATAAACGACTTGTGCGCGAACATCCAGTTCATCTTGTCCTGGCCGTAGAACTTCCATTTTTCGCCGTGATAGTGCGCGTAGGTCCAGAACGGCGTCGGAATCACTCCCAGCGCCTTGATGCGCGCGAGCAGCTCGGGATTGACGAGCGAGCAGTGCTCGATGCGGTTGCGCGGATCTTTGCGGGGCCACTGCTTTTGCACACGTTCGTAGGCCTTCAGCACCATGTCGATGGTGGTGTCGCCGTTGGCGTGGATGGCGATCCGGAAGTTATGACGCCACGCGTCTTCGACCGCCTCGTCGATCTCCTGCTGCGTCATCGTCAGGATGCCGTAGTCGTTGGTGCCGACGTATGGCGTGCTCATGCGCATGGTCCGCTCGGAGGCGGAGCCGTCGGCGCCGTACTTGACGCCGGTGCAGCGCAGCATGTCGTCGCCGTAGCCGTAGTACAGGCCCGCGGCCTTGAAGCCGTTGAAGGTCTCGGCGCCGCGCACCAGGTACAACGCGCGATGGCGCAGCTCGCCTGACTCCTTGGCGTCCTGATAGGCAAGGATGCTGTCGCGGCCGGCGCCGGCGTCGTGCACCGACGTCAGGCCTGCAGCGGTCAGCAACTTCGAGATGTGCGCCTTGCCCTGCCTGCCACGCTCGCGCTGCTGCTCCGGCGTGAACACCTCACGCGTGCCGACCTTGTTGAAGACGTTGCGGGCGAGCTCGGCCACACGTCCGCTCAGCTCGCCGCTCTCGTCGCGGAAGAACCGGCCGTGATCGGGATCGGGGGTGCTCCTGGTGATGCCCGCGAGCTCGAATGCCTTGGTGTTGTACCAGCTGGTGTGGCCGCCGCGATGGCCGACGACGATGGGATGGTCGCGCGACACTTCGTCGAGGTGACTGCGCGTCAGCGTGACGTCGAGCTTGGTGTCGTCGAACATGATCGCGTTCACCCACTGACCCGGCGGCGTCTTGTCGACGCGCGCTTTCAGGTTGGCCTGCAGCTCGCGCACGCGCGGCACGTTGGCGTTGACGCTGAACAACTCGCCGACGCCGCTGACGTGGCAATGGCAATCGATGAAACCCGGCGTGATGGTCGCGCCGCCGGCGTCGATCTGTCGTGTTTGGGCGTTGGCGAGATTGCGGATCTCGGCGGTCGAGCCGACCGCAATGAAGCGGCCGTTCTTCACCGCGAACGCTTCCGCGCGCGGCCTCGCGGGATCGCTCGTCAGCACGCGCGCGTTCGTCACGATGAGATCGGCGGCCACTCCCGGACCGGCGCCCGTCGCGGGCTGCGCGGAGACGATGGTGTCGAGACCCGCTGAGGCGATGCCGGTTGCGCCGGCAAGCGCCGCGCCGAGGCCGAGGAACTCCTTGCGGGAAACCTTTGTCATAGCGGGGGAACTATAGACCCTAGAATAACGTGACGCAATTGAAACGACTTCAGATTGCAGCGATTGTTGCGGCAGCCTTCGTCGTCAAGCTGGTGGTTCTCGTTCAGTTGTGGGACCACCCGTTGCTGCAGCCACACGGCGAACTCGACACCGCGTACTACGTCAGCCTCGGCCAGCGGATCGCGACGGAAGGTCTGTTCGCCCCCATCGGGGCGTTCTTCGTGTCGCCGTTGTATGTCTACTTTCTTGCGGCCGTGTTCGCGGCCGGCGGAACGCTGCTCGCGGCGCAACTGATCCAGATCGCGCTTGGGGCAGCGGCCGTGGGATTTATTTTTTTGACGGCCCGGCTCTGGTTTGGTGGACGGGCCGCGCTCGTCGCCGCCGGGCTTGCGATCCTCACCGGCGCCTTCACGTTCAACGAAGTCCTGATTCTTCAGTCGGCGTTGGATCCGTTACTCGTGTCAGCCGCTCTCTACGCGCTCACTCTGGGCGCCTCAGGTGCCTCAGGTGCCTGGGGTGCCATAGGCACCGGAACGTCGCTTGGGCTGCTTGTGCTGAATCGACCCAACGCGATCGTGTTTGCGGCAGCGGCAGCCGCCGTTGTGTTCGCCGGCGAGTGGAGGAACGGCCAGCTCAAGCGCGGCGCGGTGCTGGTCACCGCCCTGCTTGCGATTCTTGGCGCCAACGCGGCACGCAACTACGCCGCGTCCGGACACTTCGTCTTGATCGCGTCTCACGGTGGCTTGAACTTCTACATCGGCAATCACGATCGCGCGGACGGAACGTATACGCCGGTGCCGGGCATTACGCCGTCGATCGCCGGACAGGCGGGCGATTCAAAGCGCGTAGCCGAGTTGGGCTCGGGCCGGCAACTTTCTCCAGGCGAGGTGTCCAGTTACTTTGCGCGACTGGCTTTTGACTGGATGGCGAGAGATCCCGCCGCTGCCATCAGGTTGTGGATTCGCAAGATCGGGATTCTGCTCAATCACGTCGACGTGCCGCTCAACTACAGCTATGAGTTCTACGCGCGCGAGACACTTTTTCTTCGCGTACTCGCCGTCGGGCCTTGGTTGCTGTTGCCATTTGGGTTGGCCGGTTTGTTCTGGGCTTCGTTGCGGACGACCCAACGCGGATATTGGGTGTGGGCGATGTTCGTTCCGGTGTACGGCGCAGCCGTGGTCCTCTTCTTCGTGACCGATCGCTACCGGATGCCGATCTTCGTGCCGCTCTGCGCCACGGCCGGCGCCGCGCTCGTTCGCTGTTTCGATCTGACTCGCTCGCGACAGTACGGCGCGCTCGTGCGTCCGGCCGGTGCCGTTGCCGCGATCGCGATCGTGGCGTTCCTCAATCTCGGACTCGACAGCGGCATCGGCGGCGAACAGACGCGCCGGGCAGTGTGGCTCGTGGAGCAAGGGTCGTTCGACGAGGCGCGCCGGTACCTCGAACAGGTCTCTGACAATCACTCGCACCCTGGAGTGCTGCGCTTCCGCGTGGCGCGTGCGCTCCTCGATGCCGATCGCCCCGAGGACGCGGCGCCGCTGCTGACCGAGGCGATCGCGATCGACGGCCCGCGGCCGGCGATCCGGCTCGCGCTGGGGGAAGCGTTGATGAGGGCCGGCCGCCCAGGCGAGGCGATCCAGCAACTCTCGGGTATCGAAGACTCGGTGGCGGGAACGACCGTGGAATCCGCGCTCGACTTCGGGACTCTCGCCCTCGAGCGGAACGCGTGGCCCGAGGCGATCCGGTGGCTGCAGATCGCCGTTCAGCGCGCACCAGACAGCGCTGAGGCGAACGAGAAGCTCGGCGCGGCTTTTTTCCTGAGCGGCAATCCTCCCGCAGCTCGTCCCTATCTCGAACGTGCCTCTCGTCTCGACCCCGCACGCGCCAGCGCCCGGCTCAATCTCGCGGCTGTTTACGCTGAACTGCGCATGTTCTCCGAGGCGAGGATCCAAGCGCTTGAATCTCTTCGGCTCGATCCCAGCGAGCCACGCGCCGCCGCCCTGCTCAAGGCCCTGCCGAAGTAACGCTATCGAGTAAGTCGAATCGCTGTATCATCGCCGTGATCCGAGAGCCCACACTTGTCCTCGGAGCCCCGGAAACCTGTCGTGCGGCGGGAGGAATCGCCATGAGACGTGTTTTGCGATTCGGGATTTACCTGCTCGTTATTCTGAGTGCGAGCGTGTTAGTTGCGGAGGCGCAGCCCACAGGCAGCAGCTTGCGAGGCTACGTCAAGGACAACCAGGGCGGCGTGCTGCCTGGTGTCACCGTGACCGCGACCAGCCCCAACATGATCACTTCGGCGACCGGCGTCTCCGACGAGACGGGGTACTACCGTCTGATCAACCTGCCTCCGGGTGAGTATGCCGTGTCGGCGGAGCTGCAAGGGTTCCGGAATTTCCGGCGCGAGGGAATCCAGTTGCGCGGCGGCGTGAACTTCCAGGTCGACATCCTCCTCGAGATTGGCGCTGTGGCCGAGACCATTACCGTGACCGGCGAGTCGCCGATGCTCGAGGTGAGCAAGCCGGGCAACATCCTCAACATCGACGGCGAATTCCAGAAGCAGATGCCGCTGGCCGCCCGCAAGAACTGGACGGACTTCCTCGAGCAGACGCCGGGCGTCCACTCGCGGCCCTTCGACGACGGCAGCGGGCGATCGGTGTACTTCGGACACGCCACTGAGCACTTTGCTCACGTCGTGCAGCTCGAAGGCATGCAGGCGGGCAACTACAACGACTTCCAGCTCACGTACGTGCAGATGGGGTCGGACATGATCGAGGACACGCAGGTCAAGACGGGCGGGTCGGACGCGTCCACGCCGATGGGTACCGGTCTGGCGATCAACGTGATCACCAAGAGCGGCGGCAACCAGTACCGCGGCACGGCCGGCTACGCCTACCAGCCGCTCGACTGGGTCAGCAACAACACTCACCACCGGACCGAGTACAACCTGGCGGGCTCGCCGCTCGCCCAGCATACGACCTGCCCCAATCGGACGTGCACCACGACGGGCGGCACGCCGGTGCAGGCCGAGATCGGTCAGTTCGACGGTTCCTTCGGCGGGCCGATTCTGAGAGATCGGGTGTGGTTCTTCACGTCGTTCCGCAAGTCCGCGGTGCAGACCCAGATCAGCCGCAACTCGAAGAACGTCACCGACATTCAGAGCTACTATCCCAGCGCTGCGTTGTTCCCGCAGGAGATCAAAGGCTACCAGCCATATGTGAAGATCACGTCGCGCGTCGGACGCGCGCACGAGCTGTCGGGTTTCTTCCAGCGCGATCGCACGCACGGCCAGAGCAACTGGCAGTACTACTTCGATCCGATCAACGTCTACTCGAACGGCGGCAATGCGTTCAGCGCCAAGCTGACGTCGGCATGGGGCGACAGGCTGACAACCACGCTCTCGGCCGGCTACAACAACAAGCGCGGCAACGATAACGACACCTACGAGGCGTTCGGGTTCAATGCCTCGGGACCGAACATCCAGATTTTCGACGGCACCCGCATTTCGAGCGGCTTCATTACGGGCAACTCGCTGATCCTCGAGGGTGGGAACAACGCGACGCGCACCAACGTTCCCGCCTCGCTCTCGCTGATTCGCGGGGACATGACGTATTACAAGGCGGGCTGGTTCGGCAACCACGAGCTCGGAACCGGTTTCTTCCTCGAGCCGGAGAACATTTACGACCAAGTCACGTCGTACACGAACGACGGCTTCTTCCGGGAATTCCGGACAGTCGTGGACGTCAACGATCCGTCGAGGGGCACGCGAGCCTATCGCCGCGACTACGCCAACCCGATCAGCCTGCAGACGCGCCAGGCGCGCGATCGAAATTACGCGTTCTATCTCCAGGACAGCTGGCGGCCGACGGACCGATTGACGGCGAATATCGGAGTCCGATTCGACTACGTCAAGCGAGTTGACCTGGTGAGGAATATTACGCGGCAGAATTCCTGGACGACGCAGCCGCGGATTGGCGCCACCTACATCCTGACCGAGGACAACAAGAACGTCCTGCGCGGCAGCTGGGGCCGGCTCGGCGAGCAGGTGATGGGCCGGGACGGCGTCACGATTTTTGGCGCGGATGATGCGGTGTCATTCCGCCGCGAGTACGACAACGACCTCAACGGCACCTTCGAGACAACGCAGCTGCTACCGGCAACGAGCGCGACCGTGGCCGGCCAGCAGATCGCACCGGGCCTGCATCAGCCGTATCTCGACGAGTTCATCTTCGGGTATCGCCGGCAGTTCGGGTGGCAGATCGGTCTCGACATGGCCTACATCAACCGCGCCTACAAACATATGTGGGCGAACATCGACATCAACGGCTTCTATCCCGACGCACCGGGTCAGCCCTTCCGAGGTTTCGGCAGAGTCGATCCGAATCAGGGACAGGTTCAGCAGCAGACGAACAACACGTGGAGCCAGCTGAAATACCAGGCCTTTGAGATCACGGGGACGAAGAGCATGTCGAGGGGCTTCCAGCTCATTGGCGGCTTCACGCGGCAGTGGCACAAGATGGACGGCACGTGGAACCCGACGGATCCTGCGGGCTTCGTGCAGCCGAACCATTTTGCGAACGACGCGAATCTCTACATGGCGCGCGGCAACAACGACGGCAACTCGCTGCCCGACACCGGCAACGCGTTGAGCTACGGCCCGACGTGGATGAAGTATCGCGGCAACCTCGGCGGCGTCTGGCTGGCGCCCTGGCAGATCAATGTCGCGGCCAGCGCCACGTTCCAGGCCGGCCCCTGGTCCGGCGCTCCGTTGTATCAGCTCGCTGTGAACGATCCTGACGTGCTTCGCTACGGACCGGCGTCGTTTACGCTGGCGAACGGATCGAGTGCGCCGAACCCGCTGGCGACGCGCAATCGCTACGTGTTCAGCAACCGCGGCGAAGGCCAGGTTCAGGCGCCGATGATCACCACCGTCGGCCTGAAGATCGGCAAGGTCCTGCGGTATCAGCGCTATCAGCTCGAGGTGGCAGGGAACATCTTCAACCTCCTCAATGGTGGCGACTACACGCAGTACAGCTACAACAGCGCGTATCAGAGCTGGAGCTCGAACTTCCTGCTGATGGTCAATCAGCAGCCGGCGCGAGCGTTCCAGTTGACGATGGTCGCCAAGTTCTAGAATCGCGATCGATTGGTTAAGGAAACGCGGCCGGGGCCTTGGGGCTCCGGCCGCTTTGTTTTTGTGGGCGAGTGCCAGGCATGGCGGCAGACTTCATCAGTGGGGGAAGCACCAAGTGGGCCCGCCACCATGCGCCGGCAGGATTGCAGTTATCAGCGTCTTGGATGGATTTGTCAAGGCCTCCCCCGTATAGTGGTCCACACACAGGAGTTGCTCATGGCGCTTCGCATTCGCCTTGCCATTTCCGCGGTCGTGGTGGTGGGTCTAATCGCGCCCGCAATTGCTCAGGAGAAGCGCCTGCGGACGTTCGTCGATGCGCTCGAGCAGCCGGTGCTCGGCGATCCGCAACTGTCGCCCGACGGCAAACGCATCGCGTTCCTCATCAATCGCGCCGATTGGAAAGCCAATCGCCAAATCGGCCACATCTTCCGGATCAACAGCGATGGCACCGGCCAGGTGCAGCTGACCTTTGGCGAGCGAGGCGAGTCGAGCCCGCGCTGGTCGCCTGACGGCAAGTCGATCGCCTTCACCGCGCGTCGCGATCCGGATTCGGTCAACCAGATCTACGTGCTGCACGCCGACGGCGGCGAAGCGCGACGCATCACGAACCATCCCGCGGCCACGGGGAGCATCACCTGGGCGCCTGACGGCAAGACGATCTACTTCACGGCCACCGACGCGAAGTCCGCGGAAGAACGCGAGCGCGATCGGGTGCAGGACGATGTGTTTGCGTTCGAGGAGAACCCCCCTTCGCTGGGGCTACGGGGGGCAAGCAACTTCAAGCAGCGCCACCTGTGGACGACGGATCTGGAAGGCAGGACGAAGCAGATCACTTCAGGCGACTGGTCGGTCAACAACTACGATTTGAGCGACGATGGCAAGCGCTTGACGCTCCACCGCATGCCGAACCCGCTGTTCGGGTTCAACGACCGATCCGAAGTGTGGCTGATGAACGCGGACGGCTCCAACGCGAAACAACTCACCACCAACACGGTGCCCGAAAGCAACGCGTCGCTGTCGCCGGATGGGTCGACGGTGTTGTTCACGTCGAGCTCCAACGCGCAGTTCGAGTCCTACTACAACGACAAACTGTTCCTGGTGCCCGCCGCCGGCGGCGCCTCCCGCGTGCTGTTGCCGGCCGACACGGCGTATGGAGTGGAGAACGCGGTTTGGACCAACGACAGCAAGGCGATCTATTTCACCGCGAACATGGGCGTCCACAACGAGATCATGCGTGTGGACGCCGCCACCGGCCGTGTGACGCAGCTCACCAAAGGCGAACACAGCATCGGCAGCTGGTCGCACGCCGAAGGTCAGGGCCTGCACGTGTTCCTGCGCAACACCGGCGCCCGCGCGAGTGAGATCTACACGCTGCCGTCGGCCGGTGGAGAGCTCAGGCAAGTGAGCGCGGTCTTCGACGAGGACCTGGCGAAGTTCAGGAGCATGCGCGTCGAAGCCATCCGCTGGAAAGGGCAGGACGGGGCCACCGTGGAGGGCCTGCTGTATTACCCGGTGGACTACGAAGCCGGCACGAAATACCCGTTGATCGTGGCGACGCATGGCGGGCCGGCGAGCTCGGATCGATTCGGCTTTGCCACCGAGTACCAGGTGTATGCGGCGAAAGGCTACGCCGTGCTCCGTCCGAACTATCGCGGCAGCACCGGCTACGGCGACGCGTTTCTGCGCGACATGGTGAAGGGCTACTTCAAACAGTCGCATCTCGACGTCTTGACGGGTGTTGATCACGTGATCGCCTTGGGGGTTGCCGATCCCGCGAAGCTGATCAAGATGGGATGGAGCGCCGGCGGCCACATGACGAACAAGATCATCACGTTCACCGATCGGTTCAAGGCGGCGAGCAGCGGCGCCGGCGCGGCCAACTGGATCTCGATGTACGCGCAGAGCGACGTTCGCGACTATCGCACACCGTGGTTCGGCGGCACGCCGTGGCAGGCCAACGCGCCGATAGACTTGTATTGGAACCACTCGCCGCTGAAGGATGTCGCGAAAGTGAAGACGCCGACGATCTTCCTGGTCGGCGACCAGGATCCGCGCGTGCCGCTGCCGCAGTCGGTGGAGATGTACCGGGCGCTGAAGTCAAACGGCGTGCCGACACATTTATATGTCGCGCCGCGGGAAGGACACGTCTGGGCCGAGCTGCGCCACCGGCTGTTCAAGCTGCAGATCGAGATGGAGTGGTTCGAGAAGCACGTTCACAACCGGGCTTACGTGTGGGAGAGGGTCCCCGGCGACGAGAAGAAGGATCCGGCCAAGCCGACGACGGCTCCGGCGCAATGATCCGCCTTCGCCGAGGCAACGGCGAGACAAGTTGCTTGACTCCCGCGAGGCGCGGATAGTACAAAACGGGCCACGTTCGAGGACCGGAGGCGAGGAATCGGCGTGGCCCAGACGGAAGCAGAACTGCTCGACAACCCTGTCGCGGGCCATCCGGCGCTGATCCTGCGCTCCCCCGACTACCACTCAATCACCGAAGCCGTCGCGGCGCCGATTGAACGACCGACGCCGATTGGCTGGTGGCTCTTCTTCCTCCCATCGCTGGCGCTGCTTGGCCTTCTCGGCGTCGCGGTCTCATGGCTGGTCTGGGAAGGGATAGGCGTCTGGGGTCTCAACGTTCCCGTCGGCTGGGCCTGGGACATCACCAACTTCGTGTTCTGGATCGGCATCGGCCACGCCGGCACGCTGATCTCCGCGATTCTCTTCCTTTTCCGTCAGACGTGGCGCACGTCGATCAACCGCGCCGCGGAAGCGATGACGATCTTCGCCGTGATGTGCGCGCTGTTGTTCCCGGGCATCCACGTCGGACGCATCTGGGTGGCCTACTGGATGTTCCCGCTCCCGAATCAGATGGGCATGTGGCCCAACTTCAGGAGCCCGCTGCTCTGGGACGTCTTCGCGGTCAGCGTGTACGGAACGGTGTCGTTGCTGTTCTGGTACGTGGGCCTGATCCCGGACCTGGCGACGATGCGGGATCGATCGAAGACGCAGATCCGCAAACAGGTTTACGGCTTCTTTGCCCTGGGATGGCGCGGCTCGATGCGGCAATGGCGGCACTACGAGAGCGCCTATCTGATCCTCGCCGCCCTGGCCACGCCGCTGGTGCTTTCGGTTCACTCCATCGTGTCGATGGACTTCGCGGTGTCGCTGCTTCCGGGCTGGCATACGACGGTGTTCCCCCCGTACTTCGTCGCCGGCGCGATTTTCTCCGGGTTCGCCATGGTGCTCACGCTCATGGTGATTTGCCGCACCGCGTTCAAACTCGAACACATCCTCACGCTCCGCCATTTCGACTATATGGCGAAGATCATGCTCGTGACCGGGACGATGGTGGGCTACGCCTACGGCACGGAATTCTTCACGGCCTGGTACAGCGGCAACCCGTATGAGTACTTCACGTTCCTGAACCGCGCCGGCGGCCCGTACGCCTGGGCCTACTGGATCATGATCAGCTGCAACGTGATCAGCCCGCAGATCTTCTGGTTCAAAAAAGCGCGCACCAGCATCCCGATTCTGTTCGTTGCCTCGATTGTCATCAACATCGGCATGTGGTTCGAACGGTTCGTGATCATCGTCACCTCGCTGCATCGCGACTTCCTCCCCTCGGCGTGGGGGTATTTCTCTCCCACGATTTGGGACATTTCCTGCCTGCTCGGAAGCTTCGGGCTGTTCTTCACGATGTTTTGTCTGTTCGTTCGCTTCCTGCCGATGGTGGCCGCCGCGGAAGTGAAGGGCGTGCTGCCGCAGGCCAACCCGCATAGCCGGTCCGGTCACGGGGGAGCGCACTGATGGCGTTCTCGCTTGGCTCACTCGTGGCAAAAGCGCCGTTCGCCAACCAGCTGCCGCAGGGTCCCTACTACGGAGTGGTCGCCGAGTTTACGACGGCGGCCGAGCTCTATCACGCGTGCGAGAAGGTTCGTGATGCCGGCTTCACGAAGTGGGATGCGCACACGCCATTTCCCGTTCACGGCCTCGAGAAAGCCATGGGGCTGCCACGTTCCCCGCTGCCGTGGATCGTGCTCGTCATGGGGCTGACCGGCGCAGCGGCCGGGTTCGGGCTGCAGTGGTGGGTGCACGCGAGCGCCTATCCGCTGGTGATCAGCGGTAAACCGTTTTTCGCCTGGCCGGCCATGATTCCGATCACGTTCGAGGTGGGAGTGCTCTTCGCCGCGTTCGGCGCCGTGTTCGGCATGTTTGCCCTGAACCGGCTGCCGATGCACCACCACCCGCTCTTTCAATCCAAGCTCTTCGAGCGGGTGACCGACGACAGGTTCTTCATCTCGATCGAGTCGTGGGATCCGCGTTTTGATTCGTCGGCGACCGCACAAATGCTGAAGTCGCTCGGCGCGGCCAACGTTGAGCTGGTGGAGTCCTGATGAGCGCCGCACACGATCGTCCGGCGCTGACCCCCGAGCAGGTCGCGATCCCGCCGGGACACTCGTGGAATCGCATTCCGGTCTTCGCCGGCGGGGCTGCCGTGCTGGGCATCGTCGGGTGCGCGATTCTCGGTCTCGGCAATCCGAAGCAGTTTTTCTTCTCGTGGCTGGTCGCGTTCCTGTTCTTTCTGAGCTTGACGCTCGGGGCGCTGTTCTTCGTTCTGATCCAGTACGCGGCGCAGGGAGGATGGGGAATCGTGCTGCGGCGGATCGGCGAGACGGTCTTCGCCACGATTCCGGTGATGGCGCTGCTGTTTCTCCCGGTGGCGCTCGGACTGCACGATCTCTACGAGTGGTCACACCACGAGGCGGTCGAACACGACGCGCTGCTGCAGTGGAAGTCGCCATATCTGAACACCACGTTCTTCATGATCCGCGCGTTGCTCTTCTTCGGCATCTGGTCGTTCCTCGCTTTGGTGTATTACCGCGGCTCGCGCGGTCAGGACACGACCGGAGATCCGGCGGTGTCGGCACGCCTGCGCAAGTTTGCCGGGCCCGGGATCATCGTGATGGCGTTGACGCAGACCTTCGCGTCGATCGACTGGATCATGTCGCTGACGCCACACTGGTACTCGACCATGTTCGGCGTCTATTTCTTCGCGGGATCCTTCATCGGCTTCATCGCGCTGCTGTCGCTCTTCGCGGTGGCGTTGCGCGGCGCCGGGTTGCTCGAAAGCGTCATCAGCCCGGAGCACCTGCAGGACATCGGCAAGCTCCTCTTCGCGTTCACGGTGTTCTGGAGCTATATCGCCTTCTCTCAGTTCTTCCTGATCTGGTACGCCAATCTTCCCGAGGAGACGATCTGGTACAAGGCGCGGATGGAAGGGTCGTGGTTGTCGGTCTCGCTGTTCCTCATGGCGGGACATTTCGCGGCGCCGTTCTTCTACCTGATGGGCAGGGCGGTGAAGCGGCGGAACGCAACCTTAGCCGTCGGCGGCGCGTGGCTCCTCGCCATGCATTACGTGGATCTCTACTGGCAGGTGATGCCGACGCTGCATCCCGCGGGTGTCAGCCCGTCGCTGCTCGACTTTGCGGCGCTTCTCGCGGTAGGCGGGTGCTTCGTGGCGGCCGTGAGCTGGCTGATGCGGAAGCAGGCCCTCGTGCCGATTCGTGACCCGAGGTTGTCAGAGTCGCTCGCCTTCGAGAACGTATGAGCTAGGTCTCAGATTTGCGGTGGACCAGGGCCGCAGATTCGCAGATTCGCGGATGACGCGGATGGCCACGCGCCGGAGTGGTTGCGCGCCTAGTCGGTCCAGTGTACGATCCGCGCACATATTTCGTGCCCCGCCTCCGGCGGGGCGGCAGGAATCTATCGCGAAGGAGTGAAGCATGCGCGGCACTGGGAATGGGTTGTGGATGGCGGCGGGGCTGGTCGCGGTGTTGGCCTTGCCGGGTGTGGCTGTCGCCGCGTCGACGGTCAACGGCACCATCACTTTCACAGGAAAACCCCCCGCTCTCAAACCGCTGAGCACGGAAGCGGAGCCGGCCTGCCACAAGAAGCACGGCGGAAAACCGGCACCCAACGAGGCGCTGGTCCTGGGCAGCGGCAACACCATGGGCAACATCCTGGTGTTTGTCTCGAAGGGCGTCCCGGCCGGGAAGACTTTCCCTGTTCCGAAGACCCCTGTGACCCTCGATCAGGACGGCTGTGTGTACAAGCCGCACGTGATGGGCATCATGGTCGGCCAGGCCTACCGGATTCTGAATTCCGACGGCATCCTGCACAACGTTCACACGCTGCCCAAGATCAATCCGTCGTTCAACCGCGGCCAGCCGGGAACGGTCAAGGAGATGACCACGAACTTCGCCAAGCCGGAGAATGTGTTCCAGATCAAGTGCGACGTGCATCCCTGGATGCAGGCCTACATCGGCGTCTTCACGCATCCGTTTTATTCGGTGACGGCCACGGACGGAAAGTTCTCGATTGCGGGTCTCGACGCGGGCACCTACGAGATCACCGCCTGGCACGAGAGGCTGGGGACGCAATCGGCTTCGATCACGGTCACCGGCAGCGACACCAAGACCCAGGATTTCAAGTTCGCCGTGCCCGGCGCCAAGTAGCGACATGAGCGAGCAGGTCGTCGACACACACAAGCCGCACGCGCACGAAGACCATCACGAAGAACTGAGCTTCTGGCGCAAGTACGTCTTCTCCACGGACCACAAGGTCATCGGCATCCAGTACGCCGTGACCGGCATGCTGTTCCTCCTCTTCGGCTTCTCGCTGATGATGCTGATGCGCTGGAACCTCGCCTATCCGGGCGTGCCGCTGCCACTCGTCGGCAATCTGTTCGGCGACGCCCGCATGCCGGGCGGGACCATGCTGCCCGAGTTCTACAACGAGCTCGGCGCGATGCACGGCACCATCATGGTTTTCCTCGGCGTGGTGCCGCTCGCCGTCGGCGGGTTCGGCAACTTCGTGCTCCCGCTCCAGATTGGCGCGCCGGACATGGCGTTCCCGCGTATCAACATGGCGAGCTACTGGTTCCTGGTCGTCGGGGGTCTGACGATGCTCGGGAGCTTCTTCGTTCCCGGCGGCGCCGCGCAGTCGGGGTGGACTTCCTACTCGCCGCTGGCCAATATCGCCGGCACCGGTCAGACGTGGTGGCTCGTCGGGATGATCTTCCTGATCACCTCATCCTTACTCGGCGCGATGAACTTCATCACGACCACGATTCAGCTGCGCGCCAAGGGGCTCACCTTCATGCGGTTCCCCTTCTTCGTCTGGGCCCAGTTCGTCACGTCCTTCCTGTTGCTGCTGGCGTTTCCGCCGCTTGAAGCTGCCGGCGTGATGCAGCTGATGGATCGGGTGGCCGGGACGAACTTCTTCATGCCGAGCGGCCTTGTGGTCAGCGGTCAGGCGCTCACCAACGCCGGCGGCGGCAACCCGCTGCTGTGGCAGCACCTGTTCTGGTTCCTGGCGCACCCGGAAGTGTACGTGCTGATTCTCCCCGCGTTCGGAATCGTCGCCGAGATCATCGCCAACAACACGCGGAAGCCGCTGTGGGGCTACCGTTCGATGGTCTACTCACTCGTCTTCCTCGGCTTCATGTCGTTCGTCGTGTGGGCGCACCACATGTTCATGACCGGCATGGGAACCGCGATGGCCGCGTTCTTCCAGACGACGACGATGATCATCTCGATTCCGTCGGTGGTGATTCTCACCGCCCTGGTGATCTCGCTCTATGGCGGATCGATCCGCTTCAACACGCCGATGCTCTTCGCATTGGGCTTCTTGCCGATGTTCGGCATCGGCGGTCTCACGGGGCTGCCGCTTGGCTTGAACATCGCCGACATTCCGCTGCACGACACCTACTACGTGATCGCGCACTTCCACTACGTGGTCGCGCCGGGAACGATCTTCGGGCTGATGGCCGGGATCTACTACTGGTATCCGAAGGCCACGGGCCGACGGATGAACGAGGTGCTCGGCAAGATTCACTTCTGGGGTTCGTTCGTGTGCATGAACCTGATCTTCACGCCGATGTTCATCATCGGAATGGCCGGCGTCTCGCGCCGCCTGTTCGATGCCGGGTCGGCCTATGAATTCGCCGGTCCGACGATGCATTGGAACGTGGTGTCGTCGTGGGGCGCTTGGACACTTGCGTTGTTCCAGCTGCCGTTCATCTTCAATTTCTTCTGGAGCATCAGGAACGGAGAGAAGGTCGGCGACAATCCGTGGCAGGCAACGACGATTGAATGGTCGGCTCCATCACCGCCTCCACATGGCAACTTCGTCACCGCTCCGGTCGCGTACCGCGGGCCGTATGAGTACAGCGTTCCCGGCGCGGCCGCCGACTTCGTGCCGCAGCACGAGGCCTAAGCCAGATGGAGATCCCCTACACCGTAGAGGAACGGCGCGATACCGGTCTGACCAACGGCAAGATCGGCATCTGGCTGTTTCTGGCTTCGGAAGTGATGCTGTTCGGGGCCCTGTTCGCGAGCTACATCCTGATCCGGACTGGCGCACCGAGCTGGCCGCGCGGCGACACCATCCTCGACGTCCCGCTCGCCACCTTCAACACCATCGTCCTGATTACCTCCTCGGTCACCATGGTGATGGCCTGGGCGTCGCTGATGCGCCGCAAGTTCGGGACGTTCCGGATCTACATGGGCGCGACGATCCTGCTCGGGCTCGTGTTCCTCATCGTCAAGTACTTTGAATACAGCCACCACCTTCACATCAACGAGTATCCGAGCACCAACAACTTCCTCGCGATCTACTACACCCTGACCGGTCTGCACATGCTGCACGTGGCCGGCGGGATGGCGGTGAACGCCTGGTTCTGGGGTCCCGGCGCGAAGCAATGGCAGACGGATCCGGTGTGGTTCACCAATCGTGTCGAGCACTCGGGCCTGTTCTGGCACTTCGTCGATCTGGTGTGGATCTTCCTTTTCCCGACTCTGTATCTTCTGTAGGCGACATACATGACGACCGAACACGCATCGGGCGGGCACGGCGGTCACAGCGCCGCCGACATCGACAGGCACGTACGGGTCTACATCAGCGTTTTCGTCGCGCTGATGGTGTTGACCGTCATTACGGTAGCCGTTTCGTATCTCGACTTGGCCACGCCGATGGCTGTGACGGTCGCCCTTTTGGTCGCCCTCATCAAGGGAGGATTGGTCGCGGGTTTTTTCATGCACCTGGTCTCCGAGAAAAAGCTCATCATTGCGGTGCTCGCGCTGACCGTGGCGTTTTTCTTCGTGTTGCTGGGCCTGCCGGTCATCACCCACAGCAACGGTTTCTGGATTCCGTGATGAACCTCAGACTGGTTCACGCGCTGCTGATTCTGCTGTCCGCTGCGCTCGCGGTGTTATTCGGTTTCTGGTGCTTGAACCTGTACTGGCGTGAAGACGGGGCCCTGACCCTCGTCGCGGCCATTAGTTCTTTTGCCGCATCGCTCGGGTTGATCATCTACGACTCGTGGTTCCTGCGGAAGACGAGGACGCTGTGATTACCCGCCAGGCTTTTCGGATCACGCTTACTACCGCGGCCATCGTGTTCGGCGGCAGCTCGAGCGCCTTCGCCTGTCCGGTGTGTTTCGGAGCAGAGGAGACACATCTCATCGACGCCACGAAGCTCGGTATCCTGGTGCTGCTGGGCATCACCCTTACCGTGCAGGGCGCGTTCCTGGCTTTCTTCCTTTATCTCCGTAAGCGCGCCAAGACAATCGCTGACATCGACCTCGACAATGAGTGGTCGGAGCTCCAGGGAGGAGCAACGAGAACATGACCGACTGGGGATGGCTTGGACTTCCGCCGCTGGCCGCGGCTCACGGCGGCGAGATCGACAGCCTGATCGGCTGGATTCATATCTTCATGCTCATCCTGTTCGTGGGCTGGGGTGGATTCTTCCTCTATGTGCTGGTTCGTTTCCGGAAGTCCCGCAATCCGGTGGCGGACTACAGGGGCGTGACGTCGCACAACTCGACGTATGTCGAGATCGGCGTCGCCGTGGTCGAAGCGGTACTGCTGATCGGATTTGCCATCCCGCTATGGGCCACCAGGGTCGACGGCGCACCCGCGGAGGATCAGGCGCTGATCGTGCAGGTGACAGGCGAACAGTTTGCCTGGAACTTTCATTATCCCGGCCCGGACGGAGTATTCGGCCGTACGGATGTGAAGCTGCTCGACCTGCAGTCGAACCCGCTTGGATTGGATCGCGAAGACCCTGCCGCGAAGGATGACGTCACGACGGTCAATCAGATGTATCTACCCGTCAACAAGCCGATCATCGTCAGGCTGCGGAGCAAGGACGTAATCCACAGCTTTGGTGTTCCGGAGTTCCGGGTCAAGCAGGACGCCGTCCCCGGGTTGACGATTCCGATCTGGTTTATCCCCACGGTCACCACCGCGGACATGCGGACGCAAACAGGAAAACCGGGATTCAACTACGAGATCGCCTGCGCACAGCTCTGTGGTTTGGGCCATGCCCGGATGCGCGGCATGGTGACGGTGCTCAGCGCCGAGGAATTCACGAAGTGGTTCGACGAGACCGTTGCCGAGCAGGCCGCGGCGGCAACTGACCCCTTCCGATAGGCCGTGTCCACTAGCCCGGCCGCCGGCCGGGCTAGTCTCAATCAGCTGAACTCTGACCCTGCGAGCCGAAGAATTTCGGCGTCGGCATTCGCGCGCGGATTCGCTCGAGCTCTTCCACGGTGACGCGCTCGAGGCCGTTCTTGCGGCACGTCTCCTCGACGGCCTTTTCTTTGGCAGCATTGCACAAAAGAGCATCGGAGCTTTTCGAACGACCGCAATTGCGATCGCCGTGACCTGACCAATGTGCGCCGTCCACCGCCACTTTTTCGACGTCCGTAAGACAAAACGAGAAGCTGGCCGTCTATCTAGGCACAAGCCTCGCCCCCAAAACTGAGCTAGGACCGCACTCGCCCAAAGATCGGGAGTGCCCCTCTACGAAGGTGTGCCCATGGCGACCCGTCACTGGAAGACTGCGC
>Ga0187893_10005521_pt1 | contig 22596 bp, 13 predicted proteins | sample MA1701074metaG_FD_139574 | JGI IMG/M metagenome (GOLD analysis project Ga0187893, IMG submission 139574) | White microbial mat communities from a basaltic lava cave in the Kipuka Kanohina Cave System on the Island of Hawaii, USA - MA170107-4 metaG ...
GCCTCAGGGCCTGGGCCGCTGAAACCTTCCCCCCGTCAACATGGACCCTGATCTGATTGAGGTGTCCCGCCAATCTCTCCATGCGCTCCTGCTTCGCTCGGAAGCGGGCGAACGCGGTTTCCGAAACCGACCCAACCGTCCGACCCAAAGGTGTCAGCCGCTGGTCGGCATTGTCGATTCTGAGGTGTAACCGGAACTCGGCCCTCGACGTGAACATCCGATATGGTTCGTTGGTCCCCTTCGTTACCAAGTCATCAATGAGAATACCAATGTAAGCCTGGTCTCGCTCCAGTATGAACTCCGGTTTAGCCTGAACCTTCAAAGCGGCATTGATGCCAGCGATCAAACCCTGGCAGGCTGCTTCTTCGTATCCGGTAGTCCCATTGATCTGTCCCGCATGGTAAAGTCCCTGTAGTCGTTTGGTTTCCAGCGTCGGATTCAATTCTGTGGGCTGGACGAAATCATACTCAATCGCGTAACCCGGCCGAATCACCTCTGCCTGCTCCAAGCCTGGAATGGCATGAACCAACTGCATCTGCACATCGGCGGGCATGCTTGTAGACAGCCCGTTCACGTAAATCTCGTTGGTATTCAATCCCTCCGGTTCCAGAAAGAGTTGGTGTCGAGCTTTGTCGGGAAACTTGATTACCTTGTCCTCGAACGACGGACAGTACCGCGGGCCAATACCCTGAATCTGTCCGCTGTAAAGCGGTGATCGGATCATGTTGTCGCGAATAATTTCATGGGCTGCTGCATTCGTGTAAGTGATGAAGCAGGAAACCTGAGGCCGTGTAATCTTGACTGTCTCAAAAGAAAATGGCGTTGGGCGCTCGTCGCCTTTCTGCTCTTCCAAGCTGGCAAAATCAATGGTGCGTCCATCCAACCTTGGGGGCGTTCCAGTCTTCATCCTGCCCCACTCGAAGCCCATAGACTTGACCGATTCAGCCAAAGGAATGGAGGGTGTTTCACCGCTTCGTCCGGCGGAATAACGATTGCCACCGATATGGATCAGTCCGTTCAAGAACGTGCCGGTCGTCAGAATCACGGCTTCAGCACCGACTATCCGTCCGTCGCGAAGCAATACGCCGGTTACCCTTCCTGCTTGACTGAGGATAGTGACCACCTCAGCCTGCTTGATGCGCAGCCTGCTTTGCTCCTCTAGAACCCTGCGCATCTCGACGCGATAGCCCTGTTTGTCCGCTTGCGCGCGCGGCGACCACACTGCCGGACCCCGACTGCTGTTCAGCAATCGGAACTGAATACCCACGCTATCAATCACCTTCCCCATCACCCCGCCCAGGGCGTCGATTTCGCGAACTATGTGCCCTTTAGCAATTCCTCCAATAGCCGGGTTGCAGGACATTTGTGCAATTAGATCTGCATTCATCGTGTAGAGAGCCGTGCTCATTCCCAACCTAGCCGCTGCCATGGCGGCTTCGCATCCCGCGTGTCCTGCCCCAATTACCACCACATCGTAGACTTCATTGAAGTCGCTGGCCATGGATCTATTTCCCAATGCAGAACGTCGAGAAAATATTGTCGAGGATATCCTCTACCGTGGTTTCTCCGGTCAATGTATTTAAGGCTTTGAGGGCCGCATAGAGATCGAGCAAGATGACCTCATGTGGCATATCTGCAGTGAGCGATTTCTGGCTCCTGGCAAGGGCCTCTAGCGTTGAACAGATCAGTCGTTCATGCCTTACGTTCGTTACAAGACCTGCCTGCCCATCCAGTGAACCATACTCTTTAAACAGGGCAAGCCTAAGATCACTCATCCCTTGCCCAGTCTTGGCTGAAACACGGCAGACCGTCTCGGTCCCGACTGGAACATTTCCTTCGTGAAACTGCTGCTCCAAGTCTATCTTGTTAACAACGAGCAAATAGCGCTGGCCTTCGAGCCGGGCTAAAATCTCCGCATCGAGTGCTGTCCACGGTTGAGAACCATCTACCACGAACAAGACCTGATCGGCATCCGCGAGCGCTTCCACGGATCGGTCAATCCCGAGCTGCTCAACACGATCCTTTGCTTTACGTATTCCTGCGGTATCCATCAAACGTACCGGGATCCCTTGAATCTGAGTTGTCTCCGATACGAGATCACGTGTTGTGCCCGGTACCTCAGCAACGATGGCTCGCTCCTCCTCCAGCAGCGCGTTAAAGACGCTGGACTTTCCTACGTTGGGTCGTCCGGCTAAAGCGATGCATAACCCAGAGTTGACTATTTTTCCTACCGAAAAGCTCGATCGCAGCGGAACCAGCCTTGCTTCGATATCTTTAAGGCTCCGTTCAACTTGCTCTTCCGGCAGTACCGAAACGTCGTCCTCTGCAAAATCAATTCCTGCCTCGAGCAATGCAATGAGCTGAACGAGCTGATCCTTGACAGGTTTCACCCGGCGTGAGATCGACCCTCCCGCTTGTTGTTGAGCCACCTTGGCTTGGAACAGCGTCTGCGCATCTATCAAGTCGCGGACCGCTTCGGCTTGAACAAGGTCGATGCGACCACGGAGAAATGCCCGCAGGGTAAATTCTCCCGGTGAAGCCAGTCTGGCGCCTGCCTCCAGAGCCAGGCCAAGGACACCTTTCAGGACAATAGGGCTGCCGTGACAGCTGATTTCGACTAGATCTTCACGAGTGAAAGAGCGAGGGGCTTGAAAATAGGTGACAATGGCCTGATCGATGACGTCCCCTGTCTTAGGCTCGCGGACGGTTCCCAATACTGGAACACGGTGCTGAAGATCGTTATGGGGAGCCGAAAAAAGGGACAGCACGATCCTGCGGGAATCATTGCCACTGATTCTGATCACGCCCAGGCCACTCCTGCCCAGAGGTGTTGCGATGGCCGCGATCGTGTCTTCAATCAGCGTTGGCATGCTACTTAGGGTGAATCACAACCTGGCGGTGTTCTCCGTAACCCTCGCTCTCCGTGCGAATCGACTCGTCTTCAGCGATCGCGAGGTGAACAATCCGACGCTCCTCTGGTGACATGGGATTCAACTTGAAGGGCTTGCCCAAGCGTTTGACGTTCTCGGCCGCTGTCACCGCCATCAACCGCAATTCCTCTCCCCGTGTTTCTCGGTAGCCGTTGCAATCCACGGTCACCCGCGTTCCCTGTTTCTCGAGTATGCGATTGCAGAGATACTCCAGTGCATTTAAGATCTCTGCATTTCTTGCCAGGAGTATTGGGGCATCCTCTCCTGTAAACGTTACACTCTGACCCTCAGGTCTTTCAGCAACCTCAAACTGCAACTTGAACGAGGCTGATTTTACAAACGAAGACAGAAGTTCTTCCAGGCGCATAGTGAGTCTTTCTCCGCTTTCAGGTGTTTGCGGCTATTTCTTCTTGCTCCGTTTTACGTGGACTTCTGCCGCAGGTCGCGGCCCATACTTGTTCATGAAATATTGCTGTAGAATTCCGGCCACGTTGCTGGTCAACCAGTACAGCACGAGCCCGCTGGAGGTAAATGCCAGCATGAAACCGAAGAAGACGGGCATAGCCATCATGATCTTCGCTTGAACCGGATCGGCCGTGGGAGTCGGCGTCATCTTCTGCATGACGACCATTGTCACGGTCATGAGAATGGGCAAGATGTACGTTTGGTCTGCAGCTGAGAGATCTTTGATCCAAAGAATAAAGGGTGCATGCCGCAATTCGATCGCGACAGACAGAACGTTGTAAAAGGCAATGAAGAAGGGCATCTGCAGCAGCAGCGGCAAACAGCCTCCCAGTGGATTAACCCCGTGCTCTTTGTAAAGCGCCATGACTTCGGCGTTCATCTGTTGGCGTTTCGGATCCGTGGGCTTCAACCGCTTGAACTTCTCTTGAATCGCCTTCATCTGCGGCTGTAACTTTTGCATTTTTTGCGCAGAAACAATCGACTTGTACTTCAAAGGAAACAAGGCGAGGTTGATCAAGAGCGTCAAGACCACAATCGCGACGCCGTAGTTCTTAACGTAAGAATGGATCCACTTGAGTGCAAGGAACAGCGGCTCACAAACCACCCCAAACCAGCCGTAGTCGATCACTTCCACCAAGTTGGCGGCCGTCTTCTTTAGGACTTCCCTATCTTTGGGCCCGACAAACACTCGAACCCCCGAACTGTCCTGAGAATCGATAAACACTGCCGCACGAAGCAGCTTTTCCTTCTTGCCGGCGCTTGCGTCGTGCTCGTTCTGGGACAATTGAATTCGCCGAATAGCCTCGCCCGGCCTGGGCAGCAACAACGCAGCGAAGTAGAGATCTTCGAGCCCCGCAAAATCGAAGGATCCCGAGAGCTCCTGCTCCTCCCCGACGTCCTCATCTTTCAAACGGGTGATTTTGCCTTGTGTCCGGTAGATCGCTCGATGGACAGCTAGCCTGGGATCCACGCTGGCGTCGCCGAATCCGGAGCTCCAACTGAGATAATGACCGGCCGGCTTCGCGTTCAACCTAACCACTGAATCTACGCCGAGAACATAAGAACCGTTGGTGAACGTCAACTTTTTTGAAACTCGCAGGTTTGAGTTCGCATACTCAAACGTCACCTGCTGGGTGGCTTGGCCAGTTACACTCAACTGGACCGGCGCATCCGTTGTATACAGTGCGCTCCTGAGGGTTTTTGTAAGGTCTTCTTCCTTATCGATCCGGATGCTCAGCGGATAGCCAAACTGGCCGGATTTTTGCTCGTCAACAAATTCCAGTGGTTTTCCGTGACCGTCTTTATACTTTTTCAAAACCCAGCTCCGAACAACCGCCTCTCGGTTCGACATCTTGAGACGATAGAGATCCGTCTCCACGTCGATCCACTGTTCCGCTGCGGCCTGTTTCCGCTCCTCGGCTAGGGGCGCATCGGCGGGTTGGGCAACGGTTTGGGGCTGGCTCTGTTTCTCCTTGGGAGCCTGCTGAACCAGTTGCTTGGGTCCCGAGCTGTCCATTTCATCGGGTTGCGGCTGCGGGGGCCTTTGAGACTCCCAGAGCGGTCGCGTGAACGTGATCAGGAGAAATGAAAGCGCGAGAGCTAATAGGATTCTTCTTTCCATAGTGAATTGACGCACAAAGGCACCCTGCTCAAAGCAGCGGGTCACACCCTCCCTCATGGAATGGGTGGCACTTGCACAAGCGCCTCGCAGAGAGTCCTATCCCGCGTGCGACTCCATACCTTTCAATCGCCAAGTAAGAGTACTCCGCACAGGAGGGGAAAAACCGACAAGCGGGAGGCAATAGTGGAGAAAGGAATCGCTTATAGAAGCGGAGGCTCGTCAGGATGCTTTGCTTTAGCAGTTCCAAGTTCTTTTCGTTGCCCGATGAACTCCAACAAACGGCCTAATTCAGTTCGGATCTCAAGGCCGGTTCCAATCTCCGGGCTCATCCTGGGATGAACCACAATATCCCAGCCTTCCAATGAACTCTTGTACCTTCGGACACCTTCCCTGATTCGCCGCTTGATGAGATTTCTACGCACCGCATTTCCAAATCGCTTGCTGACAGCAATGCCGAAGCGGGAGTTACCTAGTTGATTGGAGCAGTAGAAGACCTGTAAGAATCGACCCGCCTTCCTCCTGCCGGCATCGTAAACCCGCCGGTAATCTCTTGCCTTTAGAAGGCGTGCGGTCTTAGGAAAGCGGTTGTCCAAGGAATCCGACTTCTTATGGGATCAGGCGCTTACGCCCCTTGTCCCGACGGCGTTTCAAAACGAGGCGGCCGGATTTGCTGCTCATGCGACTACGGAACCCATGCGTCTTGGCACGTCGACGCCGGTTTGGGCGAAAGGTAGGTTGCATAACTTAATCTAAGCTCCACTGTTCGATCTTCTTGATGTCGGCATGGGGCACTCCAACGTCTTGCCCCCAGGCCCGCGATCGAATGCGACCTGTCGTTATAGCACGGTGTTTTTTTTTATGTCAATCAATTGCTTCCTTCGCGACACACACCTCCTCCGAAATGCGATCGCGCAATCTGGCCGAATGGATCGCATTCGCAGGAGCTCCTTGGTTGATTTGGGACCCGCGGCTGCCCTGATCTACCAGGACCTGCGGCGCCCACCGCCCCCACCGCCTCCGCCCCGCGGACGACCGCCACCAGAACGGTCCCCGCCGCCCCCACGCCCACCAAACCCGCCGCCGCCCCGCTCCTCGCGTGGCCGCGCCATATTCACCGTGAGCGCCCGATCTTGGAACTGCGTGCCGTGAAACTGGCTGATCGCCTTCTCCGCCTCGTCCTGGGTTTCCATTTCCACAAAGGCGAAGCCCTTGGAGCGACCCGTGTCACGATCTCGAATCAAGGTAGCGGACTTCACTGTGCCGGCTTGCGCAAACAAGTCTCTCAGGTCGTCCTCGGATGTGTTGTACGACAGATTTCCTACATAGAGTTTCGCTTCCATCTTCTCTCCAAACTAACGTCATGACTTTTCCGGCTCAGTGAACGACCAAAGCGCTGGCAGTTTTTGAGATCTCTACCCTGGGTTATGCCAGCCCTGGCCCGGAGACCTTAGAGTTAAACAGATACGATGCCTTATAGCAAGCTTGTTTCCCTGTCGCGACAAGCAAAGGTCAGCCCATTCGAGTTGGGGCGAGAGTCTGGCTTTCGGTTTCGACCATCCCGTCCAATTCCCCCGTTGCAACCGAACCCCCTCGGGGTCTCACAAGCGTCCCCCTCTCTCGCTCGTTACTCCCCTTAGCCCGTATCCTTGCCTTACTCGGGGCAACACCCGAAAACTCCCGACAATGCTCCAGGCTGTTCCTGAAGACCTTTGTCCAGAGCTGTTCTTAAAGGAATGTGGTCAGGAATCGTCCGGCCAGTCCGGTTTTTCTTTTTCCCTTGGAACCCGCATTTCGCTGTGGTATAACCTGCGCCTCACTGTAGAGAATTGATTCCTAGAATCTACGCCTAGTTCCGGCTTTTTCACTCTTCCAGGCGACTCTGAACCGAAGGCCGAACTACCTAGAAATTCATTCCAACTTCTCAAAGTTTTCCAGAACGCCTCATCTACCGTTTCGGATTATGGACACTTGGCAAAGAATTCTCACGTACATCGAAGGTCGCGTCAGCAAGCAAGATTTTGCTAACTGGTTTAAGCCAACCCAATTCAAAAGCCTGAACGGCGACAAGACACTGCACGTTTCCGTCCCAAATCAAGTATTCGAGGACTGGCTCAACAGCTACTCCGCGCTCATTCAGGAAGCAGTTCAGGCAAGTAATCTCGGCGAGTTGGAGATCGTATTCAGCGCCGCAGCTGCTGAGCAAGCTCAGAAAGAAGGCTCCCGCCAGACGATGCCGATGCAGAGGCTCCTCGATTTCGATCCAGTTCATCTGCTGAATCCCAAGCTGACGTTCGAACGATTTGTAGTTGGCTCATGCAATCAATTCGCCCATGCGGCTTCCCTGGCAGTTGCTGAGTCCCCCTCTCGCGTTTACAACCCCCTGTTCATCTACGGTGGCGTGGGTCTCGGTAAGACTCATCTAATGCAAGCGGTCGGGCACCGCATCAAGGCCAATGACCGGCGGATTCGCCTCAGTTATGTTTCTTCGGAAAAGTTCACCAACGAAGTTGTTAACGCCATTCGTTATGACAAGACTCTGGCCCTGCGTGAGAAATATCGCAATGTAGACGTACTGATGATCGACGATATTCAGTTCATCTCCGGCAAGCAGGCAACTCAGGAGGAGTTTTTTCACACCTTCAACGATCTCTACGATGCTCAAAAGCAGATTGTTCTTTCCAGCGACCGTCTGCCCAATGAGATTCCAGACATCCAGGAACGTCTGCAGTCACGCTTCGGATCGGGCTTGGTTGCCGATATTCAACCCCCCGATCTCGAAACTAAAGTTGCAATCCTCAAGAAGAAGGCCGAGTTTGAGAACTTCGAGCTTCCTGACAACGTCGCATTCTATATTGCCAACAAGATCAAGTCTCACGTCCGGGAACTTGAGGGTGCTCTGGTGAGGCTACAGGCCTTCCATTCCCTACGAGGAGAAAAAGTGACCCTGTCCATGGCGCAGGAAGCAATCCGGCATATCGTTCAGTCTCAGGAAAGGCACATCAACATCGAGCAGATCCAAAAGATAGTTGCTGAGCACTTCAAGCTGCGGTTTGCAGAACTCAAGTCCCAGAACAATGCGCGCAGGATCTCCGAACCAAGACAAATTGCGATGTATTTGAGCCGCCAATTGACGAAAGCGTCGCTGCCTGAAATTGGCAGGGAGTTTGACAAACATCACAGCACTGTCCTGCACTCCATGGAAAAAGTGGCAAAGAAGATGGCTGAAGACAAACATTTCAACAGCCTGGTTAACATGTTTCTTCAATCTTTTCACTAGTAAGCAACCATGATTTTCCACAGTTGTTTTCAACATCGGATGTGTATAATCTGTGAATTGGGTTTATGTAAATCGCACTCACCTCTGCCTTTTGCACTGGCAGATTCCATTCACAAAGATCTGCACAATTGATCAGTTGAAGCTGCAGTGCTTAAAACCGTTGTGCACAGTTTTCTTGTCATTACGACTACGTCTAAATCAATATCTATGGTTATTGATTAGGATTAGCTAACTATGGAATTCACCGTCAGAAAGTTTGACATCTTGAAGGAAGTAGGACTCACTCAGGGCGTTATCGAGAAAAAGAACACGATTCCCATTCTTGCCAACTTGTTAATGGACGCACACGGGGATGGCGTCCAGCTTTCGGCAACCGACCTCGAACTAGGTATCAAGAGTTCCTGTCCGGCCAAAGTGAAGAAAGCTGGAGCCATCACGACACCCGCCAAGAGTTTTTTGGAGATTATCCGGGAGTTGCCCGATGCTGATATAAAGATCAGAACGCTCGAGAATAATTGGGTCCAGATAAACTGTGCCTCAGCCTCGTTCAAGATAGTCGGTCTTCCCAAAGACAATTTTCCCATTCTTGCTGACCTGACTCAGACACTGGTTGAGGTGCCGGCTCAGGCTCTGCTCAGCCTAATCAATAAGACAATCTTCGCCATTGCTACCGAAGAATCGCGTTACACATTTAACGGAGCACTGCTGTTACTGAAGCCATTGAGCGCTACCATGGTCGCAACCGATGGTCATCGCCTCGCACATATTGAAAAGCAGATGTCGCTGGGCCAGCTCAACACCGAACTGCGCGCTCTGATTCCAAAAAAGGCGCTGGCTGAACTGCAGCGCCTTCTGGCGGAGGCGGACAGCAACGATACGGTGAGTTTCGGTAGGGATGACAATCACCTGTTCTTCCGCTTAAAGAACCGCCTCATGATCTCCAGAATGCTGACCGGACAGTTTCCCAACTACGAGGCTGTTCTGCCTAAGGACAACAACCGATCGGTGGTTCTGAATCGCGAAGATATTCGGGCGGCCATCCGGCGCGTCTCCCTGCTGGCTGACGATAAGTCTCGCTCTATCCGAATTCTGCTTGCGAGCAACCAGATGGAAATTTCATCGAACAACGCGGACCTGGGAGAGGCAAAGGAGGTTTTGGAAACCAGTTACCAGGGGGACCCGATCCACATTGGATTTAACTGTCAGTATCTGCTGGACTTTATCACTGCTACAGAGGACAGCAATATCAGTTTTGACTTTAAGGACGACCAGAGTGCAGGCCAGATGAGGCCTGCCACAGAGGATGAGTACCGCTACAGGTACATTGTGATGCCGATGAGGCTTTGAAGAGAATCGTTCAGCGTCTGGGAAGGTTTGAGGGCAAAATTCTAGACCAATGATTCTCACCTCCCTTTCTGTATCCGGCTTTAGAAATCTATCCGAGCAGTCTCTTCAGTTTTCTCGTCAAATCAACACCATTGCCGGACCGAATGGTCAGGGCAAGACCAACTTGCTGGAGGCCATTCATGTTTTGGCTCTCTCCAGGTCATTCCGCACTCATCGCTCGAGCGACCTGATCGGATTCAATGCTGAGCGCTTTTGTGTCTCCGGGACGGTTGTGGCGAAGGGAATTGAATCCTTGCTAACGGTCGATCAGACCCTCAGTGGCAAGACTTTGCAGGTTGGCGGATCAAAGCGGGACGTCCTTGACTATCTCGGCAGGTTGGATCTCATCGTTTTTGCCTCATTGCAGATCGAACAATTCAAAGCTGAGGGGGAGTATCGGAGGCGACTGGTCGACCGCGGCTTGTACCAACTTCAACCCAGCCATCTGCGGCGTATGGCAGGCTATTGCAGGGTTGTGAAGCAGAAAAATTCCCTGCTGAGAGACTCTGCTTCGGTATATACTAAGTCCACTGCTGAGTTACTCGACGTCTGGGACCACCAGATCGTTGAAATGGGCGCTAAAATCATTGAGTCGCGCCAGTTCTACGTTGAGAAAGTCAGAGAAAAACTGAGGGTTCGCAGCAACGGTTTTACTCCGGAAGTTTTAGACATCAAGTATCTTGCCACAAACGAAATTTCCTCGACGGCCAGCCTGGCAGATATACAGTCCCAATTGTCGACGCGACTAAGGAAGCACCGAGAGAGAGAGGTTCGTCTCAGGCGGAGCATTGTTGGACCGCACCGCGACGAGATCACGGTGGAGGTTGACGGAAACCCGATTCAACGCTACCCATCGTCCGGCCAGCAACGAAGTGCACTGTTGTCTTTTCACCTGGCCCAGATGGAAGTCTATTGTGACGTGTACGGCGAGTACCCGTTGTTTCTGATTGATGACGTGGATTCTGATCTCGATGAGCAGAGGATGAACCAACTGCTTCAACTCTTGGGATGCAAGACACAAGTCTTCGTTACGACTACAAAACCTGGCCTGATTCGGACTGCCGCCAGTTATCCGACCCGCCTGCTCCAAATGTCATCAGGAAAAGTTCAAGAGGCCCAAGTCTGACAGAGCGCTGTCCCGGCCTTCGTTCGCCGGCAAAGAACGGTTATCACAAAGAGAAGGTGAATCTGCATGAGTGAAGCTACGCAGGAACCAAGAGAAAAGAAAGAAAGATCCCAGAGAGACGCCGCCACTAATCCCAACGGCGGTACGGACGGGATCTACGATGCTTCAAGTATCAAAGTTCTGGAAGGACTTGAAGCAGTTCGAAAACGCCCTGCGATGTACATCGGATCCACCGGTGAGATGGGATTGCACCACCTCGTCTATGAAGTCGTCGACAATTCCATCGATGAGGCTTTGGCTGGGCACTGTACTCGCGTGGATGTGACGATCCATGGGGACAATTCGGTTACCGTCATCGACAATGGCCGGGGCATTCCCGTGGACTACCATAAAGGCGAAAAGAAGTCGGCGGCAGAAGTCGTAATGACAAAACTGCACGCCGGCGGAAAGTTCGACAGCAACAGTTACAAGGTTTCGGGCGGTTTGCACGGTGTGGGTGTGTCTTGCGTTAACGCGCTTTCAGAAGAACTGGAACTGGAGATTTGGAAAAACAAGAAGGTCTACGAGCAGTCCTACCGGCGAGGCAAACCGACAGGGCCGTTAAAAGAGACGGGTCATACGGACCGGCGTGGAACCAAAGTCACCTTCAAGCCGGACACAACGATCTTTGATACAACCGAGTTCAATTTCGATACTCTTTCACAGCGGTTGCGTGAGTTATCCTTCTTGAACAAAGGCGTCGTCATTACGATTGCAGACGAACGCAACGACAAGCGGCACGAGTTTCAGTATTCAGGAGGCATCTCCGAATTCGTCAAACATCTGAACAAAAACAAAGATGTTCTGCACACCCCGCCAATCTACTTTGAAGCGAGCAAAGACAGCGTCACTCTGGAACTGGCAATTCAGTATAACGACACCTATGCGGAAAATGTCTTCTCCTTTGCCAACAACATTAACACCGTTGACGGCGGAACCCATCTGTCAGGTTTTCGCTCGGCCCTCACCCGTTCCATCAACAACTACGGGCAAAGCGCGGGACTCTTCAAAGACGTCAAAGAAAATCTGACGGGCGACGACGTGCGGGAGGGATTGGTCGCCGTCGTCAGTGTGAAACTCCCGCAGCCGCAGTTTGAAGGCCAGACCAAAGGGAAGCTCAACAGCGACATCAAGGGTTTGGTCGAGACTTTCATCAACGAGCGGTTGGCGGATTACTTTGAGAAAAACCCCAGCGTCGCCAGAAAGATCATCGGCAAAGCCATTGAAGCCGCTCGAGCCCGCGAAGCGGCGCGAAAGGCCCGGGACCTGACCCGCAGAAAAGGAGCCCTGGACTCGGCGTCTCTTCCAGGAAAACTGGCCGACTGCCAGGAGAAGGATCCAGCTCGGTGCGAGATCTTTGTTGTGGAAGGCGACTCCGCCGGGGGATCCGCGAAACAGGGGCGCGACCGCAAGTTCCAGGCAGTGCTGCCGCTGAAAGGAAAAATTCTCAACGTCGAGAAAGCCAGATACGACAAGATGCTTGGCCACGACGAAATCCGCGCTCTGATCACCGCGCTGGGAACTGGCATCGGGAAAGACGATTTCGATAGCGCTAGGCTTCGGTATCACAAGATCATCATCATGACCGACGCTGACGTCGATGGTTCGCACATCCGCACACTACTCCTGACGTTCTTCTTCCGCCAGATGACGGAGCTGATTGAGCGCGGCCACGTTTTTATTGCCCAGCCCCCGTTGTTCAAGGTCAAGAAAGGGAAGAAAGAGACGTATATCAAGGACGAAAAAGCACTGACTCGGGAACTGATGCGCGCGGCGAGTGAAGACATTGAAGTCAGGATCGGAAAGGAACAGCAACCGCTTCAACCGCGACAGCTAAGCACGTTCTTGGGAAATTTGGTCGACTACAAGTCGGTTTTCGATAAAGTGGAGAAACGTTTACGCGACCGAGCTCTTGCGGCAATCCTGATTCAGAGCGGCATTGAGACTAAATCCCAGTTTGCGAACCGGGACAAACTGGAAGCGGTGGCTCCCAAAATTCAGAAGCTCGGATATGAAGTGGAATTGCGCTTTGACGAAGAGCATAGCCTGCACAACCTGGTCGTTAAAGGAAAGACGGATAACGGACCCTATCAACGCACCATTGACCATGACTTCGTTTCGCTGGCGGAGTTCAAGCGAGCAGTCTCCCTGACGCATTCCTTGGAAGAGTATGACAAGCCACCCTTCTTCATCTTCGAGAAGGAAAAGGCCGATGCGAAGTTCGAACTGCCAACACGCGAACAACTCCTTGAGACCATTCTCAATTCAGGCAAGAAGGATTTTCACATTCAGCGATACAAAGGTCTTGGCGAGATGAATCCCCAACAGCTCTGGGAAACCACCATGAATACTGAGACCCGCAGCCTGCTTCAGGTGCGCATTGACGACGCCGTTGAAACCGACGAAATCTTCACCATCCTGATGGGTGACGCCGTCGAACCGCGACGCAAGTTTATCGAAGATAATGCGCTGGACGTAAAAAACTTGGACATCTAGCTTCCTCGATGGCGCTGGGAAGTTGTTTCCGCTATTTCTGGAATAACGTGCTCCTGGCCAGATCCGGGAATCAGGCTCAGCCACCCGGCTTGGGCAAGATTTCCAGTTGCTCGGGAACCAACTGATAGAGCTCAATTACTCACACATGGATAACAGTCAACTGACATTCAACCAGACCCCCGTCAACATCGAAGACGAGATGAAGCGCTCCTACATTGACTACGCGATGAGCGTGATCATTGGACGAGCGCTGCCCGATGTCCGTGACGGATTGAAACCGGTGCACCGCCGCATCTTGTTCGGGATGCATGAAATGGGCCTGGCCCACAATAAGCCGTATCGGAAATGCGCGAAGATCGTGGGCGAAGTGATGGGTAACTTTCATCCGCACGGTGACGCTCCTATTTACGATTCGCTGGTCAGAATGGCGCAAGAGTTTTCAATGCGTGCCGTTTTAATTGACGGTCAGGGGAACTTTGGTTCCGTAGACGGCGATCCGCCCGCGGCGATGCGGTATACGGAAGCGCGGCTGGCTCGCATTGCAGGCGAGATGTTGGCGGATATCGAAAAGGAGACGGTCGACTTTACACCGACCTATGATGAAAGCCAGCAAGAGCCGGTCTACCTCCCCACCCAGATACCCAACCTGCTAGTGAACGGCTCCGAGGGAATCGCGGTGGGCATGGCAACGAAGATTCCTCCGCACAACCTTCGAGAAATCATTGATGCGGTCATTCTCCAGGTAAACAAGCCAAGCGCCACACTGGAAGAGATCATCAAGCTGGTCCCCGGGCCCGACTTTCCGACCGCAGGCTTTATTTATGGCAAGAGTGGCATTCGCCAGGCCTACACGACGGGTCGAGGCTCAATCATCATGCGCGCGAAGGCGGCGATTGAGAAACAAGCGCGTGGCGATAAAGAAATGATCGTTATTACCGAAATTCCTTATCAGATTAACAAAGCCAAACTCATCGAGCGCATCGCCGAACTGGTTCAAGAAAAGAAGATTGAGGGCATCACCGATTTGCGCGACGAAAGCGACCGCGAAGGCCTTCGCATCGTCGTCGAGTTGCGGCGGGGTGAGCAGCCGGAGGTCATCCTCAACAACCTTTACAAGCAGACCCAGATGCAGACGAGCTTTGGGGTCATTATGCTGGCCATCGTCAATGGCCAACCCCGGGTGCTGAATCTTCAGGAAGTCGTCAAGTATTTCGTCGAACACCGTCTGGAGGTGGTGCGCAGGCGCACTCGCTTTGAACTCAGGAAGGCCGAAGAGCGGGCACACATTCTGGAGGGGTTAAAGAAAGCGCTCGACAGGATCGATGCGATCATCAAGCTGATTCGTGCGTCGAAATCGCCACAGGAAGCTCGGGAAGGGCTGATTCGTCAGTTTGAGTTTTCTCATCCGCAGGCCCAGGCCATTCTGGATATGCAGCTCCAGCGCCTGACCAGCATGGAGCGGGAGAAAATTCTCGAAGAACTGGAGAACCTTCTGAAGCGCATTGCCGAGCTGAAAGAGATTCTGGAAAACGATAAGGTCCTTCGAGCTCTGGTGGTAAAGGAGCTGAAGGAAGTGCAGAAGCTTTACGGCGACGAACGGCGCACCCAGATTGTCGACGAGCATGCCGAAATTAAGCTGGAGGATCTGATCTCGGTTGAAGACGTGGTCGTGACGGTGACGCACTCAGGGTACTTGAAACGCACTCCCGTCAGCGACTACCGGCAGCAGCAGCGTGGCGGCAAGGGCCGAATCGGCATGCGCACACGGGAGGAGGACTTCCTCGAATATCTCTTCGTAGCTTCCACGCACAGCTACCTCCTGATCTTTACGAATCAGGGCAAGGTTCATTGGTTGAAGGTGTACGAGATCCCTGACGTCGGGACGGCAGGCAAAGGAAAGGCCATCGTGAACTTGGTGAACCTGGGCCCGGATGAAAAGATGACTGCAGTGTTGCCCGTAACTGAATTCGCTATCGACCGTTTTGTCATGTTCGCAACGCGGCGCGGCGTCGTCAAGAAGACGAGACTCGATGCCTTCAGCAATCCCATGGCGCGCGGCATCATCGCCATTTCAGTGGACGAGAACGACGAGTTGATTGCGGTGGAGCTCACGGCAGGCAAGGATCAGATCTTTCTCGGAACACACGACGGGCAGTGCATTCGCTTCCATGAGGACGATGTCCGCGATATGGGCCGCCAGGCCCGGGGCGTGAAGGGTATTCAGCTTGCCGACAACGACTACCTGGTTGGAATGACGGTGAGCGGCGACGAAGGCATGATACTTTCAGTCACCGAAAACGGCTATGGCAAACGCACTCTAGTGAGCCACTACCGGGCCCAAACCCGCGGCGGTAAGGGTGTGATCAACGTTAAAACCACCGATAAGAACGGAAAGGTAGTGGCCATCATGAAGGTTGACATTACATCCGAGCTGATCGTTATTACCGCCCAAGGCAAGATCATCCGGCTCGAAGCAGCCGCAATTCGGGCCGCCGGCCGCAGCACCCAGGGGGTCAAGCTGATCGATCTGGGAGATGACGATCAGGTCGCTGCCGCCTCGCTCATCACCAATCAGTCCGAGAAGCTATTGGAAGATAAGCCCCCCACGATTCACTAGGCCTTTGGTCACAGCGGGCGAAAGGCCAGCCAGCCCTACATCTCGAAGTAATGCCTGATCAGCCGCCTGCCGATGATTCAGGCTATGAGTCCTCTGGCTGTGCCCACGCGGCTGATGGTTGTGGACGACGACGCGGGATACGCTCGCCTTCTGGTCGATTGCTTCTCGGGGCTCGGGTTTCACGTGCTATATGTGGAGTCTGGGGAGAAAGCTCTCGCCGAACTTTCAACCTTTCACCCAGAAATTATCCTTCTCGATATCCGCATGCCCGAAATGGATGGATTTGAAGTGTGCCGGACCATTCGAAGAAGCCCTCAGCATGCCAACACAATCATCATCATGCTGACTTCTGTCGGCGAGGTTGAAGACAAGATTAAGGGAATCGATATTGGAGCCAACGACTATGTGGTCAAGCCTTTTGGGCTGTCCGAGTTGTTCGAAGTCGTTGCCCGGGTCAATCGCTTTCTCGACACAAAAGGGGGTTATCTGCGCAAGGTAGAGGAGGAGAAATTTACCACGTTGCGCGGCGCCGCCAACACGGTTTGCCACGAAATCAACAACCCGCTGACATCGATTGTTGGAGCAACCCGAGTACTGAATATGAAGCTAGCTGACCGCGCAGACACGGCGGAACTTCAAACGGAAACCAGGAATATCCTCGAAGCAGCCCACCGCATTCAGCACATCACGCATCAACTCGCCCGTGCGATTCGTGTTGTCACCACAGAACCGGTCCCTGGAATCAAGATGATCGACCTGAACGCCTCGACAAGGCACGATTGAAGGCCTTGCAGCCATCGGGTTTGTATCCCAATCGATAATTGCGCTACAATTCCGCCTAACACCAAAACTCCGGGAAGCAAAAGGGCAGCGGTCAGGCTTCCGGACGATCAGAATGCAGGCAGTGAAATTAGGGTGAACTGTATGAACTCTGCAGCCCCAGAGCGGGAAGGCTTCCAGTTGACGGCCAAATCTTTCGTGGTGCCGACCGACACCTCCCGGCTGAATCCTACTCTCAAACGCAAAACGACCATCTGCAACCTCTTCGCCAACCACCATCTTCCAATCCGCGACATCATGCGCATTCTGGATGAAACCTACGCCAGCGTGGTTGGAACTCTGATCGAGTTCGGTCTTGTCTATGAGCGGCGCCAGGGCCGTCAAGAACCGGTCAAGATCGAACGCAGACATACATTCTTCCGATCACTGTAGTGACCGCCTCTGCGTCAGTTTAGTTGAAACTGTGGCTTAACTGGACGAGGTCGGGGTGACATTCTTGGAGATTCCAGGAATGTCGAAAGCGGGAATGCTCTAGTCGGCTGCAAAACGCCTCAAATTTTCGTTGAGTTTGACCAGCTTTTCTCGAAACTCTGCGACGCGCGACTGGTTGAGCTGAACCACTTTCTGGGGCGCGTTCTTGACGAACTCCGCACTGTTCAGCTTGTCTTGGATGGGGCCGAGTTCCTTTTCAATCTTGGCAATCTCTCTTTCAAGGCGCGCCCGTTCGGCATTGACGTCGATTAGTCCGGCCAACGGCAGCTCGATTTCGACTCCAGCGACTACTGATCGAGAAGAATTGTTGTCTGCCCCAATCGTCGGGAGAATGTTGACCTGCTGGCAGCGCGCCAGGTTTTCAACATATGGGACCGCGGCGGTCAAGACACTCTGCAGTTCGGAATCGCCGGCAGCCAGATTCGCGTGAATGCGTCGGGACGGTTCAACGTTCATCTGGCGGCGAATGTCACGAATCTTGACAATCACTTCAATTATTGACTCCACGTGCTTCTCTGCAGCCGCATCGGTCAATTCGGTTTGCCTCCGGGGGAACTCTTCAACGGCCAGCGAGCGGCCTGGATCAGGGAGTCGCTGCCACAGCTCCTCCGTGATAAACGGCATGAACGGATGCAGCAGCCGGAGTGCTTGATCGAAGACGAAGATCAAGACATCGCACGAGAGATCCGTTCCCACTTTCTCCTTGTCGACGATCTTTGGTTTGACGAACTCGATGTACCAATCGCACAGTTCGTGCCAAAAGAAGTGGTACAGCTGGTGGGCCGCTTCGTGAAAACGAAACTCTTCGAGTGCCCGGTTGATCTCGTTGACCGTAGTGTTCAGACGCGCCAGAATCCAGCGGTCAATCAGTGAGAGCTCGTTCTTTCTCGCCGCAAAGCTTTGAGGCGCCGAGGCGACGCTGAAGCCTGGAGTCATGCGGCTCCGCAGGCTATCCAGGTTCAGTAAAACGAAACGGCTGGCGTTCCAGATCTTGTTGGCGAAGGCGCGATAGCTCAGCAGTTTTTCCGGCGACAGGCTGATATCGGTCCCAGGCGCGGCCATGACAGCCAGCGTGAAACGCACTGCGTCCGTCCCGTACTGCTCCATTACGCCCAATGGATCGATAACATTGCCTTTGGACTTGCTCATCTTCTGGCCTTCGGCGTCGCGCACCAGACTGTTGATGTAAACGGTCCGGAACGGCACATCGCCCATAAACTTCAAGCCGGACACGATCATGCGGGCCACCCAGAAAAAGATGATGTCGAAGCCCGTGATCAGAACGGAAGTTGGATAGAACTTCTTGAGGTCCCCGGTCTCTTCAGGCCAGCCGAGGGTCGAGAAAGGCCAGAGGCCCGAGCTAAACCAGGTGTCGAGCACATCCGTTTCCTGCTGCAACTCTGTGTGACCACATTTAGAGCAGCGCGTCGGTGTCTCACGGGCTACGGTAATCTCGCCGCAGCGCTGGCAATACCACGCGGGAATACGGTGACCCCACCATAGCTGGCGTGAAATGCACCAGTCGCGGATGTTACGCATCCACTCAAAGTACGTTTTCGACCAGTTTTCAGGGATGAAACGGATGCGCCCGTCCTCCACGGCCTGAATCGCAGGCTCCGCCAGCGGTTGCATCTTTACAAACCACTGGGTGGAGAGAGCGGGCTCGACAACCGTCTTACAACGGTCGCAGTGACCGACGTTATGAGGATGGTCGGACACTTTGTCCAGAAGGCCCAAGGCCTCGAGCTGCTTTAGCACTTCACGCCGGCACTCAAATCGTTCCATACCCTGAAATGGTCCAGCAGCTTCGGTCATGCGGCCGTCTTCGTCGATTACGGAGATCATTTCCAGATTGTGACGTGCGCCCATTTCGAAATCGTTGGGGTCATGTGCAGGAGTCACCTTGACCAGTCCCGTTCCGAAAGCGGGATCCACGAATTCGTCCATGATCAAAGGAATTTCACGTTCCAGCAGTGGCAGAATGAGAGTTTGGCCTGCTAGATGGTGGTAACGATCGTCGTTCGGGTTAACGGCGACAGCCGTGTCACCCAACATCGTCTCTGGGCGCGTGGTCGCGACGGTAATGAAGTCTGAAGAGCCTCTGATTGGATAACGAATGTAGGAAAGCTTCCCCTGCACCAACTCGGCCTTCACTTCGAGATCCGAAAGCGCAGTTCGACAACGAACACACCAGTTGATGAGCCGCTTGCCCCGGTAGATCAAACCCTCTTCGTACAGTCGAACAAACACCTCGCGCACGGCGCGTGAAAGGCCCTCATCCAGCGTAAAGCGCTCCCGCGTCCAATCACACGACCCGCCCAAGCGGCGCAACTGCCGGAGGATGGTGTTACCACTTTGCTCCTTCCATTCCCAGACGCGTTTCTCGAAAGCTTCCCGGCCCAGGTCGTGCCGCGTCTTGCCTTCTGCGGCGAGCTGGCGTTCCACGACGTTCTGCGTTGCAATGCCTGCATGGTCCGTCCCAGGCAGCCAGAGTGTGTTAAAGCCCGACATTCGCTTCCAGCGCACAACGATGTCGTGCAGCGTATAAACCAACATGTGGCCCATGTGAAGCGACCCGGTGACGTTGGGTGGAGGAATGACAATCACGAAAGAAGGTCGAGCAGACATCGCGTCGGCCACAAAGAGCCGCTCGCGCTCCCAGAAAGTCCACCAATGATCTTCTACCAGCTTGGGATCGTAGCTCTTGGGAATGTCTCCCAGATTCTCGGACGTAGCGTTCATGGGTTCTGATTAGATGTAGGAATTTGGAAGCTGGCAACGCGAACTGCTTTTTGCGGCAAGTGCTGCAAGAGGTGCGCTAGGTCCAGACTTCAAAGCAGCACTTATTCTAACTTGAGAGCGAGCAATGTGAAGCGAAACAGGATGGAAGCAAGTGACTGCAGAGTATCACGACGTTGTAGAGCGATACCGGTGGCATCTCCATCATGCGAGGACGTCATCAGCTCTGGTGAGATTCTTTCAATTGAGCTTCGACTTGTTCTCTGATCATCAGTTCCGCCAGGTCGGGGACAACCTCCCAAGCGATGCGCTCGATAACTTCCCTGCTGAGTTTCTCCACAACACGGTTGGCAATTCGCTCAATAAGCTCATCGGAAACTGCAGTCGGAACCGGTATGGGAGCGTCAAACATCCCAGCTTCCATATCGGTGACAACCTGGCTGACCAGCGGCTCAAACGGGGGCTCTATCGTCGTCCTGTCGGGATTCAGCACCGGCACAGGGTCAGCTTCATCCACAGAAGGCACTGGGGTTGCCAGTTCGGGGTCTCCTGTGTCCGCCGGGAGGACAGCAGGCGCCTCATCCTCAGTAGAAGACCCAGCTTCTATCTTCTGTCTCGGCTCCCAGATATCGACGACCATGCTTCGGGCATCCATCGCAATCTCACCGCCTCCGCCTGGCCCGAGCCCCACGTCCCCAGCCAGCAGTCCCAAGGGGTCAGACTCTTCGATCACCGGCGATGCCACGGGCTCAGGCGGCTTAGACTTAGCCGAGGGAGTCGCGAGAGATTCAGTGTCCAAGGTGGCGTCTGGCGCAAACGCCGCTGACGAGAGGAGCTCGACTTCCTCTGTATCCACTCCTAAAGCGACCGGCGCGACAGCAAGATCAACGGACGCTGTTTCAAAGGGAGGCATCTCCATCGGCATTTCAACTTCGTCAACTTGGGGGGTCGCAGGCATGTCGGGTAATGGAGCGATGGTGCCTAACGTCAACTCGTCAGCAATGCCAGAATCGTCAATCTGGGGAGCAGGAGGGTCTGGCGTTCTCTCGCTAGCGTCCTTCTGCTCTCCGGCTGCGCTGATGAGGGAATTTACGGCCGAAATCAGCACTTTGATCTCGAACGGTTTGGTCAAGTGGCCATCCGCCTTGACACGGGCCGCCTCGTTGGAGTCAAAGGGCTCGAAGGCGCCAACCAGAAGAATCACCGGAGTCGAACTCAGCGCCGGTTCATTCTTGACGTAGTCACAAACCTCATAGCCGTTCTTGCCCGGCATGAAAATGTCGGCCAGCACGAGCGATGGGCGCAGCTCATAAATCTTCTTCAGCGCAGCTTCACCGTTACCGACGGTGACAACATCAATGCCCTCGCCAGAGAAAGTCAAATTCACAATCTTCTGGATGGTGATGCTGTCGTCCGCTAGCAGGATCGTTGGCATTCCAATCTCCTACATCAACGCTCAAATATGGAGGACACTCACATGAATCGTTTTTCCGTTGGCAAACTTTAGTCAAAATGGCACCAAATGCCAATTAATTTGAAGCAGATACCTGTGGCAAAGTAAGGTATATGGAGATTAAAAGCGCCGGCAAATTATGAAGAGGGAACGAGTCGATTCTTTCGGAATCGTCACCTGGCGCCGTCCTGTCCAGGTTAGTTCTTCCTATCAGAACCGAGAGGCTTGCCCTTGTCTGGTGTGCTCGAAGGTGTCGTATTCCTGTTGATGATCTCCACGCCGACACCGGTGCTGAGATCGCCGCTTGGATCCTGAGCCGCAGGCACTTGGGATGGAGCAGGCTGCTTCGCCGCATCCAAATTGATGCGTTCCGGACCTAGCTCAAGGCTGGGCCTGCTGGAGCGACGAGCAGAAGACACGTTGGGTTTCTTGCTGAACAGGCTCATCACGCGCCCCATAAAGGAGGAGGTCGGCGTGTTTTCCTGGTCGGCCTGAGCCCGTGCCAAAGCCTGCTGATTCACTTCTGGAATTGGCAAGTTCAAGTCCTCAAGTTTCTTTCTTGCGTTCTCGACCAGGGGACTCAGCGGGTGATCGCTAACGATCTTGCCGTAGTAATAACCCGCGTTGGGAACCCGCTTTTGCTTTTCCAGCGCCTGACCCAGCACCCATAAGGCTTCGTCCTGACGGCTAAAGTCAGGGTAGTCTCGAATGGCCTGGGTGGTCCGACTGATCGAGGCTTCATAGCGTTTCAAAATCATGTAGTGGTTGGCGACCCGCAAGTTGCCTTCTGCCAACACCTCCTGGGTGTCACGCAGCTTTTGTGCTGCTTCGTCGCTGAGCGGACTGTCAGGAAACTCTTCCAGGAAAGCCTTAAACTCTCGCTCAGCAGCTTTAGCCTGTGTTGCGTCCCGGTCCGGCTTTTCCATCTGATTGTAGTGGGTCAAGGCGATGCGCAGCTGAGCGTCGTCAGCATCTTCACTTGTGGGAAAAAAAGTGCGAAAATCTTTGTACTCGGCTTCTGCCTGGATCAGCCCTGAAGTTCCTCCCTGTTTGAAGAACGAGTCCGCGATCACTAGCTTGGCCTTTTCTTTGTAGTCGGTGTCAGGATAGGTATTGAGCAGAGCCTGCAAAGTCAACCGCGCCACATCGTAACGACCCTTTTCCAAGTCCTTCAA
>Ga0187893_10005522_pt1 | contig 22592 bp, 17 predicted proteins | sample MA1701074metaG_FD_139574 | JGI IMG/M metagenome (GOLD analysis project Ga0187893, IMG submission 139574) | White microbial mat communities from a basaltic lava cave in the Kipuka Kanohina Cave System on the Island of Hawaii, USA - MA170107-4 metaG ...
CCCATAGGCTTTCCTAAGCGGTTTAGTCCAACCAAATCTTTGCGACCGCTCGCCGAACTTACACCTTCCCACTCATGCTAGACTTCGCTCGCGAACAGTCGCAAAGATTCCTATTCGTTAGTCACCGGCGTCGCCTTGATGATGGTGCTCAGTGAATTTGGCATGAACATCACACCCATCATCACCGGGGCGGGAATTGCCGGTCTGGCCGTAGGTTTCGGGGCGCAAAACCTGGTTCGCGACATCATTAGCGGCTTCTTTCTGATCTTAGAGGATCAGATACGTGTCGGCGATGTAGCCGTCATCAATGGAACAGGCGGATTAGTCGAGGCCATTAGACTTCGCACGATTGTGCTGCGCGACTTGCAGGGTGTCGTTCATGTTTTTCTGAATGGCGAAGTCAAGCACGTTTCGAACATGACCAAGGAGTGGTCGCGCTATGTCATCGATGTGGGAGTAGCTTACAAGGAAAATGTGGACCGCGTCATTGAGGTGCTCAAAGAAATCGGAGAGGAACTTCAGCTCGATCCGAGTTTCGCTCCTTTGATTCTTGAACCGCTGCAAGTTCTGGGAGTTGACGACTTCGCGGAGTCCCAGGTGACTATCAAAGTCATGATCAAAACGCTGCCTTTGAAACAGTGGGAGGTTGGCCGAGAGCTGCGCCGGCGGATCAAGAACACCTTTGATGAGAAAGGCATCGAGATTCCTTTCCCCCACCTCAGTGTCTACTTTGGAGAGGCTAGCAAGCCGTTCGAACTGGCGCTGCAGTCCCTGTCGCAACCTGCCAACGCTGCGCCGTTGAACAGCAACAGGTCTGTTGAGTCATCGCGGTGATTCAACGTACAGATTTCACGCTTGTATGACACTAAGGGGCACGGCACTCCCAATGCGCCTGCGGAGATGGTTTGAGATTCTTGCCCCACGAGCCATGGGCCGTCACCTTGACGGATTGCGTGCGGTCGGTGCGATCTAATCGTTTCGTGGTTTCTGAGGGACCAGTTTGTGGAGGACCAAGCAGAGTCGGAATTCAGTCTTTGTCGAAGGAGAAAGAAATGGACAACAAACGCGTTGACACTCTGGACACTTCAACAGTCGAAACGTTCACCTCGAATCTGCGCGGACCTGTGATTCGCCTTGGCGATGAAGGTTACGAAAGCGCTCGCAAAGTTTATAACGGCATGATCGACAAGCGGCCGGGGTTAATCGCACAGTGTGCCGACGTCGCTGACGTGGCGGCGGCCGTGAATTTTGTCCGGGAGAATAAGCTAACCGTTGCCATCCGCAGTGGCGGACATAACGGAGGGGGCCTGGGGACGTGTGATGGCGGTGTCGTCATTGACCTTTCGCGCATGAAAGGCATTCGCGTGGATCCCAGGCTGCGAACCGTTCGGGTAGAGAGCGGCTGTGTTTGGGGCGACGTCGATCATGCTACCCACTCATTCTGCCTGGCAACACCGAGCGGTGTCATCTCCACCACCGGTGTCGGGGGCTTACCTTGGGCGGCGGTCTGGGGCATTTGACCCGCAAGTGCGGGTTGTCCATTGACAATCTTCTGGAAGTGGACATCGTCCTAGAGAACGGTAAGTTGGTGACTGCGAGCCTCCGGCAGAATGATGATCTCTTCTGGGCAGTGCGGGGTGGCGGGGGCAATTTCGGTGTCGTTACTTCCTTTTTGTTCAAGTTGCATCCCATCGGTACCGTTCATGCCGGCCCTATGTTCTGGCCTCTGGAGCAGGCCGTGGAAGTTATGCAGTTCTACCGTGAATTCATCCCTAGCGCGCCCAGAAACATCAACGGCTTCTTCGCTTTTCTCGTTGTGCCGCCAGCTCCGCCGTTTCCCGAACATTTGCACCACAAAAAAATGTGTGGCATTGTGTGGTGTCACACGGGGCCAGAGAAGAAAGCTGAAAGCACGTTCAAGCGGATTCGTCGCTTCAGCACCCCAGCTTTTGAGCATGTCGGTCCCCTGCCGTATCCAGTCCTCCAAACCCTATTCGATGCGCTGTATCCCCCCGGTCTGCAATGGTACTGGAGAGCGGACTTCGTCAACGAACTGAAGGACGAAGCCATCCAGCTCCACCTGAAGTACGGCTCGGCCTTGCCGAGCATGCATTCGACCATGCATCTCTATCCGGTCAGCGGGGCTGTCCATCGACTTGGCAAGGGTGACACAGCGTTCAGTTACCGCGACTCCCAGTGGGCTGAGGTGATTGTCGGGGTTGATCCGGATCCCTCCAGAATGGATCGAATTGTACCGTGGGTAAAGGACTACTGGTCAGCGCTCCACCCCTACTCTGCCGGAGGGGCATACGTGAATTTCATGATGGACGAAGGTCAGGATCGCGTGAAAGCCACCTATGGCGACAATTACGATCGTCTGGTTGCCATCAAAACCAAGTACGATCCCCAAAATCTTTTCCATGTGAACCAAAACATCAGACCCGTAGAACAGGGCCGTCAAGCTGCAACTCATAATCAGACTTGGTTCGAAGGCGTTCACGAGCGGTCGGAGCGTCCGACGATTGCTCCTGCGATGCGTCGATTAAACCCGAGAGGCGGGTAGGATAGGAGTCAAGAAAGGCCGCCAGCGAATGGCTGTCCTGATTCAGACGCCTCAGCTTTAGGATCTGGCACTATTGCGTGCGGTTGCGACTTCTGCCGGAGGCACAAAATCGAAGCCTGGATAGGCAAGGCGAGTATGGTAGAAACTGGATAGCGTCTCCAGAAAACTCAGTGCGATATGATCGATTTCGGCTAGAGTGAGGTCACATTCAGAGAACTGCCCCTCCTCCATTGTGCTGGAGACGATCTTCCGGATCACATCGGAAAGCTTCTCTTGCGAGTGATCCGACTGGGCACGCGCGCTCGCTTCAACCGCATCAGCCAGCATGACGATTGCTGCTTCCTTGCTGTGAGGCTTCGGCCCCGGATACCGAAAGTCTTCTTCTCGAATTCCAGAAGCGCTGTCGCCTCCGAGCTGCTGGGCTTTTGCTAGAAACGAGCTGAGCCGTTTCGTTCCATGGTGTTGCGGACTGATGTCGACGATTGCCGGTGGCAGGCTGGCAGACTTCGCCAGGCGCACGCCGTCGTGGACATGCGCCTTGATGATAGTGGCACTCTCCTCCGGGCTAAGGGAGTCGTGAGGGTTCACGGCCCTTTGGTTTTCCACGAAGAACTCCGGATGGAGCGATTTACCAACATCGTGGTAGAGGCAAGCCACGCGTATGAACAAGGGGTTCAGACCAATGGACTGAGCACCGGCTGCGGCCAGCGTCCCGACCGCCACACTGTGATTGTAGGTTCCGGGCGCTTTCACAATGAGCTCCCGAATTAGAGGCAGATTGATGTTGGCCAGCTCCGAAAGCCGAATTTCCGTCGTGACCATAAAAATCCGTTCGCAAAGAGGAAGGGAAAAGACAACAAGGCTGGCACTAAAAGGCCCAGCCAGAAAGGACAGCACCGTGCCAAAGCCTGCAATGCGAGGACTCAGCGATGACTCCCTCAAGAGCAGGATGATTACAAACATTCCCATGGCGGCTACGCCAATCTTGAATCCGGCCATCACGATCCCTACCCGCTGCGTTGCGCTACGCGCAGCCAATATCGCTAGGAGATGGATTGCAAGCACATAGAGATACCCGGGAAAATCCGAGCCCACAGCCAGCGCCGCAAGCGGACTACAAAATAATGACAGCGTCAATGCCGCCCGCTCCCCAGCCAGAAGGGTTGTGAGCATCGTTGCGAAGCCGAACGGCAAAGCAAAGAAGAAATAGCTTCGGTCATTCAGAGGCGCAGCAAGGAAGTTTCGGCTGAGGGCTTCGCCGATGAACCAGAAAGCCTTCACCAACACGGTCTGTGTCAATAGAAGCAGCGCACTAAGGCTGGCCAGTTTCCAGTAGCTCCACTGGGTGGCCGAGACTTTGCGGAGAAAAACACCCAAGGTCAAGAGCAGCACAAGGATAAAGAGGCAGATTCCAAAGGTCCGCTTTCCTGACGGAAGCGGAAGTGTCGCAGCCCGCAGCGCTTCGATCTGCTCTGACAGCTCCGGCGTAATTTCGTCTCCCTGGCGGACAATGACTTTACCTTTCTTCAGCTGGCGCAGGACCGGATCTGCGCTGGAGTCCGCCTGGACTTGCCTCGCTTGGGTGGTGTTGAGGTCAAACCTCAAATCCGGTGCTAGCATGGCAGCTGCCAGCTTCTCCATTAGCGGGAGCACTTTTGCGGGATATCGCCCCTGATAAATGGACACCCGGCTTCGTTCGCGCGCCTGCATGACAGTGAGCACCCGCTTCAGAGGGACCGTAGTTTCCTCGCCTGTGGCCACGTTGATCACTTGAATGCTCGCATGTCCGGGAACCAGACTTCGTTCGTCGTCGAGCAAGTAGCCCGCGTAGGACTGCTTCAAGATCTCGCTTGCCCCTTTTTCTACTTCGTCGCTAAAGCGCTCCGACACCAGAATCGCGAGAGCCGATTCCTCAGCAAGCTGCGGAGATAAGGTCGAAAGCTCGGCGGCTAATTGTGTGCGCACGGGCAACGGCAGATTCGCGAGCGTCGTTCTGGAAGCGCGAAGGCGCGAAGCCAGTAGGGAAGAGTTAAGCAGATCTCGTCCGCGGGAAAAAACTGTTGAGAGTTTTTGCAGCGCCCCAGCCTCTACGGAGCCATCGTAACGATAGACGGGCCGGATGTGGTTACGTGCGGCAACCTTCCGAGCCTCGGTGGCACTCGCGTCAGGAACCAACACATCCTGCGTGACTACGACGTCAGACTGAGCGATGTCTCCAGCCACGTAGCGAGGGAGGGGTATATGTCCATCCCCACTCAGTAGCAGTGTCAACGGGAGTGCGATCAAAAGAAGCAGCAACGCCGAGGCGACAGGAAGGAGGCTCGTTCGTTGAGAGGAAAACAAGAAAACAACCTTTCGCCAAAGGCCTTTAAGAGCCGCAAATCTCATAACCCAAATCTCCGGCTGAGGCGATCATCTTACGAGTAGAGCCAGAGGAAATGAACTAAAGACCTCTGCCAGGAAGATGCATCGCTTTTGATGAACGCTGCTTGTGTTCACCTTTTCTCCGGTGAACAGATTGCGAAACATACCAGCGGCGGTCTCGGCAGGCAACTCCACAGCAGTTTTCTGCCAAATTTCATTCCCCAACGGCCAGACTTCCTTACCCTCCGTCAGCCCGACCGGAAGGCGCGGGACAACCACGATGATCGTTTCACTTTCCAAGGTGCGGGCGAACGCACATACGTGGCTGCTTTTTTCCCCCGAAATGCTCAGCGGGAGATAGTCTCCTTTGTTGAACAGCGAAACGTGCTGACGTCGAAAATTCAGAGCGGCAAAAATCACATACAGCTTGAGGCGTCCTTTGGCGGGACTGGCAAGCAGTTCTTCCAGCACCGGTACGAGATTTTGCCCAGCTTGACTCAGTTGACGTTTCAGTCCTTGCAGTCGCTCGCGCCGCAGTCCGTAATCCACGGGCCTTCGGTTGTCTGGGTCTACCAGGCTGTAATCCCAAAGTTCGGTTCCTTGATAGAAGTCTGGGACTCCGGGGGACGTGAGCTTTAGCAACGTCTGTGTGAGCGAGTTAAGTCTGCCGTAGAACGCCACTCGAGGGTGCATCTCCTGGAAGTCGCGAAAGAATAGATTATTGGCATGATCGTCCAGCGCGGCTTGTACGAAGTGCCGAACGGCTTGGTCATAACCGACATCAGGGTTGACCCAGCTCGTGTGCACTTTGGCCTCGCGCGTAGCCTTCTCCATGTAAGCTAAAACCCGCTCTCGAAATTGCTCGAGATCCGGGGCGCTCATCGGCTCGTCCGGCCAGGCGCCCAACAGCGTCTGGTAAAACAGATACTCGTCGTTGCGGTCAGGGGCCGCGCCACCGTTCAAGCTGGTGCGATGGTAAGCATTGAGCCGGCTCCAGCGTGTGAGAGCTGCCTGCCATTCCTTTGGCATCTCGGAGAGCACCTGAATGCGGGCACGGACGTCCTCACTCCGTTTGGTGTCGTGCGTGGATGTAGCAAGCATCGAATGAGGCCAGTTCTCCAGCCGCTCAGCATTGGAGCGATGGAAGACTTCCACGTCCGTACCGAATTGCTCCGGACGCCCGCCGACTTCGTTCAAACTTACCAGCCGGTTGTACACGTAAAAAGCTGTGTCCTCGACGCCTTTGGCCATCACGGGTCCCGTCAGCTGCTGAAACTTCATCACGAACTCTACGAGACTCGAACGGTCTTCTGGACGAAAATCTTCCACGTTGCGAAGAAGCAACGTGTCACGGATGAAGTCAAAAATCTCATGCGCAGTTCTAGGATTCTGCTTCTGGGCATCGGCCACGGCCCTCTCAATGGTTCTTTGGTCACGAAGCGAAGGGCCAGTGGAGCCATTAACGTAGGTACGGTAGACCGGCAAGCAGGCGATCACCTCTCGAATAGCGTGCGTCAGGCTATTAAGCGTGAAATCGCGATAGCGACGGTTCTTTTCGGAGATCCGGTCGAGAAGGTGTGCCAGGGCATTGATTTCCCCTGCCATCGCAACCAACATGATCATTTTCTTGCAGGAGTTTGCCAGCTTCCTGAAATGCGTCCGCGCCGCCGTAAACTGCTCATAGATTCGGTCGAACTGACGTGCTTGTCGTGAATCTGTCAACAGTCGATTCACCTCGGCCAAGAAGTCGTATCCTGTGGTTCCGGACACTGCCCAATCCGTGGGGAGCGTTTCTCCTTCCGACAGAATCTTCTCCGCTACGACATAAAGCGGCCAGACACGTTGGCCGCAAGGAAGGGCAGCCTCTTGATTAAGCCAATGCGACACGGCCTTTGTGAGATCTTCCTCGACCACCGCGCCTGCCTCGGCTGCCGTCCTGGTGCAGTGAAATAGATAGGTTTCCTGGAGACGCCGCAAGTAGGCTGGTGGGTCCCAAAGGCCGTCGGGATGATCAATTCGGAGCCCCATTGCCTGTTGATTACCCAACACTCGAAATACAAGCCGGTGCGTGGCTTCGAACACTTCGGGAACTTCCACCCGGATCGCTGCAAGCTCGTTGATATCGAAAAAGCGACGGTAGTTGATCTCTTCGGTGGTCACCCGCCAGAAAGCCAGCCGATAGGCTTGTGATTCTATAAGCTCGTCCAGTTGGTCGAAGCTGCGTGGTTCTCCCACAATGCCATTGAAGCTCCGAAGTGTAGTATGCATCGCTGAACGAACAGCAGGAGAGACTTGGCTCAGCGCAGCCAGGCGTCGCTTAACGACTTCCTTCTCCCTAAATCGCTCCGCGATTCGGTCCGGCGAAAGTTCTGTCCGTGTGGGGAGATAGTTGAGGGCTGTCAGGATGCTCTGCAGTTCCAGAAAATGTTCGTGCTGCTCACCCAATGCCGGCGCAAGTTGTTCGAGGCAGTGGGACAAAATCTGGCTGTAGCTGCGAGGCGCCAACGGCAGCTTGATGTCGTAGTAGTGAAGGAAGAACGCACCTTCCTCTATCACCACTCGCAGTTTCCCGCTCTCCAATACCCTTCCGTATTGGTCTTCCAGCAGGGGTAGCAGTATCTTGTTCTCGAGATCAACCTTGGCAGGATGGAAATCCACATCAAAGTAAAACGCGTAGGCAGAGCTGGGACCGTTCTCGAGCAAGTCGAACCACCAAACATTCGAGGCATCGCGAATTCCCATGTGATTGGGCACGACGTCCAGAATCAAACCCATTCCAGAAGCCCGGCAGACGGCAGAAAACGCTGCGAAATCCTCTTCATCGCCCACGTCAGGATTAAACTTTGCTGGATCGCAGATGTCATAGCCGTGACGGCTACCTGCGCACGGCTTGAAGCAAGGCGAGGCATAGATCTCCGTTACGCCCAGCTCAATGAGATAATCCACCATTGCTTGCGCGTCACGAAAGGTGAAGTCGCGATTGAACTGGACTCGGTAAGTTGCCGTGGGAATGCGCCGCTGGGCCGCGATTTTGCACAACAAATCTAAAGTCGAATCGAAGTCTGGCAACCTAGCGCCCTCCTTCTTGTGTTCATCAGCTCGGAACACTGTCCAGCTGAGTGCCTTCCCGGATAAGCCATAATCGACACGATTGCCGCCGAAAGCAAGCCATCGCAATCTGAGCGGGCACGAAGCCGCCCATAATCAGCCGAGCTGGAGCTGGGCTATCCATAAACGTCAGTAGGGGCTTGTCTGCTCTGTCCTCCTTCGCCACTCACGGGACGACGCCATTGGCTGGAGGAGGTAGGCCGAACGATCAGTGGGAGATTGATATTGCCCAGTTCGGAGACGCCCATCTCGCAGAGGGAAGCGCGAACACCAACAAAGCGGCATTAATCGGCCCCGATAGAAAGGCGAGCAGCGACCCAACTGCAACCGCGCTCCAGCTCATTAATAGCTGGATGGTTTCGCCCAATCACCTTGTCCCTTCCTTTCTCGGAAATGCCGCTAGGTTGCAGTCAGTCCTAACTGCTGCCGCCGTGAGCCATCCCCTGCTTTGGTGGAGCTTCGACTGGCTGCCTGAGGGGCTGAGTCTGCATTGACAGCCAGGTATTCTGGAACCACCACCCTAACTCCTCGGGACTCAGTTGCTGTTGCTTCGTATTCGTCAGGCGGCGGAGAGCTATTAACACGTGAGAATTAAGAATGCCCAAAGCAAATCCGCCCACAGACTGTCCATAGGCGATACTCGTTAGAGTATAAGCATCACTTACATGCTTGACAGTAACGTTATAACAGGCTAATCTAAACCCGTCAATGGGATTGTGGCTTGCGATCAAAAGGATTGGGCCTGTGGGACTCAGCCTTCACCGGAAGAAGGAGATCAACAGCGATGCACTTCGCCGGGAACAGTGGATTAAGCAGCAGCCAGTGACCGATCTGGGCCATCGCATCGTGGCTGCTGCGGTTGGAGAGTTTGCAGCCAAGGGTGTGTTGGGCGCGCGAGTGGCTGAAATCACACGGCGCGCCGGAACCACTGATCCGGCCTTCTATCGTTATTTCACCGGAATGAGAGAAGCGGCGCTCTTCGTCATGAGCGAGTATTACTGGGCGCCTCTGAACGTGCGGATCAGCCATTACCAACAGATTACGCAGGAGCCAGTAAGGCTTCTTGACGCTATTGTGGATGCGCTCATTCAGTCGACAGCTGACGATCCCAGCCGACCCTGGCTGGCTGAGGGCGAGGTCTTCCGGATCGTCGTGGCGCAGATGCGTAATCCGTTTCTACTTCCAGAATCCCTGTTGGACTCGGAGTACCTTAGCTTTACTAAAACACTGGAAGACATTGTGCAGCGAGGCCGGAAGGAAGGTATGTTCACAAGCAGCCTGGATGCCGGACTGCTCGCTCAGCTGCTTGTCAATACCCTACACGGACTGCTTATGTTGAACAGCCTTCCGTTCCAGCAGGTCAGTGCAGAGATCGAGGAGATCAAGCACGTCGCAGCTCTTTTGGTGGGTAGGAAGGAGTAGCGGCCATAAGCTTCCGGAATTCAGACGGCCTATCAACCTTTGATGAGCCTGGAGTGGAGGGCTTAGCCCTGCACGCACGGCTCGATTCGCTCAGACGATTGTGATGTGAAAACCTGCGTTGAGCCCGATGGAGTTGGGAAAGATAAGAGAATCCCATTGCTGGCTGGCCTGCCGATTTGAATCAAGATGTCCGGTAACGAACTGTCCGACCAAAGGCAGGTCAGTCATTAGTTTGCCCTTGCGGTCGGTCACGTAAACAAGACATTCACCAGACCAATCCCAACCGAACGTCCTGAAATGAACTTCCTGTTTTTTAATTAGGCCTCGGTCGCCTGGCGCGGCGAAGATGGATGGACTGGCCGATCATCAGGGTGACAGGGCGGGCTCGATACTGGTTGTTTCGCTCCTCCCCCAATCACGATAGCCAGTGAATCAACTGCTGCCAAGCTATTGAGGTTCAGGAGAACGACATGCAAGGATTCAATCCAAGCAGTCTTTTTGTACTTTTGATCATCATGGGCTGGCTGGTTAACTCGATTAAGGTCCTTCGCGAATACGAGCGAGGCGTCGTGTTTCGGCTTGGAAGATTGCTGCCCCAGCCCAAGGGGCCGGGTTTGATTTTCGTCTTCTGGCCCATTGACAGGATCGTGAAAGTTCCTCTGCGAACCGTAACCTTGGATGTTCCTCCTCAAGAGATTATCACCAGGGACAACGTTTCAGTGAAGGTGAATGCAGTGGCCTATTTTCGGGTGATGGAAGCGATTAAAGCGATTGTGGAGGTCGAGAACTATCTCTATGCAATTTCTCAGTTGGCCCAAACAACGCTGCGTTCAGTTCTGGGAGAGGTGATGCTGGACGATCTGCTCAGCAAGCGTGAAACTTTGAATCTCAGACTTCAGAACATACTGGATCATCAGACTGATCCCTGGGGAATTAAGGTCGCACTGGTGGAAGTCAAGCAGGTCGAGTTGCCTCAGGAAATGCAAAGGGCCATGTCCAAGCAGGCAGAAGCCGAGCGGGAAAAGCGCGCCAAAATCATTCACGCTGCCGGTGAGTTTGAAGCCTCTGCAAAACTGGCGGAAGCGGCGGCCATTGTAGCAAAGGAACCTGTCGCCATTCAACTTCGCTATCTGCAGACGCTGACCGAAATCGGCGTTGAAAAGAATACGACCGTCATTTTTCCCGTTCCAATTGATATCTTTCAAGGGTTCTTCAAGAAGTAACAGGTGCCGGTACAACGATGCTGAGGCAAGGGGCGGGTGAAAAGAGAGGTTGTGAGAAGCCTATCGGGCTCGGCAAGACGAAGTCCCATCAAATTCAGAAGAGCACTCTTATTCACTCTTATGAGGTTGCCTTTGTCCCGACCATCTGCCCGGCAGACGGAATCATCCTGAACTGCACGAGAAGAAAAGTACTGACCATACTGCCGGATGACGACCTCGACCGCCTCGCCAGTAAGAGCCACGTGATAGAGCGCCAACATGTGGCGTAGCCAGTCTGCACGCCTTCCCGCTCCTGCGTCAGGACCGGACTCTGGCCCCCACACCAACGGTTGAAACTCACGATAGGAATTCCTTGTGTCTATCCGGTGGCCCTCACGGCCGTGCCTTCGCTGATGCTGTTGTCAGGATGGGTTATGACCTGTTCTCCCGCCGTGAGTCCGGACAACACCTCGGCCGCGAGGCCGTTGCGGTGGCCTATTTTCACCGGACGGACTCGGGCTGATCCTTCCGGCACCGTAAAGACGGCCCACCCTTCGCTGTGCCGGAACAGGGCACTGCTGGGAACCTGCAGCACCTCCTGCCCTTCCCACAAGATGAAACGGGCGTCCACACGGTAGCCATCGCCTAGACGTTCCCAGGATTCCGGAGGCGACGTGATGTCCACGATCACGAGCACGCGTTGTTCTTCCACTCCCAAGGCAGAAATTTTGGTAAAGGCGACGGGCTCTCCCAGACGCACGCGACCCTCCAGGGGAGCGCTGCCTCCCCACCGTTCCAGCAGTACCCGTGTTCCAGGAGCAATGCGGACGGCGTCAGCCGAAAGGACTTCGACCTCAACTTCGAGAGAGCGGGCGTTGGCGATTTCCAGCAGCGGATCACCAGGGTTTACCACACCCTCACTCTTGTGAGCTACTTTAAGAACACGGCCGCTGGCTGGAGTTCGAACTGCCACTAGCTCTCTTACCTTTCCGGGCGTTGACGCCGAGTAACGCAAGGCGGCTTGTGCGACCGCCAGAGCGGAACGTGCCTCCTCGACGGCGTGCCCTGCCGAGCGGCGGTTCGCTTCCGTTCGACTTGATTCCGATACAGCTCGATCGAAAGCTTCCTTCGAGACGTCGCCTGCCTTGTAGAGCCCTTGCGTTCGAGCCAGCTGCGATTCCCAAAAACCTGCATCCGCCCTTGCTGCCCTTGCCCTTTCTTCGGCACTGCTCAATGCAGCCTCAGCTGCGGCTACCCGTGCTTCTGCCTCAGCTCGGCTCCTTGGATCGAGTACATTGGGACGCAGGGGCTCCAGGGAAAGCAGCAACTGCCCTTGCTTCACCGGATCTCCGACCTCGAGCTCCACACGCCGGGCAAATCCGGCCACAGGGGCCGAGACTACGTAACGGTCTTTCACACGAGTCTTTCCTTCTTCTTCCACGGTCACCTGAAGAGGGCCGTGCTTCGCCTCTGCGAGTTCTACCAGGACGGGTTCCGGACGAAAGCCATAGGCGACGAGTAACACGACAACAGTCAATGCAATTCCCATTCCCAGCCAGCGTTTCCACAGCACAGGTTAGTTTACTCCTTGGTCTTTAGTACAGCCACGAGGTCCAGATGATCTAATCTGCGGCGCACGATGAGACCCGAGATTAATCCAGAAACGAATACGACGATCGCGGCGAACGAATAGGTTGCCGGCTCAATCACTAGGGGAATGCGAAACAGCTCAGTTTGCAGATTTGCGACCATGTATCCAGACAAAGTCCGACCGATGACAAAACCTACAGGGATTGCCGCAAGCGTCAGCACTGCAAGCTCCCCAAGCAAGATGTACGAAATCTCGCCCCGCGTGTATCCAAGAACTCGCAGGCTTGCCAATTCTCGACTTCGTTCCGAAAGCGCGATGCGCGCAGCGTTGTAGACAACTCCAAAAGCGATCGTGGCTGCCAATAAGGTGTTAAAGAAGGCGAAGGTGAGCGTCTGCTTCGCCATGGTTTCATAAAAATTCTCGAGCGTCTTCTTCTTAACCGAAGTGCCAGCAACTCTCGGCATCTTTTTCAATTCTTGGTAGATGTTTTGTTGAGAAAGTGCGTCGGTGGAAAGGTAAGCGCCCGATATGGCGTGCCCCTCACGCATTAGACGATTCAGCGCGGAAATCTGCATGTATGCAAACACGCCCACGTATTCGTTAGTAAGCCCGACAACGGGAACTTGGTAGACGGGACGGCTTCCCTCAAGGACTTCTACCGTGAGCAGCTGGCCGGGCCGAATATTCAGCATCTCAGAGAGATAATCCGTGAGAATGATCCCCTCGGGAGGCAGCGAAATCAATTCGAGTTGCTTGTTTAGAAGCCGATACAGTGTGCCACCCGGTTCCACGCTCTGGATGGAAGTCCGATAGTGACGGTGGCTAAAACGCAAGCGTGCCGGAACGGAGCGAAACGGCTCCACATGATTGACCCCTTCCAGACTGACCAGTTCGTAGAGAGCCCTGCGGGAAGTAGGCTCCACAAAAGTCACAGTCATGTCATCACGCTGAGCCAGCCCAAACTGGACGTGAACCATGAAATCCATGGCGTCCTTAAAAAAGCCTCCCATCACCAAGATGCCACAAGAAAAGGCAACGCCCACCACGGACAGCGCTGCCTTTACGGGCCTGCGCTCCAAATTGCGTACAATCATGCGGCTAGGCTGGCTGAGCCAGCGTGCGAGTCCCAGACGCTCCACGAGGCTTACACGATACCTGGCTGGAGGTGTCGGCTGCATTGCCTCAGCCGGAGGCAGTAAAGCCGCTCGGATCACTGAATACACCGTGCCCAGCATCGCTGCCAAGGAACTGATCAGACAGGCCGTCAGTGCCACCTCTGGCTTCAAATGGTATTGCAGGAAAGGAAAACGATAAAAAGTCATGTACATCTGACTCAGCCCATGACCAAGCCACACTCCAAAAAGGATTCCTCCTGCAAGACCTAGAGCAACCACGAGCAGAATCAGTTTCAGATAGTGAATCACGATGCTTGTGTTCCCATAGCCAAAGGCTTTCAGGATAGCGACCTGTTCCCGCTGCGTAGCGATCAGGCGGGCTGTGACAACGTTGAGCAAGAAGGCCGCAACTCCCAGGAAAATCGCGGGGAACATGGTTGCCATCTGCTCCAGTTGTTTGAACTCTTCGGATAGATAGCGATGTGATGTCTGATCCTTTCGACCATAGGCGCCAAGTCCACCATACCGCTCCAGCAGCTGATCGAGCTCGTCGATCACGTCATCCTCCCGCGTCCCGGCGGATAGTGTCACTGCCACTTGATTGAACGCGCCCTCCATGTCGTAAGCGTTCCCCACAGGGGTCCTGGCCATCCAGAGGATGCCAAAGCTCTTGAAGTCCGGTATGAAACTGCTGCCGGGCTGAAGCTGGAAAATGTACTCTGGAGAGAGCGCGACCCCCACGATCTCGAAACGCCTGCGCTTCCCGTTGATCGTCGCATCAAGATGGCTCCCAGGCTGCAATCCGTGGGCATCCGCAAACGAGTCGCTGACGATGACCTCGGCGTCCCTGCCTTCTGCTACGAGCCTGCCACGGCGCAGGTAGAGCTGGTTCAGAAGAGGTTGGCCGTGGTCGGGAATCGAGATGATCTGTCCTGCCACGGGATCCGGATAATCCTCAAGGTCAAATTTAGCCGCTGCCACAACCAGCGTTTGTGCCTGTTGGACGCCCGGAACTGATTCGATTCGGACTCGTAAACTCTCAGGTGCTCTCTTCAGTGACGCGAACACCTCGGCAAAGCGTGACTCCTCGTAGAAGGCTGACTGCGTGAGTTTCAACGAATCGAGTGTGCTCCGTGACATGATGAAGGTAGCCACACCACTCGAAATGACAAGGGCGATGGCTAACGCCTGGCCTTTCATGCCCCAAAGGTCGCGCAGCAATTTGCGATCAAGGGTTCGAATCATGGATTTTCCACACGATGAACAAACTAGAGACTATCTTGGTACCGGAGCCCAGGAAGAGAGCTTCACCACAGATACCACCCATCCGCTAACGGGCCGTCAGAGACAGGCTTCCGAGTTTCGTGGCAGAAATACCTGGCTCGCCTACGAGTCGAGAAAGGAACCTTGACGGCATCACCAGCGCAGTTCCCGAGCACTCTTCTTATGCTTCGTTCTCTCGGTGCTGACAATGCGGCCGGCGCTAAGATGAATAACACGATCTGCCATGGCTGCGATATCTACGTTGTGTGTGATGAGAGCGGTTGTCGTACCCAGCTCTCGGTTCACCCGTTCCAGGGCCTCTAGGACGACGATACCTGTTTCAGAATCGAGGGCGCCGGTCGGCTCATCGCAGAGAAGTACGGCCGGATTCTTGGCGATCGCTCTGGCAATAGCGATACGCTGCTGTTGCCCGCCTGATAACTGAGACGGAAAGTGGTCGAGTCGATCGCTCAAACCGACCAAACCCAACGCTTCTTTGGGAGTGAGCGGCTTTTGAGCAATCTCTGTGACTACGGCCACGTTTTCCCGGGCGGTCAGACTAGGGATCAGGTTGTAAAACTGGAACACAAAGCCCACGTAGTTGCGCCGATATTCAGTCAGTTCTCTATCCGAAGCGTTAATGAGGTCCTTGCCCCTGTAGCTCACGTGGCCCGAGGTGGCCCGGTCGAGACCGCCAAGTATGTTCAGCAATGTGGATTTGCCACTTCCGGAAGGCCCAAGCAAGACGACTAGTTCGCCGGTAAACAAGTCCAGATCGACACCGCGAAGTGCGTGAACCTTGACTTCTCCCATCGAGTAAGTCTTGGTCACCTCCCGCGCGTGAAAAACAATATCGGGTGGGTCAGAAACAATGTCGGACATATGAAATAGTCTAAGGAACTCGACCAGCGCTTGGCGACAATTTCCATCCATCCACCGGGAAAGTGGCTAGCCGCCTCGTGCTGACAATTTTTGAACCTTCAAGATGCAAAGGCTTGAGGCGAGGAGCTCACCGACGCCTTTGCAGGTAAATCAGCCCGGAGCACGATCAAGTCGAAAGCCTTTTTGTCGGATTGACAGGACACTCGGGATCGCGATTTAGTGCGTGCGGAAGCATCGACACTGGACGCCCCCTTCGATTAGCCTTCCGAGCAAACATCACTCCAGTATGGAGGAGGTCCTTTGGGTATCGCGTCTGATTTCGTTCTGATCGTCATCGCGGGTCTCTGCGGAGGTATCCTTGCGCGCCTCCTTCGACGCTCATGCGCAAAACACTTTGGCAGCCAGACAAGGCGTTTCCGCCATCAGTCACCAGGAAAAGCGGAGAAGGTCGATCAGTCTAATTCATCGACACAGCTTTCGGCGGCTCCGAAAGACACTCCTGCCCTCGTGAAAGGTGATCCCCACCATCTTACTCTCCGGCCTCAGGCCGCAGTCTTCTCCAGACGATACTCGTGATGAAGACCACCCAGAATCGGCCTGGCCCTCACACGATATCCCTCCGAAATCTGATGGCGTTGTGTCTGCAGCGGCACCGGCAGGCCGTCTCCGGGCTCCGGAAGTCCTGGCCCCAAGCTCGAATGTGGGCGAGCCTGATTGTAGTGGATCTGCCATTCTTTTACGATCCTTCGGAGATGGCTCTCACTCAATGGAATCAGGAAATCCAGACAGCTCCGGCGTAGTGTTCCGACCAGGCGTTCGCAATGGGAGTTCGCTTGTGGCGATCGGAACGGAGTCTTGAGGATTCTCACTCCCATGGCTCTGACTGCCAGATCCAGGTCTTGGGAGTAGATCTTGTCCCGATCGTGAATCACAAAGCGATAGTCCTGTTCGTTGTTCATCACTTCCCGAAACTGCTGCAAGGTCCAGGCGGCGGTGGGATGGGAGGTGACATTGAAGTGCACCAGGCGTCGGCTGCCGACCTCCATCACCACAAATACATAGATGAACCGAAAGCGAACGCTAACTGAAACGAAGAAATCACAGGCCAGTATGCCTTGGGCATGATTGCGAACAAAGGTCATCCAGCGCTGAGAGGAAACCGCCTGGCGTCGACCCGCTTTTTTGGATCCTTCAGCAGATACTTCTGAACGGTGCGGGGGGACACTTGGATTCCCAGTTTCAAGAGAAGTTCCGCTGCGATGCGCGTTTGACCCCAGGTCGGATTATCCCGTGCCATTGTCAGGATGAGTTGACGCAGATCTTTGGGAATCCTGGGTCTGCCGATCGGTCTGGATTTCCACCGCCAGAACAATTCAAAGCCTCGGCGATGCCACGCGGTGAAGGTCTCCGGTCGAACCGAAACTAAAGCTTCCTTCCAATCAAACAGCCTTGCAGCTAATACCATGGTGAGCCGGGTAGCATCGGTGGCCCTTCGAGGTCGAACTTGACGTTCTTGATAGAGTGCCAGCTGTTTCCGCAAGAAGAGATTCTCAGCGGCCAGGGCGGAGCGGGACTGAAGGAGACCGCCCAAGAATCGGACGAAATCCAAACTGACGTGGCAAAGGGTCACGAAGGCATGCAACAAGGTTTTTCGGAGCATGAACGGAGAGTCCCACGGAGCCGCTTTGAGTTCAAGCGTTTATCGACCCTGGAGAATTTTTTGCGCAGCACAGACGCCAGTTGCCCGACGCCCCCCGCACAGATCCCGGCGTGCAGTTTTTCCGCACCGGGCTCCTCAGAAAGACTCGCTTCCGCAAAAGACGTTGCCGCCTTCGTCGCTATTCCCCTCAGTGAGGTTGGCCTGGGTGCTCCGACACGGCAGGCCGGACCAGGTTTCCTGTGTGCGCTACGTCTCTCTGTCCGCCCCTTCCCCCTGTAGACGGCTCTCCCGTCTTCTGAGTACTATGAGCGGATCTGACTTCCTCCAGACCTTCGGCTCCCTCCCTTTTGGGTCAGGTTCGCCTACCTGTCTCCCGCTTCCTTGACTTTCCCTCGTCTGTTTAGGCTCCGGCTTACTTCCGTTTCCGGGTTTCCCCTTCCGTGGCGCAATATCCGTCTGCCTTGCAGCCGTCTTCCGGTCTCTTCTGCGGAATCAGGAATCTGTAGGATCTCCCAAGTTCTCGACGCTTCCTTTCACGCATACCACGCTCTAAGGGTGGACCCCGGCAGACCCTCGGCAACCTCACCTTGGCGGTTCCTCTGTGTTGGCTTCTGGGTCGTTAACACCATCGCCATCTGCATTAAGCCGGTTAACGGGGCTGTATCAAGCTCTGGAGGCTGCGGTCTCCCCTGCGGTCTACGTGATCCCTGTGTACGCTTCAGTGATTTCGTTCCGTTCGTCTGAACCTCCTCCACCACTGCAACACTCGGTACAGGTGGGTGGTTAACCCTTCCCTGGCAGGGATTCTCACCCTGCGGAAAGCGCCAAGCTTCGCTTGGCGCACTAACTTTCCGGTTCAGCCGTACATCTATGTCTTCTACAGGACGATGGGATCATCGCCTATGGGCTGCGCAATCCATTTCGTTTCAGTGTGGACCGGACAACGGGCAACATTTGGATCGGTGACGTTGGGTGGAATACTTGGGAGGAAGTAAACAGGATCATCAGTCCGACGGATGGAACAGTCGAGAATTTTGGCTGGCCATGTTACGAAGGAGTCAATCGGCAACCTGGATACGACTCGGCGAATCTGCCGATTTGTTAGAATCTCTATGCCGCAAATACTGCCCGAGCTCCTTACTATCAGTATGCCACTCCCGGTACCCAGGCGATCAGCGCGGTTGCGCTGTATCGAGGTACTAATTTCCCTGCCGAGTACCGGGGAGCGCTGTTCCGAAGTCCCTCATGGGTTAGTCCTCATCTTTTTTCCTATGCCAGCAAGGGCCTCATGATCTGACTGTGTGTCTACAGGCTGTGCATACCCGACAATCTCCACTTCTCCCAACAAGTGGGACAGATTCTCTTGCACCGAGCCTTCAGGGAACTTCAGGGCCATGTGCTGAAACACCCTGATTGAAAACGTGTGGAGCACGGCCAGCACAAAGAGAGTTGTCCCCAAGATCTGAATTGTGTCCGTCAAAAGCGTTCCTTTCCGAGTGGTAGAGTGTTGTCAGGCGGCAGCCTTGTCCCCTCTTGTGGTAGCGCTGGCCTTTCGAGTCCTGGCCCCACCGTCTCCGGGATATGGTTGCGGAGCTAAGTCTGCCTTCACCCCTGGTAGTTTTCCTGAAATCAGATGCGAATTCTTCAGTGCGCCTTTGCTGGTCGTACATCGTTGGAGAGCCACAAATAGGACCCGCTCAATACACATTTACCCGGAATCAAACTTGAGAAATGTCAACTACGAATCAGAATTCGGGGGGCGAGAGAAAATCGATTTGAGAGTCCAGTTCGTCGATCGGAAACTTGTTGCGCCTGTGCTCGTCACGAATGTTGATCAGCATCTCTTTGACAGCATGCTTACAGTGGGCTGATCCCGGCAGCACCCAAACGAGCACCAGCTCATTGGCAACAGCGTGTTGTCCTGTGCGGTTTAAGGCCTCGATAAACGGAAGCCACTCCACCGGATTAACAGGCCTGAGCTGGGTCGTCTGCAGATGTCGATAAAGGCCTGCCAGTTCATTCCAGTTTTTTTGATGTTGCAGCCAGCCGGCCCGCGCATAGTAGTCGCACCACGTATCTGGTTGCTGCAGGAGGACCGAGCGCAGCGGATAGCCTCTCTCTTGTGAGATCGGCTGGATGACATCAATATTCGAGAATCGCCCCAACGCAGTCAAAAGCGGCGAACTGACATCTTGCACTCGCCGTCTGCTGTCCAGTACTTTGAGACAGCCTTCGCATTCATCCAGAATGAGGATCTGTTGACGATCCACGGGAACATCAATCGGGTCTATTGGCCTCGAAGATTTCTTGGTGTCCCATTCCCCGGTACCTAACCACGGTTGAAGCGAGACTGGAGGTTCGCTACGCCGCGCAAAGTAATGGGCGATGGTAGAACCCGTAATCTCCTTGAGCTGGATTCCGTAGAACAACTGTGCAGGTTCGTAAACATCCTGGTGACGCAAAGGTTCATTGAGTGCCTTGGACTCGTCGGGCCGAGTGAGCACGATGAGACTGCCCTTTTTGATATCGGGCACACGGTTCAGGATCTGCCTCCATGTTGTCTTCGTTGAACGCCATTCCTTGATCCATTCATCCGACAGAAGAACGTTATAGCCAACGCCTAAGCCGATCAGAAGAGCAGACATCGCCGTGAACAAATGCAACTTGGCTACGCTCGAGACAACGCTGACCAAGCATCCTACGAAGGACAACCAGGCAAGACTGGCAACCGTAGTGGCTGCATGGCCGTTACGGCTGTTGTAGTTGGTGCAATCTACCGTAAGAGATGGATACATCAAGATGGGAGATAATACAGCAGCCGTTGCTAGCAGCGATAGACTCAGCAGGTAAATCCAACGACGGGTCTCGTCTCGTGGATCTGTCGATCGCACTTGCTCGGCTTGTCCTGGTCTCCACAGGAGGCCGAGCAATAGGATCACACCAAACGCGCATAGACTCAGAAACCAGGCAAGTGTCCATATCCAGTCGTCCGTTCGTACCTTCGTCAGGGTAGCAGCTGCATTAAGCCAGGGTGCGATCAGTGTATGAAAAAAGACGTGAATGACCTTGAACGGTCCCGGGTCCCAGCTATCAGTGCTGAGCCTCGGAAACGCAAAAGAGTTGAGCCCAAACCATTCCCGCAGGTCCGCACCTAGGACGTTGGCAAATCTTGGCCAGACAATAATGCGGCCAGTTACAAAAATAAGTAGGCCGATTGCGTACGGCACATAACCCTTGGCTACCTGGATTGTCCGTTGGCCTAACGAAGTCGATTGAGCTGGAGAATGCGACACGATCATCCACAAAATGTACAGTCGTACAATTTCAAACCCCACAGGCATTTCGTAGCTCAGGAGATAGACTGGGATGAGCGCTGCCGCCAGCGCGGTGGCCATCTTAGCCCTGCTTTTCAGTGGAACATTGCTGGCGGTCCAAATAGGATAGCTGCTCAAATAAAGAGACACACCGGCGAAAAGAATGGCCGTGTTGATGTACACGTTCATCATGTGTGTCCGAATGACTGACAGTGGATAGGCAACAAAAAGACAGGCAGCTAACAAGGGAACGAGTGAACCACTGGGCAGGAATCGTCTCAATAGTTCATAGAGGATGACAGCAATACCAAACTCCAGGCAGAGGTTGGTTACGTGCCAAGCCAACGGGTTAGGGCCGAAAACGGCGAATAGCAGGGCATGAGAAGCACCCATCAGGATTCTCTCGCCGGCCAGATATCGAAATACCTCGAAGGGCCCGCGCTGAGTACCACGTATCAGAATTGTCCAATCGTCCCAGTAAATGCCCAGAGACCAAACCCGAACCCCTCGCGCAGCCAATAGGATGAATAGAATGACCCCGAGTGAAACCCAAGGCGATTCGAGGACACGTTGGAGGCGAAACTTCATGGTTTAGAGTCAGATGGCTTCTGAGGTGCAGCGGTACTTGACGCTTCAGAGCGGGAAACGGATCACGCCACAGATAGCAGTTGGAAATCAAAAAGGCCCGACTTCTGAATCGCTCGCCCGGCTCGTTTCCTTCTGCGTCGAAAATAGTGCGATCAGATAGAGAGATGATGCCAAAGTGAATACGGGAGGGTCGAATTTTGCCAACAGTATGACAGCTCCAATTGCCGCCCCTATCCACTAGCTTCGTGTATCTTTTAAAGCAAACACCACCGGGTCTTGATCCATTTGTCCGCGGTGGCGCTCAACCAGGACGTACGCCAGCTTGACCGACAACCTTCCGCATCTGGTCGTCTTCACGAGCGTTCGATCTAAATCCACACACAAATGGAATGTCAGGCTCACTCGAGAGGCCCGTTTCAAAATCTCTCACCAGCTTCGACGGCGTGCTGGCCGCTGTGTAGTTCCTCGGCATATCGCTCACCAGCGGGCTTGTCCGATTGATGCAAATGAATACTGTGCGAGGTGGACAGAGTGCCTTCCGAACGAGTCTCCTAAGCATTGGTTACACGTCCTTTATACGTCGCTGGTTGAGATCTCTTGAAGCAATTAATTGTGCTAGTATTAGGCAAAATCGAAGAGATCGCGTCAAGTAAAGCTTTATTCTCGTAAAGTAGTAGTATACATCACTCCACATCCAATGATTGAGAAAAATCTAGGTATCGTCGTTCGCCAACTTCGTGAGAGCCGTGGGCTATCGTTGCGAAACTTGGCTGAGCACAGTGGATTTTCGGCGGCATTTCTCTCTCAGGTAGAGAATGCGCAGGCATCGCCGTCTATTTCGTCCATGGAGCGCATTGCGCACGCGCTCGGAGTGAGCCTGGGAGATTTCTTCCGAGCCACGGAAGACCGACATTCCTCGATAGTCCGTGCCGACGAGCGGGTAGGTCTGAGAAGCCAGTGGTCGCAAGCCCGAATCGAAGCACTTTGTACGAACCATCCGGGGAGAAAGCTTGAGGGATCTGTTATCACCATCCAGCCTGGCGGTATGAGCGGTAAACAAGCGTACGCCCTCTCGCACGAGGCGATTGCAGTGATCTTCGAGGGAGAGTTGGAGTTAACTTTGCGGGACGAAAAACACAGGCTGCAGCGTGGTGATGCGGTTACGATTTGGGCGGATGTTCCGCGCCGGTGGCATAACGTGTCCGACAAAGTGGCCCAAGTTCTGATTGTGACGGCACGCTGAAGCCGGCGTTCTTCTCGGCCACGAACCACTGTTCCCGAGCACCACTACTACTGTCTATCTGGATCGTGCAGTTGGCAGACAACGCAAGCGTCAGACGGACTCGAGCGTAGGAAACGGTTTGTTTCTGCAGTCTTCGATGATTCGTTGATTAAGGTTAAATACTTGAGGAGCAGTGGGGTACAATTGTCTAGCCGCCGGTGAGAGTTTTGCCGGTGCAAGCATGGTTCGCTCAAAAACCGCTGCATCCATCTGACGTTCTAGCTCTCGGCTGGAAAAC
>Ga0187893_10005523_pt1 | contig 22592 bp, 32 predicted proteins | sample MA1701074metaG_FD_139574 | JGI IMG/M metagenome (GOLD analysis project Ga0187893, IMG submission 139574) | White microbial mat communities from a basaltic lava cave in the Kipuka Kanohina Cave System on the Island of Hawaii, USA - MA170107-4 metaG ...
CGCCCCTGCCGGTTGATCACGATCATGTCGCCGGGCAGCACCCGTTCCACCAGTTGAATCGTCGCGGCGAACGGCGACTGGGCTACGCCCTGGAACGTGTAGGGGTCCGCCAGCGCATCGTTGACCGTGTAGCCGAGGTCGCGGAATTGCTGCACCGTCACCGCGCTCAGCGGGTTAGGCTGCGTGGTGCTCAGGAAACCGGTCATCAGCTCATTACGGAACAGATTCTCCCGCCAATGCGAGTACACCGTGCCCGGCCCCGCCGGGGTGCCCTCCACCGGGACCGGAGTCCCGAAGAAGGACGTTCCAGCCGCGAGGGACCCGTAGAATGCCGCCCGCGCCCCCAGGCCGTTGAAGGTCGGGTCCGGCCCGGGCCTCCCGAGCAGAAATGCGTTCACGGGGAGGCCGCCTCCCCCCTGCGAATTGGGATTGAAGTTCCAGATCGTGCCGAATCCGAGCACATGGCCCATCTCGTGGACGATCACAGGCCCGAGCTGATTGTTTTGCTGTAGAAAGGTGAGATCGGCCGTGTCGAACTCCATGTAGCCCTGGGCCGGCAGATAACCGTCGTCCCGGAGAATGCAGGGAGCCGCCGCGCCGAGGATGTTCCCGGGCCCGTCAATGGTGTGCAGGAACACGTGGATGATCACCCCGTCCACCGTTTCCCCGATGATGTTGCCGCAGCCGGCATCTTCGTACACGAGGTAGGGGGGAGCGCCCGCCAGGATCAACTGGGTCCACCGCGCCACCGCGGCGTCGAAGGCCGCCCGCTGCTCGGGAGTCGGGTTGGTCCCCGGCGTATAGCGCAGCTCGATCCGGAACGTGCTGCTGGTCGGAGGCTCGGTGCCCGTCGCCGTGAACGGGATGGTGCCAAGGGTCCCGAGGGATGCGTTCAGGGTCTGGGGCCCCGATGACCCCAGCCGCCAACTGGTCGGACTCGCCCGGCCAAGGAAATCGGTTGGCACGGACGTCCCCGTGAGTTGGCCACCCCCTCCAGTGAGCTGAAACGTCACGGGAATGCCGGCAACCGGATTCCCGCTCTCGTCGCGCACCGTCACCTGCGGCCCGCCCAGCAGGTAGTTGCCGAAGAACCCCGTCGCGTTCGTCCCACCCGAGGCGATGATGCTCGCCGGTACCCCGGGAACACCAGTGGCCTCAAAGTCGACCGGAGTACGGCCGGCGGTCGTCGCTTGCATCCGGTTGAGTCCGGCCACCGGTCCCAGCACCCATTGGGTTGGCCGCGCGGTGCCGTCCGCACCAGTCGTAGCCGAGGTGCCTACGATATTCCCTCCTCCCGACACGATGCTGAAATTGACGATGACGTTCGGGAGGGGTGAGCCGTCGTCCCGGGTGGCGCGGACGGCCGGAGCGACAGGCACCGGAGTTCCCGCGTTGGAGGTCTGGCCGGCGCCTTCAAACGGGGTCATAGCCCCCGGGATACCGCGCGCCTCGAAGAGGGCGGAAACATTCCCCGCGATCGACGCGCGAATCGTGTAACTCTCGGCATTCAGCCCGATGGTCCAGCCACCAAGCACCGCAATGCCCTGGGGGTTGCTGGTCTGAAGTGTTCCGCTCAGGACCGATGCCCCCTGCACGATTGCGAACGTCACCGGGATCCCCGGAAGCGGGTTGGCGAACGCGTCGGTCACCGTCACGGAGGGAAGCGTCGTCACAGCCCGACCGACGACGACGAATTGCAGCACTTCAGTGTTCGCCAGGACTGCCGAAGGGGGTCCCGCCGTCGCGGTCGCCGTCGTAGTGACGGTGAGGGGATTCTGCCCCGGAGTGGAGGCCCGGAGGGTCTGCACGCCTGCCTTGGGTCCGAGAGTCCAGGTGACCTGGGCAGTCCCGTCGGCACCGGTGGTCGGGGTGCGAGGGGTGATGGATCCTCCGCCCTGGCCCTCGGCCACGAATGTGACGGAAACCCCGGCGACCGGACCGTCATTGTTACTGGCTCGAACGATGATCTTGATCGGAAGGGAAATGCCGACCTGGCCTTGTTGCCCCTGGCCGGTGATGATTTCGAGGAGGGTCGGACCGGTGGGTGTCGTGGTTCCCGGACCCCCGCACCCTGCGCCAAGGCCCAAAAGAACGAGTGCTCCGACTGCTCGTGACGCCTGGAAACGCATATCCTGCCTGATGTTGTGATCGCCCCTGAGCCCTGGACAAAGGTAGATTAGGGCACATTTCCGAGAAAGTCCGGGCATGGAACCCTTCGATCCCAAGGTGCGGAAGCTGTTCTGGCTGGCGTACCTGGCCGCTGGTCTGATGCTGGTGGACCAGGTCATCGAGATCGCGGTCGCATTGCTCGGCAGTAACCCCACGCCGGGCCTCGCGAGCTGGCGCTACGGGGCCTTTGGTCTGATTGCCGGGCGGCTCGGGTTCCTGATTGTGGCGGATGCCTTCCTGTTCGCCGCCGCGACATCGCTCGACCACCGAATCTTCCTGCGTATCCTCGGGTTCGTCCATCTCGCGATGGCGGTGGTGCTCTTCGGCGCCCTGCTTCTCTTTGGGCTCGATGCGATCGAGATGCACGGACGAGCCCGAAGCGCTATGTCAGGATTACTGAACCTCGCCACGCTGCGTGCCGGCGGGGTTAGCGCCATCGCCATCGCCCTCTTCACCTGGGCAGGCATCGCGACGATTCGAATGACCCGGAAGCATCGTCGCAGGGGAGAGTCGCGGGGGAGCGCCCCGGTCATATCGCGATGAACCCCAGACCCCTGCTCCCTCTGGCAGTCGTCTCGGGCTTGTTTCTGCTCCTGTACCGGGTGCTCGACCTTTCCGTGGCGTGGCCGGACCTCGACGTGGCCACACCCGCTGGGAGGGCCCGCCTCATCGCCCTCACCGTCTCCCGCATCCCTGCTCCCCTGCTGGCGGACTTCCTGTTGATCGGAACCACGGTCTCCCTTGGTCATCCCGGGGGATTACGCCTCCTCGGCAAGGCCCACCTGGCGGGAGGGCTGATTCTTTTGGCCCTTACTCCGGTATTCCTCATCGACTCGGGAAGCCTCGCCCCTGCGGTGGTCGCCGGGGAGGTCTCTGTCTTCCGGATGCTGGTAGTGAGGGTGCTGGTGCTCCTTCTGGGCCTCGGAATTGGGGGGATCCTGACGGGTCGCCTCCTCCTCTCCGTGACCCCCCAAACGGCCTCGCACAAGCCCGTTGACCCAGGGCCTAAGTCCTGATATTTTAAGAGTCTGTGGCAAAATTGGGCCCCCGAAAGGCCAAACCAGAAAACCCAGGTAACGCCCGCTCAATGCCGACGATTAATCAGCTCGTGCGCCGGGGCCGCAAAGTCCCGGCCGGCAAAGACAAGTCTCCCGCCCTCAAGTCGAATCCGTTTCGACGGGGAGTCTGCACACGGGTGTACACCACGACGCCCAAGAAGCCCAACTCTGCTCTGCGCAAAGTGGCCAAGGTCCGTTTGACCAATGGCTTTGAGGTGATCGCCTATATCCCCGGGGAAGGGCACAACCTGCAGGAGCACTCGATTGTGCTGATCCGCGGGGGCCGGGTGAAGGACCTGCCAGGTGTGCGATATCACATCGTTCGCGGGACCCTTGACGCAGCCGGCGTGACCGGGCGGAAGCAGAGCCGGTCGAAGTACGGCGCCAAGGTGCCGAAGGATACGAAGGCCGAATGAGCCGGCGACAGGGTTCCGTCAAACGGCCGGTACCGCCCGATCCGCGGTACGACAGCCAGACCGTCTCCAAGTTCCTCAACAACCTGATGTACGAGGGGAAAAAGTCGGTCGGCGAGGGGATTTTCTACCGGGCGATGGACCTGATCGAGGAGCGCACCGGTCAGCCCGGCGTCACGGTCTTCAAGCAGGCGGTGGCCAACGTCAAGCCCTCGCTAGAGGTCAAGAGTCGTCGGGTCGGTGGCGCCTCGTTGCAGGTCCCGGTCGAAGTCCGGCCCGAGCGCCGTACCGCGCTGGCGATGCGGTGGCTGATCACCTTCGCACGGGGACGGAGCGAGAAGACGATGGCCGAGCGTCTGGCCGCCGAGCTGATCCTCGCGTCGCGGGGCGAGGGGAACGCGATCAAGAAGAAGGAAGACACCCATCGGATGGCGGAAGCGAATCGCGCCTTCGCGCATTATCGATGGTAGATGGAGGAGAGGGATAGGGGCATAGAGGGATAGAGGGACAGAGGGATAGGGGGCAAAACTGTCCCACTATCGCACTGCCCCACTGTCGCGGAGCGATACCACCGGGACCCCGGGTCGGTCGCCCCGCTTTTTCGTTGACTGGAAGGATCATGGCGACGGTGACTGCTCGGGAAACCCCGCTCGACCGCTATCGGAATATCGGCATCATGGCCCACATCGATGCCGGGAAAACGACTACGACCGAGCGCATCCTCTACTACACCGGGAAGAACTACAAGATCGGTGAGGTCCATGACGGCGCCGCCACCATGGACTGGATGGAGCAGGAGCAGGAGCGCGGCATCACCATTACCTCCGCCGCCACCACCTGCTTCTGGAATCGCAGCGACACCCTCTATCGCATCAATATCATCGACACCCCTGGACACGTGGACTTCACCGTCGAGGTCGAACGGTCGCTCCGGGTCCTCGACGGCGCGGTCACGCTGCTCGATTCGGTGGCGGGCGTCGAGCCCCAAACCGAAACCGTCTGGCGCCAAGCCGATCGGTACGGTGTCCCGCGCATCATTTTCGCCAACAAAATGGACCGGATTGGCGCGAGTTTCGAACGCTGCCTGGAGATGATTCGGGAACGGCTGACCCGCAAGGCCTTTCCGCTCCAGCTGCCGGTCGGGTCCGGGGAGTTGTTCACCGGCCACATCGACATCCTCCGCCGGGTCGAGCGGGTGTTCGATGAGTCGAACCTCGGCAAGACCTTCACCGAGATGCCCGTGCCCGCCGCCTACCGGGATGCGGTCGAACAAGCCCGCCACGACGTCATCGAAGCCGCGGTCGAGCACGACGACAAGCTGATGGAGAAGTACCTGGGGGGCGCCGAGCTCTCCCTCGAGGAGATCCAGAGCGCGATTCGCAAGGCGACCGTGTCGGGCGCCATCGTCCCGGTGCTCTGCGGCGCCTCGTTCAAGAACAAGGGCGTGCAGGCCCTCCTCGACGCCGTGATTGACTATCTGCCAAGCCCGCTCGACATCCGCCCGGTCCAGGGACACCTCCCCCAACACGACGATACCCACGTCGAGCGCAAGGCCTCGGACGAGGAGCCCTTCAGCGCGCTGGCGTTCAAGGTGGCCACCGACCCCTTCGTGGGGCGGCTGACCTATTTCCGGGTGTACTCCGGGTCGATCAAGTCCGGGAGCTACGTCTACAACAGCACCAAGGACAAGCGGGAGCGGATCGGGCGGCTGCTTCAGATGCACGCCAACAAGCGGGACGAGATCGACGAAGTGCTCGCCGGCGACATTGCCGCGGCGATCGGCCTCAAGGAGACCCGCACCGGCGACACGCTGTCCGACGAGGACAAGCCGGTCATTCTGGAAGCGATGAAGTTCCCCAACCCGGTCATTGACGTGGCCATCGAGCCGAAGACGAAAGCCGACCAGGACAAGCTGGGGATCGCCCTGCAAAAACTCGCCGAAGAGGATCCGACCTTCCGGGTGCGGAGTGATCAGGAGACCGGCCAGACCATCATCGCCGGCATGGGGGAGCTGCACCTCGAGATCATCGTGGATCGGATGAAGCGCGAATTCCGGGTGGAAGCGAACGTCGGCCGGCCTCAGGTGGCGTACCGGGAGACCATCCGGAAGAAGGTCTCGAAGGTCGAAGGCAAATTCATCCGGCAGTCGGGAGGCAAGGGGCAGTACGGGCACGTCGTCATTGACCTCGAGCCGGCCGAAAAGGGCAGCGGGTTCCATTTCGAGGACGCTATTGTGGGCGGCGTGATTCCGCGCGAGTTTATCCGCCCGGTCGAGGCCGGCATCAAGGAGGCCCTGGAGACCGGAGTGCTGGCAGGGTATCCCGTGGTGGACGTCAAGGTCACTCTGGTGTTCGGCAGCTACCACGACGTGGACAGCTCCGAGATGGCGTTCAAGATCGCCGGATCCATGGCATTCAAGGATGCCGCCCGGGCGGCCGATCCCATGCTCCTCGAGCCGATCATGGAGGTCGAAGTCGTGACCCCCGCGGATTTCCTCGGTGAAGTGATCGGGGACCTGAGCTCACGCCGGGGGAAGATCGGCGGAATGACCCAGCGAGGGGACGCCCAGGTGGTCGCCGGGGAAGTGCCGCTGGCCGAGATGTTCGGGTATTCCACCGAGCTGCGCAGCATGACCCAGGGACGGGCAGTGTATTCGATGCAATTCGATCACTATGCCGAGGTACCCAAGCAGGTGGCCGAGCAGATCATTGCCAAAGTGAAGGGGTAGCTACGTGGTTCTCACTGGAAGCCAGTAGCCAGTAGCCAATAGCCAGTAAGCTGAGGTCCTATGGCAGCGAAAATTCGCATCCGACTCAAAGCCTTCGACCACGTGGTCCTCGACCAGGCCGCGGCGGATATCGTGCGCACGGTCGAGAAGACTGGCGCCCAGGTGTCGGGCCCGATTCCGCTCCCGGTGAAGAAGGAACGCTGGACGGTGCTGCGCAGCCCGCACATCGACAAGAAGAGCCGGGAGCAGTTCGAGCTTCGCACCCACAAGCGCCTGCTCGACATCAACGACTCCCGGCCCCAGACGATGGATGCGCTGACCAAGCTGGATCTGCCCGCTGGGGTGGACGTCGAGATCAAGGTCGGGTGAGGCGATGACGAACGGGTTGATCGGACGCAAGCTCGGCATGACTCGGATCTTCACGGAGGACGGCGCGGCCGTCCCCGTCACGATCATCGAGGCCGGGCCCTGTCACGTCATGCAGGTGCGTGATCAGGCGGTGCAGCTCGGCTTCGGAGCCCGCAAGGCGAAGCGCACGTCGCGGGCCGTCCTCGGCCATGCGAAAAAGGCGGGCCTGGAAGCGGCCCCACGCGTGGTGCGCAGCTTCTCCCTGGTTGGAGAGGGCGACGCCCCCACACCGGGCGCCCAGGTCACGGTTGGAATCTTCGAGGCGGGAGAGCTGGTCAAAGTGACCGGCACGTCGAAAGGGCGGGGATTTCAGGGCCTGGTGCACCGGTATCACGCCGGTGGGGGTCCGGCAACGCACGGAAACACCCGGCACCGGAAACCGGGCTCGATCAGCCCGGGCACCGACCCTTCACGGGTGATCAAGGGCAAACGGATGCCCGGACACATGGGTGCGGAGCGGCACACGGAGATGGGACTACGCGTGGTGCGGGTGGACGCCGAACGGAATCTGCTCTTCGTGCGCGGGGCGATCCCCGGTGCGAACAACGGCATCGTCACCGTGGCCAAGCAGGGAGGGAGGAGCCGCCATGATTGAGGCTCCGCATTACTCGGTGTCGGGAGCCCGCCATAAGGGCGCGTTTGCGTTGCCCGCCGATCCGTTCGACGGCGCGGTGCACGAGTCGGCGATGCACCAGGCGGTCAAGGTCTATCTGGGGAACCAGCGGCAGGGGACGGCAAAGACCAAGACCCGCGGGTTCATCTCGGGGGGAAACAAGAAGCCCTGGCGTCAAAAGGGCACCGGCCGGGCTCGGCAAGGCTCCATCCGCTCTCCGCTCTGGCGGGGCGGTGGGACGGTCTTCGGGCCGATCCCGCGGGACTATCGCGCGGGGATTCCCCGCAAGCTGCGCCAGCTGGCCCGGCGTTCGGCCCTCAACGCGCGCGCCCGTGAGGGGAATCTGCTGGTGCTCGATGCGGTCCGCTTCGAGGCCCCCAAGACCAAGCAGCTCGCCGGCTTGTTGGAGAAAATGGGGCTGGCGGATCGCAAGGTCCTGGTGCTGACGGACGGCCTGAACCGGAATCTGTATCTCTCCGGGCGCAACCTGCCCTCGGCGCAGGTGATGACGTTTGCCGACGCATCGGCCTACGATCTCCTGTGGGCCGACACGGTCGTGGTGGAACAGTCCGCCCTGGGAGAAGGCACGGTGGTGGCCCAGCCCGACGCGGCACCGGCCAGGACGCCGCGCACCCCGAAGGAAAAACCGGCGGCCAGGAAGCCGGCCGCCCGTGAGCCGAAGAAGGCTGCCCCGAAGAAGTCCGCGCGGCCGGTTGCGAAGCGGAGCCAGATCAAGCCGGCGGCGAAGAAGCCGAAGAAGAAGGAGACCTGATGTCGTTTCGTGACGTGGTGGTCCGGCCATTGATCACCGAGAAGAGCTCCGCGGCGTACCAGAACCGCAAGGAATACGCGTTCGAGGTGCACCCGACGGCGAACAAGCACCAGATCTGTGACGCCCTCGAGCGGCAGTTCGGGGTGCACGTGACGGCCGTCCGGACCATGCAGATGCGGCGGCGCGAAGTCATGCGGGGACGGATCCGGGGCAGCACCACGGCGTGGAAGAAGGCGATCGTCACCCTGAAGGAGGGCGAGTCCCTCCCCATCTTCGAGGGCTGAGATGAGCATCCGGCAGTTCCGCCCCGTGACGGCGGGTACCCGCTTCCGGTCGGTGTCGGGATTCGACGAAATCACCCGGTCCACCCCGGAGAAATCGCTTCTCGAGCCCATGCGCAAATCGGGAGGCCGCAACAATCTCGGCCACGTGACGATGCGCGCGTTAGGCGGAGGACACCGGCAGCACTACCGGCGGATCGACTTCAAGCGGGACAAGTTCGGCATTCCGGCCCGGGTCGCCGAGATCGAATACGATCCTAACCGGAGTGCGCGACTCGCCCTGCTGGTGTACGCCGACGGCGAGAAGCGCTACATGCTCCATCCGAACGGGCTGCGTCAGGGCGATACGGTCGTGTCCGGACCCGGCAGCGATGCCCGGATCGGCAATGCGCTCCCCCTCGGCGAGATCCCGCTCGGTACGGCGGTACACAACGTCGAGCTCAAATTGGGGAAGGGCGGCCAGATCGCCCGCAGCGCGGGACAGCAGGCCCAGGTCGTCGCCCGGGAAGGGGAGTACGTCACCCTCCGGCTCAAGTCCACCGAAGTCCGCCTGGTGCACGCTCGCTGCCTGGCCACGATCGGGGAAGTCGGCAACGCCGAGCACGAGCTGCTCTCGATGGGGAAGGCGGGCAAGACCCGCTGGCTCGGGCGCCGGTCCAAGGTGCGGGGTGTTGCGAAGAACCCGGTGGACCATCCGCTCGGCGGCGGAGAAGGCAAGAGCTCGGGCGGCCGGCCGCCGGTGTCGCCGTGGGGCAAGCCGGAAGGCGTGAAGACCCGGAAACGGAAGAAGCCGTCGAACAAACACATCATCCGCGGCCGCAGGCGCGGGAAGGCGACAGGCGGGGCATAACACATGGGACGGAGCGTCAAGAAGGGCCCGTTCGTTCAGGAGGCGCTGCTCACCAAGGTGCAGATCCTCAATTCCAAGAACGACAAGCGGGTCGTGAAGACCTGGAGCCGGGCCAGTACGATCCTGCCCGAATTCGTGGGCCACACGTTCGCGGTCCACAACGGGAACAAGTTCATCCCGGTCTATGTGACCGAGAACATGGTGGGTCACAAACTGGGCGAGTTCGCGCCGACCCGGACGTTCAAAGGACACAGCGGACGGCTGGTGGCGGATAAGAAAGCGAAACCGGAGTGACCATGGCAGACGGGCATGCGATCCAGCGGGGGGTGCGTCAGTCGCCGCGGAAGATGCGGCTGGTCGTGGACCTCATTCGCGGTCAGGACGTGAACGCGGCGTACGCGATCCTCAAGTTCAACAAGAAGCACGCCGCGAAGCAGATCGCCAAGACGCTCAAGAGCGCCGTCGCCAACGCCGAGCAGAAGGCGCTGGCTTCCAAGGAGCGCTTCGAGCTCGATGAGCTGGTGGTGAGCAAGGCGATCGTGAACGGCGGCCAGCCGCTCAAGCGGATGCATGCGGCAGCCCAGGGGCGCGGGACCGCGATCCTCAAGCGGACCAGCCACCTGGAGATCCATGTCACAAGCAGGGAGGAGTCCTGATGGGGCAGAAGACCAATCCGATCGGGTTCCGGCTGGGCATCGTCAAGCCGTGGGTGTCGCGGTGGTTCGCGGCCAAGGACATGCCGGCCCTCCTCAAAGAGGATGAGCTGATCCGCAAGTACCTGATGACCCGGCTCGGGCACGCGGCGATCGCCGAGATCCACATCGAGCGGCGTCCTGGCAAGGTGACCGTCACGATTCACACCGGCCGGCCCGGCGTGGTGATCGGGAAGAAGGGCACCGAGGTCGACAAGCTCCGCGACGAGCTGGCCCAGCTCACCGGCAAGGAAGCGGCCATCAACGTCGAGGAGATCAAGCGGCCCGAGACCTCCGCGCAGCTCGTGGCGGACAACATCGCCCACCAGCTGGTGCAACGGATTTCGTTCCGTCGCGCGATGAAGCGGGCGATTCAGAGCGCGATGCGCATGGGGTCGCAGGGGATCAAGGTGCGGGCCTCGGGCCGTCTGGGCGGCGCCGAGATCGCGCGAACTGAAGGGTATCACGAGGGCCGGGTGCCGTTGCACACGCTGCGGGCCGACATTGACTACGCCACCAGCACGGCGCGTACGACCTACGGCACCATCGGCATCAAGGTCTGGATCTTCCGGGGCGAGATCGTGGAAGATCTGACCGGCCGGACCTACAGCACAGGAAGCTGAGCGATGCTGGCTCCCAAGCGGATCAAGTACCGCAAGATGTTCAAGGGCAAGACCCGGGGGATTGCGACCCGCGGAAACACGATCGCGTTCGGGGAGTACGGCTTGATGGCGCTCGAGCCCGGCTGGATCACCAATCGCCAGATCGAAGCCTCGCGCGTCGCCATGACCCGGGAAATGAAACGGGGCGGAAAGGTGTGGATTCGCATCTTCCCCGACAAGCCGATCACCAAGAAGCCGGCCGAAACGCGGATGGGGAAGGGGAAGGGGAATCCCGAGGGCTGGGTGGCGGTCGTGAAGCCGGCCCGGATCCTGTTCGAGGTGGACGGAGTGACCCCGGAGCTGGCCAAGAAGGCCTTTGACCTCGCGTCGGCAAAACTCCCGGTCCGAACCAAGATCGTTCGCCGGACGGAGGTGTGACGATGGCGGTCACCAAGGCCCGGGAACTCCGGGAGCTGCCCATTGATCAGCTGGAGCAGAAGCTGACCGAAGCCCGCGAGGAGGAGTTCCGGCTTCGGTTCCGCTCCGCCACCGAAGCCATCGACAATCCGATGCGGTTTCGGTTGCTGCGACGCGAAATCGCCAGGCTGGAGACGGTTCTGGCGGAGAAGAAAAAGGGCTAGCCGATAGCCGATAGCCGATAGCTAATCGCCGAGGATAACGATGCAAGTAAGGAAGCAGCGAAAGACCCGGACCGGCGTGGTGGCGAGCGCCAAGATGACCAAGACCGTCACGGTCCTCTTGAAGCGGCAGTTCGCGCACCCGGTGTACGGGAAGCAGATCACGAGGAGCAAGTCGGTCAAGGCCCGGAACGAGGTCGGCGCACAAGCCGGCGACACGGTTCGGATCATGGAGACGCGCCCGCTGGCCAAGACGGTCCGGTGGCGGGTCGCCGAGATCGTCGAGCGGGCCAAGTAACGGGGAGAGGGGAGACGCCGCCATGGTGCAGCAGGAGACGATGCTACGCATCGCGGACAACTCCGGGGCCCGGCGGGCTCTGGTCATCCGCGTCCTTGGCGGGTCGAAGCGGCGCTATGCCGGCCTGGGCGACGTCGTGGTGGTGACGGTCAAGGATGCGATTCCGACCGGGCAGGTCAAGAAAGGCGAAGTCGCCAAGGCGGTGATCGTCCGGACGGCGAAGGAGACCCGCCGCCGCGACGGGACCTACATCCGCTTCGATGAGAATGCGGCCGTGCTGATCAATGATGCGGGAGAGCCCCGGGCCACCCGCATTTTCGGACCGGTAGCGCGGGAGCTGCGCGACAAAAAGTACATGAAGATCGTGTCGCTCGCGCCGGAGGTGATCTGAGATGAAACCCCTGGTGTTTCGGAAGCGCCGGCGGCTGCGGCATCAGCCCAAGCCTCGCTTCAAGCTGCACATCACCAAAGGCGACATGGTCCAGGTCGTCTCGGGAGATGATGCGGGGAAGCGCGCGCGCGTCCTGCGGGTGTACCCCAAGACCGGCCGAGTGACCGTGGAAGGGGTGAACGTCGTCAAACGGCACAAGAAGGCCTCGCAGAACACCGAGGCCGGCATCGTCCAGTTTCCCGCGCCGATTCATCACTCCAAGGTCATGCTGCTCGATCCCAAGGGCGGCGAACCGACCCGGGTCCGGCGGCGCGTGGACAAGGACGGTACGGTGGAGCGAATCGCGGTGAAGTCCGGACAGCCGATTCCGAGGAACCGGTAAGATGAGCGAGCAAACCAAAGCCCCTGAGCCCGAAACGGCGACGGCCGCCCCCGCCGCGGCGCCGGCCCCGGGCAAGCCGCCGGGTCCCGCCAAGCAGCCCGCTCCAGGGAAGGGAGCGCCCAAGGCGAAGGGAGGTGGCAAGGACAAAGCCGCCGCCGCGGCGACCGATCCGGCGCCCAAGGTTCGAGAGGGCATCCCTCGGTTGCAGGCCTATTACCAGGGCACGATTCGACCCAGGCTGATGAAACAGTTCGGGCTCCGTAACCCGCATCAGATCCCCCGGCTCGAGAAGATCGTGCTCAACGTGGGCCTGGGAGACGCCAGCAAGAATCCCAAGCAGCTCGAGGCGGTGGTCGAGGAGCTGGGCGCCATCACCGGCCAGCGTGCGGTGGTCACGCGGTCGAAAAAGGCGATCGCCAACTTCGGGATCCGGGCCGGTATCCCGATCGGGGCCCGGGTGACACTCAGGGGAGCCCGGATGTACGAGTTTCTGGACCGGTTTGTCTCACTGGCGGTCCCCCGGGTACGCGACTTTCGCGGACTTCCGAACCGGAGCTTCGACGGGCGGGGCAACTACACCTTCGGGATCAAGGAACAGCTGATTTTCCCGGAGGTGAACTACGACAAGGTCGAGAAGATCCACGGCATGGACATCACGCTGGTGACGAGCGCCGCGAGGGACGACCTCGCGATGGGGCTGCTGAAGGAGTTTGGATGGCCCTTCCGGGGCGAAACGCCCCAGGCTGTGGGCCAGGGGGGAGGAGCCTGACGATGGCCAAAACGGCATGGACGGAGCGCGCCAAGCGCACCCCGAAGTTTTCGACGCGCAAGGTCCGGCGTTGTCAGCGCTGCGGCCGGATTCGGGCGGTGCTCCGCAAATTCGGGTTGTGCCGGATCTGCTTCCGAGAACTCGCGCTCAAGGGGCACATCCCCGGCGTGCGCAAAGCCAGTTGGTGAGAGGGTAACGCATGAACATGACCGATCCAGTTGCGGATATGCTCGCGCGGATCCGGAACGCCTGTGCGGCAGGCCAACGGCGCGTCGACATCCCCCGTTCCAAGCTCAAGACCGAGCTGGCGCGGATCCTGACCGAGAACCATTTCGTGGCGGACTTCAAGGCGCTCGAAGACGACGGACGGCCGATTCTGCGCCTGTACCTCCGCTACCACGATGAGCAACCGGTGATCCGGGAGCTTCGTCGGGTGTCGTCCCCCGGGCTGCGCCGCTACGTGAAATCGCGGGAGATTCCCCGGGTGCGCAATGGACTCGGGATGGCGATCGTATCGACCCCCAAGGGCCTGATGTCGGATCGGGATGCGAGGGCGGCGAATCTGGGCGGCGAGTTGCTCGCCGTGGTCTGGTAGGGGGGCGCATGTCACGGATCGGGAAGAAGCCGGTCGAGCTGCCCGCGGGCGTAACCGCGGAAGTCGACGGGCAGGTCATTCGGGTCAAGGGCCCCAAGGGAGAGCTCTCGCGGAAGGTGCACGCCGATCTCCGTCTGACCATCGCAGGAGGCCAGGTCAGTGTGGACCGACCGAGCGATGAGGCGCGGCACAAAGCCCTGCACGGGCTGACCCGGACCCTGGTCGCGAATATGGTCGTCGGGGTGACGAAGGGGTACCAGAAGACGCTCGAAATCCAGGGGGTCGGGTACAAGGCGGAAGCCAGCGGCACCGGCATCACCATGATCGTCGGCTATTCCCACCCGGTGCCCTACCGCGCGCCGCAGGGAATCACCTTCGCGGTGGAGGCCGGGACGACCGTGCGCATCAGCGGCCCCGACAAGGAGCTGGTGGGCCAGGTGGCGGCGGAGCTGCGCCAGATCCGGCCCCCGGAGCCCTACAAGGGGAAAGGGATCCGGTACCAGGGAGAGCGGGTACGCCGGAAGGCCGGCAAGACAGGAGCCAAGTAATGCGCGCGATCCATTTGCCGAAGACCCGCGAAGAGCGCCGCTATCGGCGCCACCTCCGGGTGCGGAAGCGGGTTATGGGAACCGCCGAGCGGCCCCGCCTCGTGGTGTTTCGCTCGCTCAAGCATATCTATGCCCGCCTAGTCGACGACGATCGCGGGACGACGTTGCTCGGCGTCAGCGACGGAAGCGAGGGGATCGCCCTGGACGGGCAGGGCAAGGTCGCCCGGGCCAAAGCGGCGGGGAAGCTGCTGGCAACCCGCGCCAAGGAAGCAGGGATCAAGAAAGTCGTGTTCGATCGTGCCGGATACCGGTATCACGGACGGGTCCAGGCCGTGGCCGAAGGCGCCCGCGAGGGCGGATTGGAGCTGTAGCATGGATGAGCGAGAGCGTTCGGCTGGGGACGCCGGGGCCGCCGACACCGGAGCGGCTTCCCCTTCCGCGGAAGCCCCGCCTCAACCCCGCCAGCGTAGTGGGGGCCGCGGGGGGGGCGGCCGCGGTGGGCGGGGTGGCCCGGGCGACCGGGGCAGAGGGCCCGGCGGCGGGGAGCGCGGGCAGCGTCGCGACCGTGGCCGGGACGAGACACCCAGCGAATTCGTCGAGAAAGTCGTGGACATCAATCGCGTGGCGAAGGTCGTGAAGGGTGGGCGCCGGTTCTCGTTCAACGCGCTGGTAGCCGTCGGGGACGGCAAAGGCCGCGTCGGTCTCGCCACGGGCAAGGCGAACGAAGTTTCCGAGGCCGTCCGCAAGGCGGTCGAGTCCGCCAAGCGTTCGATGGTAGAAGTTCCTCGAACCGGAACAACGATCCCGCATGAGGTGATCGGTCGGCACGGCGCGGGACGGGTCCTGCTCAAGCCGGCCGCCACGGGCACCGGCGTCATCGCCGGCGGTCCGGTCCGCGCGGTCCTCGAGTGCGCGGGAATCACCGACATTCTGACCAAGAGCCTGGGCTCGACCAATCCTCACAACATGGTGCGGGCGACGATGCAGGCGCTCGGCTCGATGGTTTCGGTCCGGCAGGCCGCGCGGGAACGGCAGGTCGAAGTCGACGCGGTCCCGTATCGCAGCCGCCAGGGCGGCGAGCGAGGTTGAGATGGGACGCAATCCCGTAGTTGGCCGGCAAGGTCCGGCCCACTGGGCCGCGACAATCCCGCCGGAGTCGCAGGCCTCACGGATCAAAGTGACCCAGGTCCGCTCCGGCATCGGGCACGCCGCGACCATGCGGCGGACCTTGCTCGCGCTCGGGCTGCAGCATCACCAGATGACCGTCGAGCTGCCCAATACCGCCTCGGTCCGGGGTATGTTGGACAAAGTGCGGCACCTCGTGAAAGTGGAACCGGCATGAAATCGACAGTGGAGAAGGTCACCCTTTCCACCCTGCGCCCGGCCAAGGGTTCGCATCGCTCGCGGAAGCGGGTTGGGCGAGGGGCGGGTTCCGGTCTTGGCAAAACCGCCGGCAAGGGGCACAAGGGAACCAAGGCGCGCTCCGGAGGCCAGACCAATCCCGGCTTCGAGGGCGGGCAGATGCCGATGTACCGCAGGCTCCCGAAGCGCGGGTTCACCAATCCCTTCAAGGTCCGGGCGCAGACGGTCAATCTGCGCCAGCTCGCCAAACTCTCGGTGGCGGAACTCAATCCGGACACCCTTCGGGCGGCGGGCCTGATCAGTCGCGCCGAGGACCCAGTCAAGCTGCTGGCGACCGGGCAGGTAGAGCGCGCCTTTACCGTGCGAGGGATTGCCCTGTCGGCGTCGGCCAAGTCCAAGATCGAGGCGGCAGGCGGACGCGTCGAGGCCTGAGATGACCGCACCGAAGGTACCGGCACTCGCGATCGACGAAGAGCTGAAGCGCAAGCTGCTCTTCACGCTGTTGGCGGTGCTCATCTACCGGATTGGCGCCCACATCACGGCACCCGGGGTGATTCCGGCGGCCCTGGTGGCCTACATCCAGACCTCCGGCGCGCAGGAGTTCTTCAACCTCTACGACACGCTGGGCGGGGGACTCTACCGGGCGACGATCTTCGCGCTGGGGATCATGCCCTACATCTCCGCCTCGATCATCTTCCAGCTCGCCGGAGGGCTGGTGCCCTCGGTCAGCAAGATGCAGAAAGACGAGGAGGGCCGGAAGCGTCTCACCCAGTGGACCCGGTACCTCACCATCTTCATCGCGCTGTCCCAGGCGTACACGTTCACGCTGTTCACGGAAAGCATTCCGGGAGCGATGGCCGATCCGGGCTTCGCCTCGCGCCTCACCATGGTGTTCACCCTCACCGCGGGGGCGGTGTTCGTGATGTGGCTCGGGGAACAGATCACCGAGCGGGGCATCGGGAACGGGATGAGCCTGCTCATCGCGGTGTCCATCATCGAGCGATTCTGGCCGTCGGCCTTCCAGCTGCTGGCCTCGATCCGCACCAACGTCGTCAGTTACGGCGGGGCGTTCCTGCTGATCGCCGCCGCGCTGGCTGCGATTGCCGCGGTCGTGGCGATGACCATCGCGGCCCGCCGGATCCCCATCCAGATTCCCCGCAAGGTCATGGGGCGCGGCCGGATTCGCGAAGGGCAGAAGACCTTCATTCCGATCCGCTTGATCACCGCCGGAGTGATGCCGATCGTGTTCGCGCAAACGATCATCATCGTTCCCGGGACCCTCGCGAATTTCACCAAGAGCCCGTTGCTGACCGATATCGCGGGGATGTTCCAACCGGGCAGCTGGCCCTACAACCTGATGTTCGCGCTGATGATCCTGGTGTTCAGCTATTTCTACACGTCCATCGTGTTCAACTCCGTTGATCTGTCCGAGAATCTGAAGAAGCAGGGCGGATTCATTCCCGGCGTCAAACCGGGAGCAGCGACCGCGGACTACATCGACGCGGTACTGGCGCGGGTCACCCTGCCGGGGGCCCTCTTCCTGGCGGCCATCGCCATCCTGCCGATCATCATCGCCGAACGGGTGGGCTTCCAGGCGGTCTTCGGCGGGACCTCGGTCCTCATCGTCGTGGGCGTCATGCTCGATACCATCGCCCAGGTCGAGCAGCATCGGACCCTCCGCAAGTACGACAGCTTCATGAAGAGTGGGAAGGTGAAGTTCCGCGGGAGACAGCAGCGGTACATCTGAGCGCCGTGACCTGATGGATATCCTGCTCCTCGGTCCGCCCGGCGCGGGGAAGGGGACTCAGGGCGCGATCCTGGCCCAGCGGCTCGGCATCCCCAAGTTCGCGACCGGCGACCTGATTCGGGACGCGATCGCCCGCGGGACCCCGCTGGGCAAGGAAGCCAAAGCAGTCTACGACAGCGGGGCGCTGGTCCGGGACGACCTGATCATGGGGATTGTCCGGGAGGAGCTGGCGAAGCCCGCCGCCAGAGACGGGGTCGTTTTCGACGGTGTGGTGCGGACGGTCCCGCAGGCCGAGGGCGTTGCCGGACTCCTCGGCGGGCAGGGACGCCGGATGGACCGGGTGCTGTTCTTCGACGTCACCGATGCCGAAATCCTCTCCCGCATTGCCAAGCGTCGCACCATCGAAGGACGCAGCGATGACGACCCAATCGCGGTCGAGCGCCGGTTGCGCGCCTACCGCGAACAGACGGCGCCGGTGCTGGATTGGTATGCAAAGCGCGGGGGAGTGACTAGGATTCCCGCCGTGGGGTCGGTGGAAGCGATCGCCGGCCGGGTGCGCGAAGCGATCGGACGGTAGTTCCGCTCATGGTGACGCTCAAATCGCCCCGTGAAATCGACATCATGGCCCGGGCCGGAGCGATCGTGGCAGGCACGCTCGAGCTGGTCGGCTCGATGATCCGGGCCGGGGTCTCGACCGAATCCCTGGACACCGCCGCCGAGGGATTCATCCGGAGTCATCCCGGTGCAAGCCCCTCGTTCAAGGGTCTCTACGGTTTTCCCAAGAGCCTCTGCATCTCCATCAACGAGGAAATCGTGCACGGCATCCCCTCGCCGAAACGGGTACTCCGGGAGGGGAACATCGTGAGCGTGGACGTCGGAGTGCACCTCGACGGCTTTCACGCCGACAGCGCTGCGACGTTTCCGGTCGGGGCAATCTCCCCGGATGCGGAGCGGCTGCTCGCGGTCACCCAGGATGCCCTGGTCGCCGGGATCGCGCAGGCCCGACTCGGCAACCACATCGGTGACATCGGGCATGCAATTCAAACCGTCGCGGAAGGCGCGGGCTTCGGGGTCGTGCGCGAGCTGGTCGGGCACGGTGTCGGGCAGCGGATGCACGAGGACCCCCAGGTTCCCAACCACGGCCAGCCCCGCCGCGGCCCCCGGCTTCAGGAGGGGATGACCCTCGCGCTGGAGCCGATGATTACGCTCGGGGACTACGCCACCAGGATGATGGAAGACAAATGGACCGTGGTCACCGCGGACGGCTCGCTGTCGGCCCACTTCGAGCACACCGTCGCCGTGACCCGGGACGGCCCCCGTATCCTCACCAAGGCAGCCTAACCCGCACTCGCGGCGAGCTGCCGCAGCAGCCACGCGTGCATCGAAGGCCCTCCCGCGACCACCGCGCAGTGCTCCACGCCGATGTCGTGCCCCGAGAGGTCCGTGACCAGGCCCCCGGCCTCGCGGACCAGGAGCACGCCCGCGGCGATGTCCCAGGGCGCCAATTGGAGTTCCCAGAAGCCGTCCAGGCGTCCGGCGGCGACGTCGGCCAGGTCGAGAGCCGCCGAGCCCGTGCGGCGGATTCCGCTGGTGGCCGGGAGCAGCCGGCGGAACTGGGCCAGGTACCCGTCCAGGTGCTCCAGATACTTGAAGGGGAATCCGGTGCCGAGGAGAGCCCGGCCAGGCTCCGCGTCGTCCGAAACGGACAGACGTTCGCTCCCGCACCAGGCGCCCCGCCCCCGCAGGGCGCCATAGCGACATTCGCGGGTTACGTCGAGCACCACCCCCGCTTCGAGCACGCCGTCGATCGCCGCGGCCACCGAAACCGCGTACTGCTGATATCCGTGCAGGAAATTCGTGGTTCCGTCCAGCGGATCCACAATCCACACCAGCCCCGATCGCACGAGATCCGGACTCGACTCTTCCGCCACGACGCCGGCGTGGGGCGTGCCGGCGCGCAGGGTCTCGGTGATCAGGCGTTCCGCCTCGCGGTCCACCTCCGACGCCCAATCGTGGTGGCCCTTGGGTTCCCACGGCCGTTGCGGACTGGAGGCCGTCTCCGATCGGGAGGCCGACGGCGCCGCCTGACGGATGTAGGCACCGGCCCGCTCCGCCGCGCGCGCCGCCAAATCGAGTAAGTCCAAGGAATCATTCATCTTGCACGCCGGTGGCGAGGTAGGTACCTTGCCGCCATGGACCGGATTTTCTCCGGGATTCAACCAACTGGCGATCTGCACATCGGCAACTGGCTTGGAGCGGTCCGGAACTGGGTCGCGCTTCAGGAGCGGTTCGACTGTGTGTATTGCATCGTGGACCTTCACGCGATCACGATCCCCTATGAGGCCACGACGCTTGCGGCACGGACCCGGGACATGGCCGTCGGTCTGGTTGCCGCCGGCATCGACCCGGACCGGGCGATCCTCTTCGTGCAGTCGGCCGTCCCCGAGCACGCCGAGCTCAACTGGCTCCTGACCACCGTGGCGCCCCTCGGCGAGCTGGAACGGATGACCCAGTTCAAAGATAAGGCGGAGCGGTTGGAGAGCATTCCCGCGGGGCTCTTGTGCTATCCAGTGCTCCAGAGTGCAGACATCCTGTTGTATCGCGCGAACAAGGTTCCGGTCGGCGAGGACCAGGTGCAGCACCTCGAGCTGGCCCGGGAAATAGCGCGACGGTGGAACGCCCTCTACGCGCCGGAGGAGCCGTACTTTCAGGAACCGCAGCCGCTGCTCACGACCGCAAAGCGGATCAGAGGTCTCGATGGGCAGGCCAAAATGTCGAAGAGCCTCGGCAATACGATCGGGCTCCTCGAGTCACCCGAGGAGATCTGGAACAAGCTCCGCCCCGCCGCGACCGACCCCGCCCGGGTCACCCGGAAGGATCCCGGGACGCCGGAGATCTGCAACATCTACCATCTCCACCAGCATTTCTCCTCGTCGGAGACGGTCCAGGAAGTCGCCGAGAAGTGCCGCACCGCGGGGTGGGGCTGTCTCGACTGCAAACGGCGATTGGCGGATGCGATGATCGAAACCCTCACCCCGATCCGGCTGAAAGCCGAGGCGCTGAAGACCGACCCGGCCCGCATGGATGCGATGCTGGCCCAGGGAGCCGAGCGCGCGGGGACGATTGCGGCCGGTACCCTGCGGGGCGCTCGGCAACGAATGGGTTTTTACGGAGCAGGGTGATGGCGACTGTCTCGCTGGAGCGCATCATCAAGGCCGCCGTGGAGCGAGGGGCCTCGGACATCCATATCAAGGCGGGCGATCTCTTCCGGGCCCGGATCGACGGGAAGCTCGTGCCCCTCACCAAGCAGCGCCTGACTCCTGAGCAGACCCGTGCGATCGCGCTCAAGCTGATGACCATGGACGAAGATCGCGCCCGCCTGGACTCGCTGAAGGACTACGACTGTTCCTGGGGGATTCCGGGTGTGGGGCGGTTCCGGGTCAATGTGCTCCGGCAGCGGTCCTCCTTCATGATCATCATGCGGGTGATTCCGTTCGCGATGCCGACGCTGGAGCAGCTTGCCCTGCCGGCCGGGATCGCGAAACTCACGGAAATCACGTCCGGGCTGATCGTCATCAGCGGAGTCACCGGGAGCGGGAAGAGCTCGACGATCGCCGCGATGCTGCATCATATGAATCAGGGGCAGCATCGCCACATCGTGACGATCGAAAACCCCATCGAGTTTCTCCATCGCGACCTGTCGTCCTCCATGACCCAACGGGAGGTCGGCGTGGACACCGAGTCGATGGGAATCGCTCTGCGGGCCGCATTGCGTCAGGACCCGGACGTCATCGTGCTGGGAGACGTGCGGGACCAGGCGACGATGGATTATGCGATCAAGGCGGCGGAGACCGGGCGACTGGTTTTCGTCGCGATTTCGGCTCCCGATGTCACCAGCACGGTCAGCCTGATCTACTCGATGATGCCTTCGGATGGCGCCGAGATTGCCCGGTTCCGGTTTTCCGAATCCTTGCGGGCGATCATCGCACAGCAGCTGCTGCCCCGCGCGGATGGCGGACGGGTGCCCGCCGTGGAGATCCTGCTGGCGACCCCGACGGTGCGCGAGGCGCTGCGCGATCCGAGCCGCCTGACCGACCTCAGGTCCATCATGGAGGGTCAGCGGAAGGCAGGTATGCAGACGTTCCAGCAGCACATCGAGGAATTGGCGGACGAAGAAATCCTGTCCGCAGAAACGGCGCAGGCCCTGGGGAGCGGGGGCGGTGGGGAGCGGAAGGGGAAGGGCCGGAAGGGATCATCGGGGTAGTGTTCAGCCCGGATCTCAAGTGCCTCGTCGTCGTCGGCGCGCAGTGGGGCGATGAGGGAAAAGGCAAGATCGTCGACGTCCTCTCGGAGCAGGCGGACGTCGTGGCGCGCTACCAGGGCGGCGCCAATGCCGGCCACACCGTGGTCGTCGGGGACAGCCAGTTCATTCTCCGATTGATCCCTTCCGGAATCCTCACTCCCAGGGCAGTCTGCCTCCTCGGGAATGGCGTCGTGGTGGATCCGGTGGCGTTGTTCGAAGAAATCGACGCCCTCTGCGCCCGCTCGGTGGCCGTGAACGGCAGGCTGCTGGTGTCGGACCGGGCCCATCTGGTGCTCCCCTACCACAAACAACTCGATACCGCCGGCGAGCGGCGCAAGCAGATCGGCACCACGGGGCGGGGGATCGGTCCGGCCTATGAGGACAAGGCGGGCCGGCGAGGGATCCGGGTGGGCGATCTCCGCGATCCCTCGGAGACGAAACGGCTGGTTCATGATGGGGTGGAGCGGGCCAATCGGCTGCTCCAGCTGGCGGGGATGACGGAGCGCGCGTCCGAGGAAGAACACCTCGCGCTGCTCGAGCGGGTCATGCCGCGGCTTCTCCCATTGGCGACCGATACCGGTGCGCTTTTGCATCGGGCCCTGTTGGAGGGCAAGTCTGTGCTCCTCGAGGGTGCCCAGGGGGCTCTCCTCGACCTGGATCACGGGACTTACCCGTTTGTGACGTCCTCGAGCACGACGGCCGGGGGGGCGGCGATCGGGGCGGGGATCGGGCCGACGGCCATCCAGGGCGTGCTGGGAGTGGTGAAGGCGTACACGACCCGGGTGGGCAACGGTCCCCTGCCCACCGCGGCCGAGCCGGAAGTCGACGAGCGCTTGCGCAAAATCGGGGGAGAATTCGGCGCGGTGACCGGACGGCCGCGTCGGTGCGGGTGGTTCGATACCACCGCGGTGCGGTACGCGGCACGGGTGAACGGCCTCACCGCACTCGCGGTGACCAAGCTGGACGTGCTCGA